>MCHG01000167.1_pt1 | contig 33245 bp, 28 predicted proteins | sample 787351 | NCBI WGS metagenome assembly MCHG01 (sample SAMN05430296, study PRJNA330682) | permafrost metagenome | biome: Cold desert; feature: permafrost; material: soil; isolation source: enrichment culture inoculated with soil incubated with H2/CO2 at 20 degrees... ... | reverse complement strand
TGATATGATATTGAACCCAGAAGTCCTTAGTCTTCGAGTAGCATTAGAAACTAAAAAATTTTGCGTCGACATGATTAGAGAGCGTCGTAAAAGTCAAAGCAATTCTACAATTGGATAATCTGAACGTTGACTTTAAATATGGATATAAAATTTTTACATTAAATTCAGGCAATTGCTACCTTATTAAGGATCAATTTATCCTATTTGTAGAATCAAATAGACTTTTACGACGCTCTCGATTAATGAAGCGAAAAATGTAACACGATTAGATATTCATGAGCACTATTCGTAGCATTGATTTAGAGCTTCTATATATATTATGTGATCTGTTTATTTTTATATAAGGAGTTCATCCCAAAACCAACCTTATTTTTACATTAGTAACATTTTGGAACCATTTTCATAAGCGGAAGCTCGATAGATAATTAAAAATTCTGAATTCAGAGAAGTAATTATGAGTTTTGGGATCAGCTCCTTAAGATAACTTTTGGAAAAACACGGTTGTGCATGAAATCTGCATTAGCGTACAAAAAAATCGAGATACCTATTACCCCAAAGAAGAGTGCGAGGGATGGGATTCGAACCCACGAACTCCTACAAGACTAGGCCCTCAACCTAGCGCCTTTGACCTGGCTGGGCAACCCTCGCATAACGATATAGTAAATTAAAGAACCTTGAAAACCCTTGCAAAAAGAAGGTATAGAGATGAGTGAAAGCTTGAAGTTAAAAGATTAAGAAACTTGGTGCGAGGGATGGGATTCGAACCCACGAACTCCTACAAGAATAGGCCCTCAACCTATCGCCTTTGACCTGGCTGGGCAACCCTCGCATCTTGTTTTACTGTGATATCTGTGCGCGCTTTGCGCCTTGCACTCCCTCACAATATCATGGATAATATATAAACATTTCGAGTCAGGAAGGTCACTGATAATAATTTTTAGAAGATTCCCGATAAAGCAAAAAGATTCCTGAGGTATTCAGGCATAAAGAAGTTTCAGGAAAATATTAGTATATTGAAGCTTTTCAAATTGAGAAGACTTGATTTCAAAAAAAGTAGATTTGGGCCTGCATCTGAGTGTAGGTGATCAGAGCTGGTCCAGTATGTATAATATTTCTTCAGCTTTACCTTTAATCACGTCTGCCGCGTTCAGGGCAAGGTCTTTAGCTGTATAAGAACCATCGGACTCCATGGTAAACACAAAAGCATTTTCATCGAAGTCGATTTTTATTGCGTTAATATCACAGACCTTCTCACAGAGCCTGCAGATAGAACATTTAAGGACATCGTCCTCAGCAACTCTTGCCCCTGTTCCTTCGAGCCGTATGATACTTTTTGGGCATTCTGCTGCACAGTGTCCGCATGCATCACATTTTTCAATGTTTATGATAGGCACATTCTTGTAACCGCAGGCTATACCTGCTTGCCACTTAACGCTATCTCTACCGTAGCCCATATGGGCAATAGCCTCAAGTACGAGTTTTTGCCCTTTTTTCAGCTCAACAATAGGTATATTAGGATCTGCTGGCTGGATCTTCGGGTCAGAAGAGACAAGGTCGCTTGAATGGACAATCCCTGGACCTTCCGCACTCAGAGTCAGAGAGACCTCGCAGGCAGGACAGCCCTCTCCGTTGCATACATCGCACTCTGCCTGTGGCACATACGTCTCTAAATCCGTTACGAGCGGGATTAAGGACATACGGAGAGCCAGCTGCTCATCATAGAGTACCGAGGTATTGTCGTAGAGGTTCACGTATTCAATCGCAAGAGTTGGTACATCCGCGATCATGGCACGGCGAATGCCGTTAGCAAAAGACGTGCTAATCTTGGAAAGCACGAATTTTGCAGATCTGTCCGATAACTCCAGAATGTCTACTTCCATCGTCATATGCCTTAATTTCCCTTATATTTTATAATGCATTCAAAAAAAGAGAATTTTTGAAGAATTCTCTGAACAATTCTCTTATACACGCCTTCCGCCTTTAGGACGAGTGCCGTCATGCGGGACAGGAGTAACGTCTTCGATCCTGCCAATGCGGATCCCTGCTCTTGCAAAAGCTCTGATCGCAGCCTGAGCACCAGGGCCCGGGCTCCTCTGCTTGTTTCCGCCGGGGGCTCTTACACGGATGTGGATACCGTTTATACCCTTGTCCCTGAGCTGGTCGGCAAGCTGGCCGGCCATCTGCATGGCAGTATAAGGAGAGCTTTCATCCCTTGCAGCTTTTACAATCATACCACCAGAAGACTTTGCAATCGTTTCAGCCCCTGTGATATCGGTTACAGTAATAATTGTGTTGTTAAACGAGGATTTGATGTGAGCCACGGCCCATTTCATATCTGCCATGTTTATCTCCTCCCTCTCCTCTTCTTTCCGCCGCCTCTTTCCGGAGGCTTCTCTCTAGCTTGCTTTGCATCAGCAACAGCCTTCAGAGTAGTTGTGCTGTCTGCGAGAGCAGATGCCACCTGGACAGGTCTTTCCGGATGAGCTTCGCTCATAAGCGGGGAGTTTCCATAATACCCGATATGCATCTCATCTCCCTTGGAAACCAGCATCCCGGGAATTGTAGCCTTTCTTCCGTTCACTGCAATGTGTCCATGAGTAATGAACTGACGTGCCTGGACGACTGTCCTGGCAAGCCCGAGACGGAGAACCTGGGTCTGAAGCCTTCTTTCAAGGATATTTTCAGTCTTTAAAGAAAGTATACCGTCAATGTCAGAATCCTGCTTGAGGATACCATAACGGATGAGTTTTGAAAGAATTTCATCGGACTGGGTTTTCAGGTGTCCCTCAAGTTCCACTCCTTGACCGCCTGCAACATTTGCAAGCAGGATCCTGGCTTCGGACCTGTACATCCTGAGCATACTGGCTGCTTTCCACACTTCTCTCTTATTCCTGAGACCATATGCCTTTATTAGCTGGACTTCGGCAGCCATTCTGGCTTCCTGCCATGGGTGCTTCGGAGTCTCGTAACTTTTTCTTTTTTTACCTGGATATCCCATTTAAATCACCTAACCGGAAAATCACTTCTTCCTGCTGACACCGACAGTTGATCCGCGGCGGCCTGTGGACTTTGTTCTCTGACCCCTTACCTTAAGGCCTCTTTCGTGCCTGAGACCTCTGTAAGCACGTATCTTCTTCAGGGTGTTAATGTCTTCCCTGAAAGTAAGTACGATATCCGTTCCGAGAAGGTGCTTGTCCTGTCCAGTTGTCATGTCTTTCTGTCGGTTCAACATCCAGCTAGGGACAATGTCCTCAAACGTTCCGATTGCATCGTCGAGTTTTGCCACGTCTTCATCTGGCAGATATCCAAGTATAGCAGTCGGGCTTACCCCTGCGCCCCTTGCAAGTAATATTGCAGTGCGCCTCCCTATACCAGGGAGACCTGTAAGAGCGTACTGTACTGGCTTTGCCCCCTGTAAGTCGGTATTCATAATCCGAACAAGATGCCTTAATTCTTCGTTATTTTTTTCTTCTACCATATACTTCCTCCAATGGAGTGCATACAGCATCCTGTAGCCCCTGATCGAATACCCTTAAAGAATACGCGAAAAACCAGGAGCAGCTCTCTAAAGGAGCTTCTTTACAGCATATACTGATGAGTTCTTTTACATGAAGCTGCCGATATATAAGGTTATCTGCACTCGCGTTCCTATTCATATGGATTTCCAGCAAGATGGAAAGGAAAAATTATTGAAGATATATTGAGAAAAACACTGAAGTATATAAATAAAAATACTGAGAAACTTGCATTTTGAATTAAGAAAAGTCTGACGCCGAGGGGGAGATTCGAACTCCCGAGGGGCTAAGCCCCACAAGCTTTCCAGGCTTGCGCCCTACCACTAGACTACCTCGGCACAAAGCGTATGGCACGACCTATACCATAAAGGAATAGTGATATATAAACCTTATTCTAAGACCGTTGGCATAAAAAGAATTTTAAAGGTTAGAGCTTAACCTCATCTTCTTTTTTAGTCCAACCTTTAGGATAAGTTCCTATCTTTATCATAATTCTAACAGGAGTAGCTGCAAGACCCGTAGAGGCTTTGAGAATCTCCTCCGTGTTCATCTCAGCTTTTGCGAGGGCTACGAGCTCACCTTTAAGGGTAAATAGCGCGACAATATCACCTTTCGTAAGATTTGAATCCACGCTTGTAATACCCGGAACAGCAAGATAAGCTCCAGAACAGACGGCATCTACCGCACTGTCCCGCAGGAGAATCCTGGGTAGGTGAGAGACAGCTGATTCCATAGGCCTTATCACCCTCCTGAGTTCTGATTCATCCCCATCTTCCTTCCAGAATACATATGCATCTTTCAGATCCTGTAAGGTCACAAGGGTTCTCTCGGTAAAAGGGCCTGCTTTCGTCCTCCTGAGTTCTTGCATGTGCCCACCGCAGCCTAAAGCTAGCCCGATATCGTGGCAGAGTTTCCTGATGTAAGTTCCTGCCTCGCATCCTACGCGAAAGAGAACCGAGCTGCCCGCGATTTCAAGCACTTCAAGATAATAGATTGTCCTTATCCTGAGGACGCGCTTTACAGCGGATTTGATAGGAGGCACCTGGTAGATAGGGCCTGAAAATTCCTCACAGACCTTCCGAACAAGTTTTGGAGGCATTTCCCTGTGAAGCTTCATAAGGCAGACGTATTCTTTTCCTGAAAGGCGCAGAGCCGGGACAGCCTTTGTAGCCTTTCCTAGAAGAGTAGGTAAAAGCCCTGTAACCTTGGGATCAAGAGAACCTGCATGCCCTGCCGTATTCACTCCAAGGATATTTTTGATCCAGGCTGCAACCTCGTGACTTGTGGGCCCTTTGGGTTTATCAATATTCACCACTCCTTTTTCGATATAGTCAAGGATAGGGCGCTTTTCCGGATAACAACCGTAAGAAGGGTTTGTCCAGGCGCCGGACTTCCGGACCAGAGTTCTTTCAATTTCTGAGGGCAACTTGCCGGCGGATGACATGGTTTTTCAAGACTCCTGAGTTAGTTTATAAATTCAGATAGAAGATTGTAATAAAATGAAACGTTAGTGATAGTTTGAAACAACCGGGAAATCACGGCAATGTTTAGTAAAAGGACAACACAATTCTGAATATCTTCATGGTGCCCTGTACCTGATGTAGCAAAGATTACTGGAGACCCCTATGATTACTATTTCTAATATGGACATCGACATTTCTAATACGGACATCGATATTTCTAATACGGACATCGATATTTCTAATACAGAAATTGATCGTGAAGGACTCGGATATCCAGTAAGTACATCATATATCAGGTTCAGGCAGATAAAACTCTACGCTTTGTATAATAGGTACTCCAGTTTTAATAGGCATAGGACTGGAAATCACTGTGGCCCGATAAGGGAATCGATAGCAACTCTAAGGATATCCAGAGTTTGATATTGGCTCCACTTTTCAGAATCAATAACAATGTCGTAAATGGAGAGGTCCCCAATGTCAATATTGTAATAGTTAATATAACGAAGTGCCTCGGATTTTTCCCTTAGAACCGTTTTTTTGAACTCTTCATCAAAAGACGCTGATTTCTCCCGTCTCTGAATGCGTTTCACACGAACCGGTAATGGGGCCTTTATCCAGATTTTTAGCACATTCGGGACTCCTGCAGCCATATGGCCTGCAAGCCGGCTTTCAAGAACGAGATTATCCTGACTGCGGATGATAGCTCTCTGATTTTTATCGATAGCTAGGTCAATTGAAGGGTCTTTCTCAGCCATAGCACCGAATTCCGCAAGGTTCATTCTTTTCTCTTTAGCCATTCTCCTAAAAATTTCGCCCGATGAGATTAATTCAAGTTCGTAGTATTCGGCCAGAAGCCTTGAGATGGTTGTCGTCCCACTCCCGGGAAGCCCGCTTACTGTTATTTGCATCAGACCCCACCGATATTCAATGCCTTTCTAATAAGCTGGCTGATTCCGAGAGAGGAGATAAAGTACCAGTAGATCCAGTGCTGAAAAGGACCAAAAGCCGTAGTGGTAAGCAGCTGTTCGCCCCAGAAGGGGAAAACCATGGCGGCAGACCCGTGACCGCTAATGTAGTAGTAAGCCCACATGAAGATAGGAATGGAAATGATACTGATATAGGCCATGGGCTTGAACTGCTGTTTGGACATCTTCATCTGATCTTCCATCATATCCTTGCGCTGGTCCTCAAGCTTTTTCAGCATATAGGTGTTCTGGGAAAGCTGCGCCTCCCTGAACTCTTTCTGGAAAACCTTCATGCGCTCCTGGGTATTCCTCATGAGATCCCAGTCGATTGTGTACTTCTGGATAAGGGATGCGTAACCAGCGGTAATAGCCGCCATTACTAGAAGGATCAGATGGAAATTCCCCTGTCCAACCACAGCAAGTATGGGATTCATTAAAATCCCGACCGCTTTTCCGACAGAATCCCTGAAGCCCTCTCCGAGGATCATTATTCCGAACATAAGGGAAAAACCGAAAACCAGCAGAAATCGATCTATCTGCTTTTTTAATGTCTCTGAAACCAAGTTGTCCTCACCATTCAGGTTCAATAATAATTATTCATTCAAATACGGAAGAATCGTAATAGGTAAATAGATATAATCTTGACAATGGATAAGTTTTGACAATGAATTAATCTTGATAAACTTAAAATATTCATAAATCAGCTCAAACTGCAGGAGCTAGTTTAAGACTTTTACATAGGGATGTTCTGGTTAATAAGTTTCATGTATATATAGTTATACTATTGGGACTATCTGGTTAAACTCAGGTTACGTTTATGTCTTGATAAGTGATGGTTGTAGCACTCTTCCGAGAAGCTTTCCTTTAGGACTTAATAGTACCTTAAAGGCCATTTTCCTGAAGAAAAATTAGGGTTCGGCCTTAAGCTATTAAGTTCGAAATAAGTACCACAGAGAAACTCACAGTTTAATCTATAGTTGCCTTAAAAAGTTTTTCGTATCCGAAATGCAGGAGATGACATTCAAGCTGCTTCGAGATGGTATCAAACATTACTAGGAACCGTAAATTTCTCAAAATAAAAAACGAGTCGTGTCCCCAAGTTATTGACTTATTTTTATATATAGCGGATCCTATTATTATTTGGGGGGCTTGAAATTACTTCTGAAATAGATTTCTCACAGTTTTGTTGCTGGAATAAAGATTGTCCTGATTATGGAATTAAAAATCACGAGAATGTAGTCCTTAAAGAAAGATATGGTAAAAATAATCATGCGCTTCTTAAATGTAAAACCTGCAAATCTTGTTTTAGTGAAACAAAGGATACAGTTTTTTTTGGACTCAATACTTCTGATGAAGAAGTTCTAAGGACATTGGCTATGATCCCTGAAAAAGGAAGTATTCGTGGAGTTGCAAGAGCTACTGGACATAGTAAAAACACAATTTGCAAATGGGTAGAGATTGCAGGAACTAATTCAAAAGAAGTTACAAATTATTTCATCAGAAACCTTGACCTTAAGAGCGTAGAGATTGATGAGATCTGGGCATATATAAAAAAAGCAAAAAAAGCAAAAAAATGTAACTGAAGAAGACTCTGAAGAATATGGTGACATATACTCACAGCAATTAAAAGTGACACAAGATTGTTCCTTTTCCATCATGAAAGAAAACGTAGTACGGACATTTCCAGCGGATCGATATAACTTTCCGCCTGACAATAGACTTTCACCCCCTAATACCGCTTTTTCAGTTCAGGGTGAAGTTTGAAAATTCTGTAAGAACTGCCTCCTTTCAAGTATGAACCACCTCTGATAGAGAGTTACTTGGGTGAAATTCCAGGAACAAGTTCACATGATCCTCTACCACTTTAGGTGGGTGTTACCATCCGTGGCCATGGGCCAAAAACAACCTCATTTTAAAAAGAAGCGATACGTCATCGATTTAAAGGAATAAGAAAAAATCGGTGAGGTTTCACAGCATCCCTGATTGAAGATCGGAATATTCGTGACCCTCCGCACTCCCGAAGTAATAAAAGTAAATGCAAAACTGTCATAAATATTCAGATTTAAATCTTTTGAATTCTTATGCTACTGATTTCTCAGTTCGAGTGAGTTAGTGATGGATCATAATAAAATAAGATGAGACTCATTCATCGGCCCTTTTTAATGGGTGCCGGGCAATTTCAGAAAGAACCCTACATTATATTATTAGTTCTGATGAGATCGAGGTTCTCATGCTTCTGTAGTCCGGCGCAGGACTGGACGAATGAGTCTTCATCGGTTTTACTTTTCATGGACCGTTTTTATATGGATAGTTTGTTTTTCATTCTCCACTATCTAGATAGTTAGCAATCCATCTAAACAGTTTAGTCCGTGGCTCGACTAGTCAGTAGTAGCGATTGGAATCGTTACCGAAGTAACCGCTCTTTACCAGAAGCCTTCCCAATCGCTGTCTCCTTTGAAGCAACCGGCACGAACGGCAGTTATGATGCAACCTTTTTTCTCATCACCACAGCCGCATCCTTTGCGACGTCCCCAGTCCCAGCCGCCACAGCCTCCGCCACAGCCTCCGCCACATGCTCCACCAAATATTCCGCCGAAGTCACCAATACCTAAAAGTCCTCTACCACCCATTATAATTACCTCCATGGTTTACTTTATTCTTCTAATATCTTTTCATATTCGTTTTTTTATGTATTTTTTCACACTCTTTTTACATATGAGAAGATGAACTTTTTAAGATTAGAGTGTACAAAATTCTCTAATCAAATTCTTCATCAACCCTCCCTATTCTGTATTATATTCTAGCAATTATTTTTAAAAATTATTTTGTTTACCTCTTTTTGTTTGGAGAGGATCAGATTTAATTCTAATTTGATTTTAATTGCCCGAATGTACAATTAAATATATAATTTTAAAATATATAAGATCACTAGAATAACGGCTCCTGATATTAATAGTCATTGAAAAACTGAATAATCCTACGCTAAAAAAAACAAGCTTACTTTTATATTTAATGTAAAAATTCCATTTTTTTAAATCGCTCGCTATAATCAGGAGTTTTAGTCTGCAATTTAATATTTAGGCAAAAATAAGGCTTCTAAAGTAGATATATGCTCTCTTTTCTAATTAGAGCCGATTTGGAGACTCAAAATACATGCATTTAGCTGAAAAAATTGTACTACTCTTTCTATTTCTAAATATCGTTACTTACGCCTTTTTCTTCGCAAGTAAATTATTCCTATAAAAGGCTATATTCGATAAGCAAGTTTTCTATTCTGCCTATGAATTAAACCGCCTATGAATCAAATTTGAGACTTGCCAATGCGCTGCACCGAAATACCCTGAATAGAAATCTTTCGCCTTAAAACACATGAGGGGTATAGTTGCAAACTCCTATGAAATAAAATATATAGCCATCAATTCAAGACGAGACAATCCATCCGAAATTGTCTTCCTAGCCTTGAAAAGATGACTATTATTCTGTTTCATTTCATACTGAGTAGTCCTGAGGCTCGGTTATTTTCTTACCACCTGCCCCATCCGCAGCCACAGCCACGACCCCACCAGCGGTCTCTGCCACAGCCCCAGTTACACCGATTACATCCCCACATAATATTTTCCTCCATGGTTTATTATTTTTTTATACTCTTATTATTGGTTTATTATTTTTTATACTCTTATTATTTTTTATGCATGAAGAAGGTGAACTGAGTTTGTAATCTCCAAACTCTTCGTTCACCCTGTACTCTCATGGCAGCTATTTTTAGAAATTATTCCGGCTACTTATTTTCGTTTGGAGAGGAACAGATTTGATTTCCATGAAAATACAATTAAATATATAATTGCAAATTATATAAAAGACCTAGAATAACTTTTCCTTAATATTAATAGTCTTTGAAAAAGTGAGTAAACTGTCTGTCAGTAAAACAAACTTACTTTTACATTTAATCTACAAATCCTAATTCTTTTAAATCTCTCAATAAATCCGGAATAAAAGTCTGCAACTCACTATTTAAGCAAAAAATATAACCCCTATAGCATTTATAAGCTCTATTTTCTAACAAAATCCAATTTAAGGCCTCTAAAAACACGCATTTAGTTGAAAAAGTTATATAACTTTTTCTATTTCTAAACATCATCACTTAAGTCTTTTTCTTTCAAGGCAAAATGTCCTTATAAAGGACGAGTATTCAACAATCAAGTTTCTCGATTCAGCCAACGAATAAAAATACGAATAAATGTCTATAAATTATACTTATATTTCTTTTAATATGCATATATTGCCTTTAAAACTCTAGAATCCCCATCAATTTCTTTGCCCACTTCAACTTCTTTTTCTTGATCGGGTTCACATCGGGATCTTCAAAATAAAATCATGCCAGCTTGATACTGTAAGCTCCAAGCTTCCTGGCTACAAAAACACATCTGTCTCCATCACTGAATCTGCCGAAATTGTACATTTTTCAAAAGACCTTGCCTGAGTAGTTGCAATAAAGCGTTTGAATGGGGCACGTATTTTTCAGCTTATCGATATTGTCCCCGTGGGCATGGATCAGGACATAGAGCCCAGTTCGCAGGCCAGGATCTCTTTTTCAATAACAGCTTATGAATTGCCTTCAGGGTCGGTACAGATGACTTCAGGCTCGCGACCAGTATCCATCAGGGCAGCGGCTGTTCCGTCGTCTGCAATTATCAAAAAAGAAGTTATCAAAAAAGAAGTTATCAAAAAAGAAGTTATCAAAAAAGAAGTTATCAAAAAAGAAGTTATCAAGTATGTATAACTAATCCTTCTTTATCTAAATTCAAAGATTTCGTTTGTGACATACATTGGAATCGATGTACTAGCTGCTGATACTCTTCAGGTGCAAGTTTAATCAGAGAAGTTTTCTCTCTTTCTCATATGATTTTATGATAAGATCTTTATCATAGCAATTAGTCATTATAAAACACGAGAAATATAGTTGGTAACTCATAGGAAAATAAAAATAAATAGTCACCAATTCAAGATAAGAAGATTTATCAGAAATTTGTCCGTCCTACCTTGAAAAGATGGCTATGATGCTATTTCATTTAATACTTAATAAAATTCTTTCAGGCTCAGTAGTTATTAATCACACCAGCCGCGGCCACAACGGCCCAACCAGCTACGGCATCTGTCCCACCTGCGTCCGCCACAGCCACAGCCACCGTCAAAACCGCCACATCTACCGCCATAGAATCCGCCGAAGTCATGTCTACGTCCGAAATTAAAAAAATTTCCACTCATTATATTTACCTCCATGATTTACTGTATTCTTCCCACACTCATTTTGCATATTGGAGGAGATGAGATTAGAGTGTGTAATTCTCTAATCAAACTCTTCATCAACTCCGCAAGTCTGTATTTTACTCATGGCAATTATTTTAAAAGCTATTCTGGTTACTTGTTTCCTTTTGGAGAGGAACAGATTTAATTTTAATTGCCAGAAAGTACAAACAAATATATAATTCTACATTATATAAAATGACTAGAATGTTTATTCCTTACTATTAATAGATCTTGAAAAACTGGGTAATCCCCTGTCAATAAAACACGCTGACTTCTATACTTAATTTACATATCCTACTTTTTTATACATCTCAATAAGATCAGGAACTTTAATCTGCAATTCACTAATTAGGAAAAAATAAGATTCTTTCAACATAAATAAGGTCTAATTTTCAATTAAAGTCAATTAAAAGCCTTAAAAGCCACTTATTTTGTTGAAAAACATTTATAACTCTCTTTATATATATACTACATAACTTAATCAATTTTTATCTAAATTAGTTTATTTAATCTGAAGGCGATTACTCGGTAAGCAAGTTCTATATTAATTACATGGAGAAAAAATTAGAGGAATTATCAACTCATTAAACATGAATTACCATGAATAGGGGTCTTTAGCCTTCAAATGCCCAATATCCCGATTAATTCCTTCGCCCACTTCAATTTCTTTTTCTTGATCGGGTTCACATGGGGATCTTCAAAATCAAATCCAGCAAGCCTGATTTTTTTAGCTCCAAATTCCCTGGCTACAAAAACACACCTGTCTCCATCGCTAAATCCGCCGAAATTGTACACTTTGTCAAAAGGCCTTGCCTGAGTAGTTGCAATAAAGCACTTGAAACGGGGCACGTATTTTTCAAGCTTATCGATATTGTCCCCGTGGGCATGGATCAGGACTATAGAGTCCCGTTCGCAGGCGAGGATCTCTTTTTCAATGTCAGCTTCTGAATTGCCGTCAAGGTCGGTACAGATGACTTCAGGCACGCAGCCAATATCCATCAGTACAGCGGCTGCTCCATCGGCTGCAATTATCACAAAAGCAGAAAGATCGATTTCCGAAAGCTCTTTCCTGAGATTTGGGGCGTTTCCGCAGACCAGGGCAGGCTTTCCGGAAATTGCAATTTTAAGTTCAGAGAGGCTGACAGTGTTTTTCTCTGTCAGCATGCGGGAGAGGAATCGGGCTGCTTCTTCATCACCTGCACGGTCGAACCCGAAATCTTCAAGAATTCTTTCGTAAATAGGTTCCCAGGCAGCAAAATCCGTATGAATCACTTCCTTTCCCACTTTGTAATTTGAGTTTTACATTTTGAGTTTTACATTTCTTTGATTTTCAACCCTTTTTTAGAGTTATTTCTTTGCAATTCCCATCTTCATGGCAATGCCTTCGACATCCCAGTCCTTTACAAGGGCTCCTGAAACGTCGATGTCACTGCCAAAGTCAAGGAAATCAGCTCTTACCTCTTCTGCAATCAGGCTTTTCAGGGTTTCAACTAGCTTTGAGACCCGTTCGTCCTCGATCCTTACAGAAGCGCGGATGTTTTCATCCACCACAAGGTCAAGTTCCTTTCGCATATCCTGGAGCCTGCGAACGACTTCCCTTGAATATCCTTCAGCTTCCAGTTCAGGAGTGAGATTTGCGTCCACATAGACAAGGCCGGCATCAGATTCGGCACTGGCTGTGCCTGAGGGCAGGGTTTCCTTGAAGTTCGCCATGCCAGGAGTGACTGTGACAGTTGTCCCATCTGCAAGCGAAAGCTCGAATTCGCCGTTTTCGGCAAAGGCTTTCTTCAGAGCAACGCCGTCGACTTTCTGCAGTGCAGGGATAACTTTTCCCGCGTCTTTCTTGAAGACAGGACCTATCTTGCCCGGATCAGGAATAACTTCAAGCCCGAGTTCATCCCAGCTCTCACCCACACCTGTCAGGACAATTGCCTTGGAATTTGTCTGGCCCATAAGGACTGAGCCCAGTCTCTTGACAGCCTTTCCTGCATCATCACTGTTGGGAGACACGACTATTCTGGATATAGGCCATCTGAGTTTCCTTCCTGCCTTCTGGCGGGCGTTTGAGGCGGCTTCCACTATAGAGCGGACAGTATCCATGGCTGCTTCAAGCTCTGGGTCAAGGTAGGCTTCGTTTACCTTCGGCCAATCGCACATATGAACAGAGTCAGGAGCATTCGGGTCCACGTTCCTGATGAGGTTCTGGTACATCTCTTCAGCCAGGTAGGGCATGAAGGGGGAGATCAGTTTTGTGAGGGTTACATAAACTTCGTAAAGCACACAATAAGCTGCAAGCTTATCAGGATCGTCAGCTTCTGTCCAGGTTCTCGGGCGGATAAGCTGGATATACCAGCGGGAAAGGTCTTCCAGAGTAAATTCCAGGATCTCGCGAACTGCTTTATGCAGCAGATACCCGCTCATAGCTTCATCTACTGCTTTGACAACGGATTGGGCTCTTGAAAGGATCCACCTGTCTTCCTCACGGAGGGAATCTTTCACGGAATCGAGGTCGACCTTCAGGGGATCAAAGTTGTCAAGCGCCATATAAGGCAGCGGGAACCTGAAGACATTCCAGAAGATATTGATTGAACGGTGAACTGTCTCAATCTCTTCAAGATTGAACTTCAAGTCTTCCCAGGGAGCGCTTGAAGAAAGCACATATGCACGCAGGGTATCGGCCCCGAACTTCTCGATAATGTCCAGGGGAGCAATTACGTTCCCATAGCTTTTGGACATCTTCTTTCCGCCTGCGTCCAGAGTAAATCCGTGCATGAGTACACTCTTGTACGGAGCCCTTCCAAAGCCCACCATGCTCGCTCCAAGCTGGGAATAGAACCATCCTCTAGTCTGGTCGTGCCCTTCGGTTATGAAATCAGCAGGCCACCATTCATCAAACTGCTCCTGTGTCTGCGGAAACTTTAGGGTTGCCCAGGAAGCAACAGCCGAGTCAAACCAGACATCAAAGACGTCTTCAACGCGTTTTTTCTCTCCGCCGCACTCACACGGAATTGTGACTCTATCAACGTAAGGACGATGAAGTTCGATATCACTACCTGAATTTGCCTTTTCCAGCAGTTCGGCTTTGGTTCCTATTATCTCAAGTTTTCCGCATTTCTTGCACTTCCAAACAGGGATCGGGATTCCCCAGTAGCGCTGCCTGGAAATGCACCAGTCCCGAGCGCCTTCGACCCAGGTTCTGAAACGAGCTGAGCCTGCCCAGTCAGGATACCAGTCCACGGCATCTATTTCCTCGAGCATTTTGTCCTTTATCTCGGTGATTTTGAGGAACCACTGTTCGGTTGCGAGATAAATGATAGGGGTCTTGCAGCGCCAGCAGTGCCCGTACCTGTGTGTAACTATCCCTTCCGAAAGGAGTCTATTGCGTTCCTTTAAGTCTTCAATGACAATGGGATTTGCTTCCCTGACGTTTTTGCCCTCGTATTCCCCGGCTTCGTCTGTATAGGTACCATTTGGACCCACAGGGCAGAGGATCGGAAGGTTGTATTTCACACCCAGGTTAAAGTCGTCCATACCATGCCCTGGTGCAATGTGCACACAGCCTGTATTTTCGACGGTTACGAAATCTGCAAGGTAAACCCCGTGCTTTATCCTGTTCTGAATAGGCACCAAATCTCCAACAGGGCTTTCGTACTCGAGTTTTGTTAGATCCTCCCCGGTCATTGTCTCAAGGACTTTGTAGTCAACATACCTGCCCTGCTTGAGGACATTTTTAATAAGGTCTGTGGCTGCAATGAGTATCTCTTCCGAACCGTCCTGCCTGATCGCCCTGAATTTCGAGTATTCTAAATCAGAGTGCACAGCTACGGCTACGTTTGCAGGAATTGTCCAGGGAGTTGTTGTCCAGATGACAATGAAGGTGTTTTCCTCACCTTTGATCTTGAATTTTACATAGATTGAAGGGTCTGTCCTCTCTGAATACTCAACCTCTGAGTCTGCAATTGCAGTCTCACAGCGGGGGCACCAGTTGACCGAACGCTTGCCAACATCCAGTAAGTCCTTCTCATGGGCTTTTTTGAGGGTCCACCAGGCAGCTTCGATGTAATCGTCCTTTAAGGTCATGTAAGGATCTTCCCATTGCATCCAGACTCCAAGCCTCTGGAATTGCGTGGTCATTGCCTGTTTCTGGGTAATGGCAAACTCCTTGCATTTCTCAATGAAATTTTCTACCCCGAAGCTCTCGATATCCTTCTTGGACTTGAAGCCGAGCAAGCCTTCGACCTTTACCTCAATTGGCAGGCCGTGCATATCCCAGCCAGGACGCTCAAGGATGTTGCGGTTGTTCATGGAGTAATAGCGAAGAATGGAATCTTTGATGATCTTGTTCCAGGCTGTCCCCAGATGAATGTGTCCGGTAGTGTATGGGGGGCCGTCAACAAAAAAAAACTTTTTCCCGGTTTTGCGGCGCTCCCGTGTCCTCAGATACGCATCGCTGTCTTCCCAGAACTGCGTTACTTTTTTTTCGATTTTTTCTGCATCGTACTTGGCAGTGATTTCTTTTATCATATGGGAGTCTCCCTGATGAAATATTAGCTAAAATGAAAATACGGCCAGTGTAAGCCCTATCCTGCGGCTGCCCGGTCATTGCTGGTAATAAACTGCTAATCGGTAGATTTCTGGCAAACTCTGCTCTCGGCCGTTTATATGCGAAATCTCAAACAAATTTTTGACAATCAATATATCCGTATCCTGTAAAGCAGACATTTTCCTGTCTGAAAGATTACGGATCTTCCGCACGCCAATTAATTTATTCAGTAACTACTGTACTTAATTTAAGCTTTGTTGTAACGTAAACTATCACGGGGCTAAAGAACCAGGGGTTTTACGTTTTTTATAGAAAAACATTACTTTTTTTAATCAAGGGATTTTTAAGTTTGTTTTACAAGTTTATCCGTTTGCAGAAATAAAAAAGTTGTGAGACCAAAATTGTAATAAATTACTGCATTAATTAGTAGGATCTGTCAAAATTGGGCTATAATAAAAATCTCAAAGCTGCGGCAGATACCTGCAATTTTGGGTAGAAAGAGTTTGATTGAATGACAGGAAAAGCTTACTCAAATAAAAAGAGGAGAAGATTTTTTCCTCATTTAAATTTTAGTTGAAAAAATGATAGATACAAAGCGATATTGTGTCAGCAGCTCTAAACAAGTGTACTTTTTATCTTTTACCCAGGGTTCTCCACATTGCAGCGATTTTCTCTATATCGATATGGGTATAGCCTTCTTCTTTTATAGTCCACTTAAGACTAAGGATTCCATCTTTGCATTCGGCAGCAACTCCTCTGTATGTGGTGCTTCCTCCAATATCAATTTCTACTTCTTTACCGAGGTAATACTTTTCTATGAATTCCTGTTTCATTATTTTCAACTCCCAACTTTAATTCCCGGATGAGATCCGGCGAGACAATTACTATGACATAGTTAGTTTCACGCAGTATATTATATTTAAAAAAACAGTGTTTCTGAATATGGGTTCTGAATATGGGTTCTGAATATGGGTTCTGAATATAGGTTCTGAACGTGGTTTATTTATTTCGACACAATACCTACAAAAAAGATGTCAGCTTTTAAAGTTTACTTTCAAGCTGACATGAATCTCAGGGAAACCGGCTCAAAAGCCGGTTCAAAACCCCGAATATTCTTATTTTCACTCAAACATTAAGCTCGGATCCGCTTAAATCCGTTTCAGGCCCTGGGGCAGGCGTATCAAAAAAGGGAATATCTGCACCGACAAGCCAGGCTTCAAGAAAACTCAACAGATAATACTTCAGGAAAACCGCAAACGGCACACTCAGCAGTAACATGATTCCGAAGAGCAGAAACAATTCCATAACGATAAAGGGAATCAGAAGAACCCAGTTCAGGGGATCCGATATAACCGACGAAAAGAGGAAGTATAGAATTCCATCAATAACTAGGAAAACGATCCCTAAGACCAGTAACACCACCAAGAAAAGAATCACTGAAAGTATAGCTATCCCTATTCCGAGAAGAAACCTGATAAACCAGTAAACCAGAACTTCCTGCCAGCTTTTCCTGAAATTCGCAAAGATTAGCCTGAAAGCCGAAAGAATTCCGACTTTTCTATAGATGGAAAGGGGAATTGCAAGGCTTAAAAGTGAGTTTATTATAGCTCTGAGCAGGATCAACACAACGATTACACCAATTATCCAGAAAACTCCTCCCAGCAAGGCAGGCCAGGCAAAATCTGAGGGCCTTTCAAGGATGCTGGGAATAAGAGGCAGTGCAGCTATTCCAAGGAGCACAAGAAAAACTATCCCCAGAGCTAAACGTACCAGCATCAGGTAGAATCCCTTTCCCAGGAATCTTTGGGAAGAACTCCAGAACTTCACCTCATTTCTCACCAGGGACTCAACAAAAACAAATTCCATAACATTGGAAATATAGTAAAAGAAAAAGACTAGAAGGATAAGCCCTGCAATCGCAGCAATCAAAAGCCCGTACTGGGCAAAAGAAGTGCCTGAAGAATAAATCTTCTCAATAGATATATCATGTGGAATATACCCCGGAATCAAACCAGTGTTCGGAAAAGTATTTTTTAAATCTTCGGAACCCATTCGATAATTGGTACCCGAACCTCCGTAATTCGAGGTGATTCCGCCTAAGAGTAAAATAATGATTGCGAGTTTTATCCATTTCCAGAAATCAAATGGTTCAAAAAGAGCTCTTTTTGTCCTTGAAACAGCCTTATCTACTGCATCTATCCCATTCCAACTCATAACCTATAACTTTTCTCAGAGAATATATAATTATCTGGAGAGTTACGTTTAGGATCTTAACGAAGATGCCGAGGCAGCGTTTGAACCTAAAATGAGGTTTTGTAGAATTACACTACCTTTTTTCTATGAAAAGTCCTATCCCTTACTCTGAAGAGTCCTTATCCCTTACTCTGAAGAGTCCTTATCCCTTACTCTGAAGAGTCCTTATCCCTTACTCTGAAAAGTCCTTGTCCTTATTTACTCTATTAAACTCCTTTAAAGTAATGTCCGGTTGTATATTCAACCCCTTTTGCACTTAGCTTTCCTTCTTTTCCTGCAATGGCTTCTTTATACTCGCTGACGATTTCCACTATCTCAGCATCATTGCTTAGAGACAGATCGAGCCGAATTACGTCCACCCCATATCCTTTCAGATTCTTAACATATTTCAGCATGTCAAGTACTTTAGAGTTATAGATAAGAGTCCTGGTGCCCAGGCGTTTTACTGGAAATTCGGAGCCGCCCTGGTCAAGAAGTAGAACTTCGCTGTCTTTTCTTACGATTTTTCTGTCAATAAGAGGCTTTAAAAGATCATTCTCCGTAACGAGCATCAGTTCTCTGCCATAAACTAGAATTTCAGCCTGGCCTTCATCCCCACAGGCTTGAAGTGTTTCGCAAATGTTCTTTATTTCGCTCAGGTTCAGTTCGCTTGAAAGGGTTACTCTGTACGCCCCTGCCTGGTAAAAAGTGCTGGCCGTAAAAGCGTTGAAAATATTGAATTCTTTCTGAGCAACAAAAGGTACAGAAAGGTCTTTTGCAAGCTGTGAAGCTCCGAGATCTGAACATGCTATGCTGAAGCCTGCATCTCTTACTTTTTCCATAAGGGGTTTAAGCTTATCCAGTTCGTTGTCATGGGTTATCAGAGGAAGTTTGAAGATGAGTTCATTTCTTTCTGCTTTCAAATCATCAAGTCTCTCCGCGTTTTCGGGAGCTGTCAGCTCTTCAAACCTTGAAATTGGGATGTAGATAATATCCGCACCTGCGTCTGCAGCCTCAAAGAGCGAGGAAATCTCATCCAATTCAACGCTAAGTAGGAGTTTCTTTGAAGTTATACTCCTTCTCCTGCTAGCTTCGGTATTGCTTTCTTTCTTACCGCTGGATTCATTCCTGCTATTTTCTGAAGTACACAGCTCGTTGAAATTACTTAGAAGCGGGTTTTTTTGCTCTTTTTTATATCCTCTAAGGACTTTTTCAAGCAGGAGGTCTGCAGCTTTTCGCCTTGTATTCTTCAGCACGCCGACCGGGATAAAGATGTTTTCGTCAGCTTCGATTTCAATTGAGGCGGCTTCAAATGGAGTATCTCCAAGGCTCTCCATTGCTTTTCTTATCTGCTCTGAGGTAGTTGGAGCTTTCTCGGCTACCTGAACAGTATATTCATCCGCAAATTCCGCACTGACGGTTTCTTCCCTTCTGCTGCTTTTTCTGCCTTCTTCTCTAATCTCAACCGTAAACTGCTCTCCTACCCTGGCTTTTACTTTCAGGCTCACTGGGAACGTTTTCAGTTTCGTTTTTTGAAGGGTATCTAGGAGCTGTGTGTCTGTTGTAAGGTAGAGTTCATCTCCTCTCTGAACTGCCCTTCCTGTTTTCGAGCTGATCTCAAGCCCTACTTTTTCGCCTTTTTTTGCACTCTTTACATGCTCGCCTGCAATTGTGATTATTCCTGCAACTGCAGAGCCAAGCATCCGCTCTCGAGTGAAAATGCTTATACCGTCTTTTACCTGGAGATCTTCATCCAGCCTGACTGTAAGTTTTGTGTTTCCTTTTGAACGGGAAATGTCCAGGACTTTTCCCAGGAAAGCCCCATAGTTTGAGCTGTATTTAGGATGCGATACGCCTTTTTCCCCAAGTATGAAACCCCTCGTGAAGCCTCTGTAAAAGAGTTTTGCAAGCTCGGCTTCCTTTGATTCAAGCTTCTCTTTTGTCGGAGTCGGATTGTCCCCTGGCTTGCAAATACTTTCAACTGCATCTTTGTAGGCAGCGGCACTTGCTGTTACATATTCGGGCTTTTTCATCCGCCCTTCGATTTTAAGGCTTACAACCCCTGTTTTTACTATATCTTCAAGCCCTGTAAGCGTGGAAAGCTCGGCACAACTTATGGGGTAGCTGCCTCCGATATGCCTTTCATCAATTTCCCTGCCGTTTACCACGAATCTGTAGCGCCTTCTGCAAGGCTGGGCACATGCCCCTCTGTTTGCGCTTCTGTCGTGCAGGAAACTGCTGAAAAGACATTTGCCTGAATATGAGTAACAAAGAGCACCATGGACGAAAATCTCGATGCCAACTTTTGAGTGGTCAACAATGTCCTTTACCTCGTCTACATTAAGTTCCCTTGAGACTATGACTCTCGTTGCTCCAAGATTTGCTGCGAAATCAACTCCCTTACTATTATGGATTGTCATTTGCGTACTTGAGTGCAGCTCAAGATCAGGATATATTTCGATTAGAAGCCTGAGGAGTCCCAGGTCTTGAAGGATAATTGCATCTACTCCGACTGCATAAGCTCGGTCTACTATTTCAAGAGCGTGCTGGAGTTCTTTTTGTTTGATCGGGATGTTCAGTGCCAGATAAACAGAAACGCCATGCGAGTGGGCAAGGTCAACTGCAGCTTCCAATTCATCGAGAGTAAAATTCTGAGCACCCTGGCGGGCATTGAATTCGCTTATCCCGAGGTATACGGCATCTGTCCCCCCTTTTATTGCACCAAGGAGAGCTTCCTGGTCGCCTACAGGAGCCAGGATTTCTGGCGGATTACAGGTGAAACTTGTGTTAGACATACTTGTGTTAGACATATTAGATCATGTGTTCTCTTCCGGTAGCTGGGAAAGTTTTGGTAACTGTAATGAAAAAAGGTTATGCAAAAGGATTACGTAAAGGGTTTAGCAACGGATTATAAGTAACTGTTAAGGTCAGTTAAGATCAGTTTAAGGTCAGTTTAAGGTCAGTTTAAGGTCAGTTTAAGGTCAGTTTAAGATCAGTTTAAGGTCAGTTAAGATCAGTTTAAGGTCAGTTAAGATCAGTTTAAGGTCAGTTTAAGGTCAGTTAAGATCAGTTTAAGATCAGTTTAAGGTCAGTTTAAGATCAGTTTAAGATCAGTTTAAGATCAGTTTAAGATCAGTTTAAAACCTTAAGGTTCTTCTTGCATAAAAAATGGATGGTAAAACCCAGGGCTTTTTTATTTCAGGAAAGTTCCAAAATTAATACAAGCAGCAGAGGCCCTCATTGAATATTATTTATTCACCGATTTAGTATTGTCTTTAAAGTTAATTCTTGGGGTACTTTTTTGTCGTAAAAATCCCTATTTACATACTTTGACAAAATGCTTAAATATCTTTATGGCAATTATGTATATAGAAATTGAATTTAATCCATAGGTTTTCTCCTGAATATTTATATTTTAAAAAAATATAACGAAGATTGACCGTGGAGCAATAACCCGGATGCTACTTACCTATAAAATCAAACACAATCGGGATTTTTCGGAGGAACTTCGAAAGGCTCGAAAGGTTGTTGAGTTTTGTATCAAACATCAGACTCAAAACCGAGGCCTTAACCCGCCTCCCATACAAAAACCTATCTCTTCTGACCCTCATTTCCCTGTTTTTCCTCTTCCTTCTCTTCCTTCTCTTCCTTCTCCCCCTTCTTCGTTTTCATCCTCGTTCTCGGCTTCTTTTTCTGGGTTTTCTCACGAGCTTCCAACTACTTCTTCTGTCCCTCAGTCTCCAGATGCTCTTTCCGTACCTGATTCGTTTCCAATGTCTGGACCTCTTTCTCCAGGGGATGTCAAGCATATAGGCTTGAAGTCAACTATTTCCGGCCAGATTCTCAGGAAATATTCTAGAAACCAGGACCTCAGAGCCGCAAAGAATGTAAAATTGATCATACCTTCTCGGGCGGTCAGTGTCGACAGGAAGGAGAGAACCCTTATGATCCCTTGCCTGAAACTTCTGCTTAACTATCATTTTTCCAATAACTTTAAAAAAATCTCCCAGATAGAAATCGATAGCTTCTATGTTTATGTAGCAGTTGTCTTCCCTGAAGAAGAACCCGAAATTTCCGGGCGCTATATAGGAGTTGACCGCAATACCAGGGGACATATTGCAGTTGTAGCAAACCCCGAGTCCGGTAAAATTTGGAAGTTAGGAAAAATGCGCTACCATACGCATAAAAAATACGAGAACATAAAAAAACGGCTCTATAATATGGGCAAACGTAAACAACTAAAAGCTGTAGAAATTAGGGAAAAGAATATTGTAAAGGACTTGAACCATAAAATCAGCCGAAAGATTGTGGATGTAGCCCTGTATAATGGGTGCGGGATCAAACTCGAAAACCTTAAAGGCATCCGAAAACTCAACAGCAAGATTGGAGGTGCAGGAGAAAACGAGAAAAATAAAAGCGAAGACAAAAAAAGGGAACAAAAAGGAGACAAAAGCAGAAATAAAGAAATTAACAAAAACTCCATCAAAACTAAAAGCAAAGCCGAAAAACAATTATGGTCATGTGAATACTCCCTGAACAACTGGTCTTTTCATCAACTCCAGCAATTTATTGAATACAAGGCCAGGTTGCGGGGGGTAGAGGTAGCTTATATTGATCCCCATGCGACTAGCAAAAAGTGCAGTCGCTGCGGACATAGAGGCAACCGACACTGTAAGCAATTTGAGTGCCCTCATTGCGGGCACGTTGACCATGCCGATGTCAACGCCGCCTTTAATATTGCGTTGACGCCTAAAGGCAGCGGTCAATTCTCTGCAGAAAGAGATGCAGGGAAAGGGAGCACTGATACCCCTCGACTTGTCCTGGACCGTACCCTTTTCAGTAAACGTACAACCAGAGAAGAAACTTCTCCACAGTTTGCGTGGGAAGTATGTCAGTTTTTAGTCTAAGAACTATCCCTGGATTTCTCTAATATCTATGCTGGAAATACCTGGCTCTTCGCTATTTGTGGGGGTAATTTAGAGTCACTTTCTAAAATGGGTTCCCAAATTTTAAGCACATAAGCCGAATTCCACAAGTATGATATGTCAGATGATTATGATTTTGAAATTCGAGCCTGCCGTTCATGTGCTTAGAAATATTTCAATGAAATTAAAATTTTATTGTTTTGTATGATTTAGAGAAAAAAATCGGAAGACCAGGAAATAATAAAAAGTCTCTTATTTACATTTATGAAAAAAGAAAGCAACCTTTACCTAGTATCGTGAAAATTTAATTGTGAATCGTTAGAATGATATGAATCACCAAAACAACTACGAATCCATTTATTTTGATAGAAATTATCCAAATTATGTTCCATAATTAATTTTTCGAGCCACTAGCCTTTGCAAAGGTAAGGATTGCTGCAATTTACTTTTCACGGTGATGTGTTTATTACAAGATAGTATTCCCTTACTTATTCATCACTTCTTCTCTTTTTCTTCAGCAAGCACTACCTTCTTCCCGCAAATGTCACATTTCCCTTCTTCAGTAATACAGGGCTGCTTGGGAGCCTCTCCTCCACAAATTCCACACTTTACCATTTCATCCCACCTCCTTTATTCCAATTTAGGGCGCCTCTCGCCCATTATATTCGATGGGTAATTGATTTATACTTAATCGGCATCAAAATATACAAAATGCATTTCTGTCCCCTCAATAAATATACATTTGAATAACCTGTAAAGTTGTGGCAGAAACTTTAAAAACAAAGCAGGATGATACAAAAATATGAACGAGGTCAGCAAGGAGAAGGAGAACAATCCTGAAAGCCCTGAAAAGTCTGAAGATCGGGAAATGGCCGAAATAAAAGCTATAAGGGAAAAACTTTCCGAAATGCACAGTGATATCAAAAAAATGATGGAATATTCCAACAGGCTGCGTTTCGAAACTGTTCTTGAAAGCTCAAGGCAGGAATATTCAAACGCTCTTCTCAATCATCTTTTTGAAGATATTGAGACCGGACTTGAACGAAACATGGTGAAAAAATGTCCTGAAAAGAAAAATTGCACTTCTGCATTTACAGCCCTCCTACAGCAAAATGCAGGGCTTATAAAACAAAGCAAAGTAGATGATACCCCAATTTTTGACAACAGAAAAAAACTGGATGAACTGAGATGCGGAGCCCCTTACAGTAAATGCGAGAAGTGCTTTTCCGAAGTTTCGAACCTCTTCATAAAACAAGTCAAACTCATGCGTTCTATGAGGATTTACGCAGATAATCAGGAACGAAAACCCGAAATTTCAGCCCTTGAAACCGGCGTGGTTATGAGCGAAATCCTTGAGCCGGTCTCAAATAACCAGCGTCTCGAAATTCTAAGAGCAGTCGCCTTCGAAACGAAAAGTTTTTCTGCTTTTTCCGAACTTACTGGCCTTAGAGGAGGAAACTTGCTATTTCATCTCCAGAAACTCACGGAAAGCGGGCTGATCCTGCAGCAACACGAAAGAGGAGACTATATGATTACTGAAAAAGGGTTCAAAATCCTGCAGGGTTTGAACGAAATGTATTTATCACTCCAATATTCCCCACTGCATAACTCCTTAGAGGATCCTATCCAGAAGAGAAAAGAAAAGCCAGATTTGACTTTTTGACCTATTAACTCTCTTCGGCCTTTTTTACATTCGGTCCTTCTTTTGTATCCTGTACGATATAGCCGAGGGATTTTATTTTCTCCCTTAGAGTATCTGAAATTGCCCATTCCTTCATTTTCCGGGCGGATTCACGTTCTTCGACAAGTCTCATTACCTCTTCCGGGATCTCATCTTTTCCGGCTTCTGCAAAAAGACTCAGAACATCTGAAAATTGCCGGTAAAGGGAGTGGATTTTTATCAAAACCTGTTTATTTTTCCCTGCTTCAAGGTACCTATTAGCTGTGTGCGAAAGATCCCTGAGAACAGTTATGGCTTTTGGAGTATTGAAATCACTTTCAAGAGCTTCTCTGAACTGAGTTTCAAGCTCAGGAAGAGCTTTAAGGATTTCCTCGTCTCCAGGATAGGAGCTGTTTTCTGCACCCCCCAGGGAAAACTCCAGGTTGTCGAGTGTTTCTTTAAGTCGCAAATAGTTATTTTTTGCATTTTCTGCAAAAGCATCGGAATAATCCAGTTTTTTCCGATAGTAAACTGAGAGAAACATAAAACGTACAACTTCTCCACCGTATTCTCCAACAATTTCGGGCAGTGTGAAGATATTTCCCTTGGACTTGCTCATTTTTTCCCCTTCAACTATCAGATGCTCCCCGTGAACCCAATTGCATACAAAGGGTTTTCCGGTTGCACCTTCGGACTGGGCTATCTCGTTTTCGTGGTGAGGAAAAATAAGGTCTACGCCTCCTGTATGTATGTCCAGTGTAGGCCCGAAGCTGTTCATAGCCATGACCGAGCATTCTGTGTGCCAGCCCGGACGGATTTTACCCCATGGGCTCTCATAGTAAATTCCCCTTTCGATTTCCTCAAGGGTAGAGGCTTTCAAAAGGGCAAAGTCGCGAGGGTTGTCTTTATCATATTCGTCCACATCCACTGACGCGCCAATAATAATGTTATCAAAGTTGATCTTTGAGAGCTTGCCATAATCCGGAAATCCTGAAATTCTATAATAAACCGAGCCGCCTTTTTCGTAGGCCAGCCCCTTTTCCATTAGCTTCTGTGCAAGTTCGATCATGCCGTCAACGTTTTCAGTAGCCTTAGGGTACGCTGAAGCTCTCTTAATATTCAGCATATCGAGGCCTTTAAAGAATTCAACTGTATATTTATCAGTAAAGTCCTTAAGAGACATACCCCCGGCTTTTGAGTCCCTGATTGTCTTATCGTCAATGTCAGTAATGTTCATGACAAGTTTTACCCTGTACCCAATGTATTCGAGGGTTCTTACTATATTGTCTGTCATAAAAAAGGTGCGATAATTACCTATATGAGGCATATTGTAAACCGTAGGCCCACAGGCATAAATTGAAACTTCACCTTCCTTTAAAGGTTTGAAAACCTCTTTTTTTCTTGTCAGGGTATTGTAGATTTGCAGCATCTGAAACGCCTCTTATTATTAAAATGTCTGAAAACATCCACAGAAAGTACAGTTGAACACAATTGCTTCTGTTAATCAATAAAAAATTTTGTCCGCTATTAATCAGCAAAATTGTTTTATTGCCCCTAATTACCCTAATTGTCTTATTGCCCCTAATTACCCTAATTATCTTATTGCCCCTAATTGCCTTATTGCTTTTGTAGCTCTCAGCATCCTTCATGGAGAACAGCACCTGAAGACTCAAGTGTAAGGAAGAAAAATCAGGAAAACCCTCCCTCAAAAACAGGTATTCCAAACCTTTCCATAATTTTTCCCAGCCGAAAAAGAAGAAGTCCAATCAAGTTAAAGAAGTCTCCTTCGATCTTTTCACGAGCGCTGCCCATTTCCCCTGAACAGCAAAAGCCCCGGTTTTGTCAAGAGGTTCTCCTGTCCTGATTAAACTAAAATCTGTTCTCTCAGGCTGTCTTAAAACCATTTTGAGTTTTACAATTGGGTAATATCCCATTTCAATATTTCTTTCATTTCGACAAGAATCGATTAATTTTCATTGATCAACATAGCTTACTTGCCTTTCCTGCCGCAATTCCACTTAATTTGAAGAGGATACGTTTTTCTTTTAACTTTCTGCTTATTTCTGTCTGCCAGCAAGTTCCATATCTTCAATGGTATTAATATTCGCAAAAGTCCTCAATTCAGGGTCAAGTTCCCGGATTTCCGAAACTTCAACAAATACCACATCCTGCATTTCGAAAACCGGCGTAAGTACTGAGCGTTTTCCTTTCTCAAAGGCTTTTTCGATTTCAGGGATCAATTTTCTGGAATAGACTGCATGCAGAGGCTCAAACTTTCTATCCTCCCACCTCGGGAGAGCAGCATCGTGCCCGTCGGCTTTCTCAAACAGCATGTCTACAACCCCGAAGTTTACGAAGGGCATGTCTCCTGCACAGACGAAAGAATATTCTGACCTCGATTCGAGCAGTCCTGCCCGGATGCCTTCAAGGGGGCCGGCGTCTTCTAAAGTGTCAAAGCAAAAACGGATTTCACGGGAAGGGAATTTTTCAAGCACCTGCCTGATATTTTGCTCCTGCATTTTGTCCCGGACAGAGAGAATTACCTCGTCCACAACCCGGAAAAGACTTTCAAGCAGGCGTTCAATGATTGTTTTACCTTCAAATTCGAGAAGGGCTTTTTCGACCATGCCCATCCGCCTGCCTCTTCCTCCTGCCAGGACGACAGCACTTCTTGGCTTTGTTTTTCCTTTTTCGGGTTCTGTTTTTTCACCCATTTAATCATCCCGGGTTTTTGTGATTTCTGTTTGCCTGTGAAATTTCGTCTTTCTTTTCTTCTTTCTTTTAGTTTTCAGGCCTGCTTACGATCTTGTTCTTTGTCTTGGACCCAGAACTCTTCTTTTTCCGTAAATTCCTTTTTCCAGATTGGAGCTTCGGCTTTTATCCGCTCTATGGCCTCGCTGAGGGCCGGGAAAAGTTCGGTTCTGTGAGCAGCTGCGATAACTATGTATACTATGTCTTCTCCGGCTTCGATGATGCCTGTTTTGTGGTGGATCAGGACTTCCAGGATTCCTTCTTTTTGCTTGATCTCTTTCCTGATTCTATCCAGAGCTTTTGAGGCTTCGGGTTCGTATTTCTCAAACTCGAGCCTGGAGGTCTTCTCGTCTCCAGCCAGTTCACGGACAATACCTGTAAAAGTGCCTATAGCTCCCGCTTTCCTGATGGCAGGACTATTTCGGGCTTTTTTTATAAGAGCCTCCAGAGTGTAGCGGTCCGGCTGGGCTAGAATCATTCCAACTAGAGAAGCTGTAAACTCCTCATGCATCTCAAGGTTCTCCGGCATCCTGAAGAAAACGTTTGAGACTCCCTGAAGATCTCCAAGCACAATTTTTGGAAGATTGCTTTCCTTAAACCCTTCTACCACAGCAAAATCAAATCCCTGGTCACAAAGCATATCAAGAGCGTCTTCGAGATCAGAGCCCCTGGAGAAGCTGACAAGTTCGGTGCCTGTTGTTCCCATACCTACTGTTCCCGTGCCTGTTATTCCTATAACCATGTCAGCGCCTGCGTCAAAGTGTCTTCCCGTATCCGTTTCCACGGGATTGAGGCGCTGTTCCCCCATGTGTTTTACAGTGCCTACTGTCCCGAATCCTGAAAGTTTCTGGACAAGGGCTGAAACAAGGGCCGTCTTGCCCGATTTTTTATACCCGACAACTGAAATGACTTTCATCAAAGAGCGTTATGGACTTTCCGGTATAAGTAAGGGCCGGCATTTTTACCTCTATTTTAATTCTCTTGCACGTTCAATTTTCCCGGCAAATTAATTTTTATTTATAGTGAGATTGCAGTGAAAACAAAATAAGCAACTATTTTTGTGAAGTTTCAAATATTAAAAACCCAATACATCTAATAGAAATTTACTCAGTATATGATTGGACCAGTTTATGGGTAAATTTCCAGTGTGACATTTTTGTCCGTCAATCAAAAAAGAGGGGGTAAAATATGGAAATAAATAAAGTTAGGATTCAGGATATTCCTGAAGAAGAGCGTCCAAGGGAAAGGCTTATTCGAAGTGGGCCAGAATCTCTCTCAAACGCAGAACTGCTAGGGATAATTCTGAGAACAGGGTCAAGGGAAGAGAATGTTGTTAGTCTGTGCAGCCGGATATTATCAGAATACAGCATCAAGCAGCTTAGTCTTGCAAATGTCTCAAGGCTTATGCAGGTCCATGGGGTTGGAAAGGCAAAGGCTGCTCAGATAGCTGCGGTTTTCGAACTTGCCCGCAGGCTTGAGACTTTTGTAGAGGAGCCAAAACGAAAAATCTGTTCCCCAAAGGATGTATATGCCCTGATGTATCCTAAAATGCGCGAACAAAAAAAAGAAAAATTTATAACACTTTACCTTGATACCAAAAATCAGATCCTGAAAGAAGAAGTCGTATCCATAGGCAGCCTGAATGCGAGCATTGTTCATCCGCGTGAGGTTTTCAAGTCTGCACTTATGGAGTCCTCTGCATCGGTAATTATGATTCATAACCATCCATCCGGAGATCCGAGTCCGAGCAGGGAGGATATAATGGTTACCGAGAAACTTGTAGAAGGAGGCAAGCTTCTGGGAATCGATGTGCTTGATCACATTATCATTGGAGACGGCAGGTATGTGAGCCTTAAAGACGAAGGCTTTGTAAGGTGAAGTAACCTACAGTACCGAAACTGTGCATATAATCACTTTCTGCGGATTGAAAAACGGAAATATAAGATAGTCGTTGAATAATAGTTGTTGAAAGTTACGAAATTTATTGACATTAACGGAAGTCCGCGAAAAAACGGTAATACCGCAATCCTATCCAAACTGTGTTAATGAACTGATAAAACAGAAATCGAAACAGAACTTATCCAACTGTCTGGAAAACACATCGAAGGTTGTAAAGCTTGTTGGGCTTTCCATAAAAAAAATAAACAATGCGTTATTAGATATAAATTTTTTAAAGAGTGTTTTGCAAAAAAGGTAGATTCAGATGGAATAATTCTTGGTTCTCCAGTTTATTTGCATGTGTGACCTCTCAAATGAAAACATTAATCTACCGAGCAGGTATGGTGATGGCAGGAAATATAGAGCTTTTTAAATATAAAGTAGGAGCATCAGTTGTAGTTGCTCGTCGCGAGGGGCTATTAGTGCCTTTGATACCCTAAATCATTTTTTTTCATAGTAAAGAAATGTTTCTAGTAGGCTCAATTACTGGAATATGGTTTACGGGAATGCTATCGGAGAAGTTGAACATGATCGAGAAGGCATTGAAAATATGAAAAATCTTGGACAAACTATGGATTGGATATTGAATATAATCCACAGCATCTGAGATTATTCAAGGAATTTAAAAGATCTTTTTGGAATTTTCCAGCCAAACACGGCTAGATCACTTGTTAGTAAAATTATAATAGTTTCTCTTATTATACATTACTTTATTCAGTTAAAAATGGCTTTATTTAGTTAACACCTAAGCTGAGCATTTGCTTCTAGGGATTATGGTCAAATATCAATATTAGATAGTTTGTATGCAGCTTATTTATACGGTAAAATTTACCTTGTATAAATCACTAAACTTACGATATCCACTAAATTTACGATATCTATATATATCTACAAGAAATGGGCTTTCGATCAAACGAATTTTTCCCTCTCACTTCCTATCCCTCTTAAAAAGGAGGTCTTCCGAATTACAAAACATATACATGCCTGTACAATGGACAACAAATATATTCAGGAAATTACTCTAGATGACCCTTATACTGTACCTTACAGGGGCATTTACGCAGTCTGTGACGCTAAAAACGAATATGCGGAGATAATTGAACACTCCAATTGCTATAGCGGGGCAGCCTGGTCTCTTTATCACTACGCAAAAGCGCCCCTTGTCCTGAAATCCCGTTCAACCGGGAATATGATCCGTTACCTCATGAAAACCGGAACCTCAAAGCTTGAACTCAAAGCTTCGGTAGCAGCCGCAGGCATTGAATCTGTGGTTGTGCAGGGAGATGAAGTAGAAATCACTTATGCCGGGCTAGGAGGCGGAGGCGTGGGTGCAACGCGTTGCAGGGCTTTTGCAGATGGAGTTCTTCGTTATACAATTTCCGAATCTGGGGGAGGAAAATGTGCAAGAGGGACGATTGTGGTTCCCCGTAGAGACCGTATCCTCATAGGTGTAGATGACACGGACTCCAAGGACATAGGGGCCACCTGGACCCTTACTCATAATATCGCAAAGAAACTGGACTGCCAGGAAGCCGTTTATCTCTCTCATTCTCTTGTCCAGCTCTTCCCTGTTCCGGAAAAGACCCAGAACTGCATGTCTACGGTACTTGAATTCGGCTGTGTGGATAAAAACGCGAAATCAAGGTTGATAGAAACCTTCAAAAGGGCCCTTCTTAAATACAGTGCCTCTGGCCAAACCGGACTGGTTGTTCTTTCAGATTTCTATGCAAAAGGGATATACGGATACAGCAACCGCTGTAGGACTGAGAGAGTTTCGAAAACTGATGCTTTGCACTGTGCCGAAGAAAACGGCGTGGAAGTACTGCTTGACGGTAACGGGGTAATAGGTGCGATTGCCGCTCTGCCCTGGTTCGGGAGGCCTGAAGAATCCATAATTCCAGGTACTGACATCAAACCGCTGAGCATGCAAAAAGTCAAAAATGACATTTAATGATGTAAAAACCAATAGGTAAGGACCTTGAAACAGATACCTCAAAATCGAAACCTCAAAACAGATACATCAAAATAGGAATCTCATACAGAATTTTGAATCAGAATTCCTTAATTATAATAAAGTGGGGTAAGCTTGAAAGAAGAAGCAGAAGAATACACCGGGTTCAAAGCCCTTTACCTTGCAGCGCTTGACAGTAACGTCAGCTTGATTATAGGCGTCCCCGGGTATCCTATTACCTCCCTGATGGAACTTTTTTTAGAAAAAGCAGGTGTGACAGAGCTTTCAGAAGCAAAAACAAAGATTTTCGAAGCAGGTAATTCCGAAAAAGTGCACATTCCAACTTACAGTGCCAGATGGTTCACAAACGAAAAAGTCGCCATGGAAACCGCTCTCGGAGCGTCTGTTTCGGGCAGAAGGGCCCTTGTTCTTGTAAAGCATGTTGGAATGAACCTGCTTTCAGATCCCCTTATAACTTCGGTTACGCACACCATAGGAGCCGGCCTTGTTGTGATTGCAGGGGATGACCCTGGAGTGAAAGGCTCACAGAATGAACAGGACTCACGCTGGTACGGCCGGATAGCCGAAATCGCAGTGTTTGACCCGGCTGATGCAGATGCTGCATACAGGGCTCTTAGACGCGCGTATGAACTTTCGGAAGAGACGAGGACCCCAGTTGTCCTGAGGGTCACTGCAGGTCTGGGAAAAAATGAAGGAAAAATAAAGCGCCTTCCGAGATCTTTAGCTCCTCACCCTGAATTCGACCGTTCTATTTGGAAAAATAGGATGATGGAAAAGCACCAGATCTATCACTCCAGAGTCTATCCACTATTGGAAGCGGAAGCCGAGAATACTGACCTGAATAAAATAATATTTAGAGAAGGAAATGGAACAGAATCCGGCTCAGGATATGCACGGATAGGGATTATTTCCTCAGGTTTTGTATCTTCAATAGTGGAAAAAATACTAAAAAAACGAGACCTAGATCGTGAAGTTCCTCACCTGACCCTTAACCTTGTTAACCCACTTCCCCTTGGAAAAATTGGGATATTTCTGAGAAATAATCAAAAGGTACTCGTGGCCGAAGAGTCCGAACCTTTTATAGAAGAACAGATCCGAATCGCAGGTCGAGTATATGGGAAAAAAACAGGGCACCTTCCATACGGGCAGGTTATGCCTGAAGATCTAGAATTTGCCCTTGAGCACATAGAGGAAGAGAAGGTTTCAAACCCTGCAGATACTGCCTTTCTAAAAACAGGGAAGAAGAGTAGAGCCACAATCTGTGATAACTGCCCCTATCTGCCCCTTTATCATTTTCTCAGCACGCTTGACGTACGGGTTGCAGGCGATATGGGCTGTTCCGTCCGGAGCGCACCTGAGCCACTTGCGGCAGTTGATGTCAGCTTTGCCCTGGGCTCTGCAATCTCAGTTGCCTGTGGTTTTGAGAAAAAGGGCATAGCAGTAATAGGAGATTTCGCCCTGGCACACTCAGGCATCCTGGGACTCATCAGTGCCGCGACTGAAGGCTGCAACGTGCTTGTACTTGTACTGCAGAATGAGGTTGCAGCTATGACCGGCGGGCAGAAAGCTCCTGACCTCCGAAAAGTGGTGGAGGCTATAACGCCCGACGTTTCAGTCTTCGATGTGGATGCCAATAAAGGAAAGATTACAGACGGAACCGAGACTGAAAAGGAAATAAGGTGTAAAGTCGGAAAACAGATCCTTAACTCCGAGCTTTTGGAATTAATTCGGAAAAAAATTGCCCTGCCTGGGATTTCTGTAATATTCATAAAAGGGAAATGCAGAAAATATTGATTCCCGAGCCTATTTTTTAATTTTACCCTCTGAATTTTTTAGTTTAAATATTTTTACCGAATTTTTAGTTTAAGTTCTTTAGCCGAATTTTTATTTTATTATTTGAGCTTATGCCAAAATCATTTAAAATGCTTTAAATTCCAAATAAAAGCACTTAATTCTATATTTTCGTGAAAAATT
>MCHG01000166.1_pt1 | contig 33318 bp, 26 predicted proteins | sample 787351 | NCBI WGS metagenome assembly MCHG01 (sample SAMN05430296, study PRJNA330682) | permafrost metagenome | biome: Cold desert; feature: permafrost; material: soil; isolation source: enrichment culture inoculated with soil incubated with H2/CO2 at 20 degrees... ... | reverse complement strand
TGGAAGTTCACGAAGGAGAAAGCAGATAAGAAGCTGTCAAAGCATTATGTATCATAATTAAATTGTCATTACACTAGTTCTCTTCTGTTGAAGGCAAATTAAATGCAGAAAGCAGAACACAGCGAATAAACTCTAATTTTGTTCAATTAACAAAACTATGCTTTATAAACCAATTCAAAAGTTTAACATACTAACATATACAATAGGCAAATAAATGTAAGATGTGATTCAAAATAAGGAGATTGATATATGAAAACATTTTACAGAAAACCCCTTGCGCTGTGCCTTTCTCTAGCAATTCTTTTTCTAATTGTAGGAACAGCCACCGCGGGTCATGTCTGTCCTGCCCCCCGGCGACAGATACCGGGTTAAAGCAAGTACCATATAATATCAACGGCGTTTTTACAACCGTGTCAGGTATCACCTACGACTCCGCTTCCGGCGGATTTGCCACAAACGACCCCGGAAAAGTTTACAACGTCGTTCATTGTGACCGGTTGTTTAAGATCGTGGAGGATATCTCCGGCTCTCCTTTGTTCTTTTCCATTGATGATAAACACGGTACGCATTTCTTCAGCTATGGAAATGACGGGAAGACCAAATTGTTCCGAAGCGGTATCATCGAGTCAGATGACGTTTTCTCAACGAGGGTGATCTCCAATTCAGGTAGGGTTGTCACGGTCAAGACGGCTTTCGCAGCTCGTAACGGAAAGACAGTTCCCGATGACAGAACGGTGATTCCTAATCTCACTGGGACATGGACAACTGCCCAGAACAGTGTTTACCAGATAAACAGCCAGGAAGGAAACGTGTTTTCCGGTAAAATCACCGCACATGGGAAAACAACATTCACCTCGTTTGCCGGATACATCGACACGGTTGCCGAGGACGGTACAGTAGATATTGTTATGCTCTGTATGAAAAGCAACCTCATCTTGGGCAATGTCAACTTAACCACGCATAATATAACCATTCCCTATGTTCTCTATGCTGATGGCAGAGTCGCATCCTCGCCCCTGACAGAGAACGAGGCTGAATGGGCGAAAACTAACAGAACGGTGACCCAGAAATACGCTACTGTTCTGAATAGTGACGGGATTACCGAAGATGCCTCGGAAAAGGCCCGGTTGCTGTCTGTCTATGATGAGAATTCAGGCCGGTATACTCTGACCTCCACTTCCGACAGCATCCCAATCATCGGCATTGTCAAGGGAGAAAATTCATTTAGCGAGTATTCTTCAAAGACAGGACTCGTCCGCGGTTTCGTTAAAGGTCATACAAAATATGATTTCCGGGGAGGACCTGACTCAGCAGAAGCCTCGATCCATACTTTTAAGCAGAAGGAAGGAAAAAAATAAGGGGAACTCTAGATTAAACACCAAATCTGAAAAATTAATTTTAAGAAATTCCCTTGAAAAAGGGAATTTTTTTAGATTTAACTCTTTAAAGCCAAATGAAAAAAAATTGTTCAAGAACTAAAATTTAGTATGGAATTTTTATCGGGAAAAATCCCAACAATTCTTGAGAAAAATTCTGGAAAAATTCCCTTATATTTGATACATTGATTTTATGCAAATATTTTATCAAAAGTAACACTATCTTTGAAACCAAAATTTAATTTTTACACAAAAATATAAGTCCCAAAATAAATAAACATACCGAAAATTCCCTGATGTCGTTTACTCAACAAATAAAAGCAGGATCGTTTAAACTCACCTATGTGTTTTTGTTTATAGTCGTTCTACCTACTATGTAATGTTTTTGAAAACTCGTTCTCTTTAGCCTTGATATTTCGGCATTTGCATTTTTCCTTTCGATAAGTGTGTTTTATTTAACGTAAAAAAAAGTATTAGAGACACATAACAGGGTTAATAGGACTGTCTAATTTTACATAGGTTTTAATAAAAGTTCCCATTGCTCTTCTACCACACCTCTTTTCCATGTATTATTTTCGACTTGTTCTACAGGAATAAATCCGAAGCTACTGTATAAATGATGTGCAACCTCCAAATTCTGTTTTGTCCATAAGAACACTCGACTGAATTTTTTTTGCTTACAGTAGTCGACTGCTTTGGTCATTAGCTGTCTGCCTAAACCTTTTCCGCGAAATTCTGGTTCTATTAAAAACCACCTAAGCTGCGCTGTACTTTTGTCTGTACTGACAATTCCTATAGAGCCAATAATCTGGCCATTATACTCTGCTACCCAGATTTCCCCTTCAGACCGATGCTCAATATATTTTACTAGGCTATCCAGCACGTACTGCTCAAAAGTTCCGCCAAGTCCATATTCTTTTTCGTAAAGGACACAATGTCTATAAGCTATATATCCAGCATCACCAGATTTTTGCGTACGTATCGTAACGTCTTTACCCTTCTGGCTATCCGTCATATCTCTTATTGCAACTATGTGATTAATGAGATTTTGCTTAATTTTCTTCCATTGCATTTGGGATAGCAACAATTCGTTATTTTTGGCGCCATCTATCCATTGAGAAAGCTTAAGTTATTACGGCAAGAAAGTTATTCAATACAGGTATAGAAAAAGAAATGACTTTTTCAATGATACTGAAGTTGCACCCTATATCAGGACTTCTACAGAAAATCAATGGAAATCTATTAGGTTACAAACTGAAGAATTGATATCTTACTCAAAATCTCACAACTACGAGATTTTGAAGATTAAGTCTAATGATATCGGTTATTTTTACAGTTAACTGGCATGGGTTTCCATCAAGAAGCTCTCAGAAGATTATGGCTCTTCGCTATTCCTTATGGATAAGATGCTTTTTCAATTTACCCGCATTGGTTTTTGTGATGATATCCACACGAAACAGCGGAGAGCCGAAATTATTGATTGGTTCTCAGGCTCACTGTTGAAAGTTTAAAATGTGACTAGAAAATTAACATTAGAGGCATTTTAAAACCGTCTTAGATGGTCTTAAATAAAAAGGGTAACTAGAAGAAGAGGGTTCTATCCAACCAATTGACCTTCTTATCCTTGTTTATCATATTTGATAGCTATTTTTTCTATTTATTGTTTTTCAGTAACTGACCCTAATATTCAATTTATTAACTCTTCTTAAGATTATTTGAAGTTCTCATGGTCTATTTTTCTCTTTTTGTGCCGAAAACTTTGATTTTTGTGTAAATTCTCTTCTATCCTACCTCTATCACTGGAGAACTAATAAATTAAACGATTTTTATAAAATACACTCATACAGAGAAAGTTTAAAAAGTAGAATAACTTACAATACTAATATTTTTTAAATGCAAAATAAAAGGAAGGCAAAGGTAGGATAAATGAAAACCAGCGAAAGATTGTATTCGTTAGCTTTAGCATCAGCAGTTCTGATTTTATTTTTGATTCTCATTTCGTCCACGGCGGCGGCAGCTGCTGCACAAAGTGCTTCGCCCACGATCACTGAAACTCGGATTACCACCAGTGGATTAGCAGGGATTCCTGCTATCTACGGGGACAGAATAGTGTGGGATGATTGGCGCAATAAAGAATTATCCCAGAAATACAACGGAAACACAGATATTTACATGCATAATCTCTCCACTCACAAGGAAATTCAGATCACTACCAGCGGATCAGCAGTATTTCCTGCTATCTACGGGGACAGAATATTATGGTCTGATAATCGCAGTGGAAACCGGGACATTTACATGTACGACCTTTCCACTTCAAAAGAATTTCAGATCTCAGCCAACGGAGCCGATCAGACGTGGCCTGATATCTACGGTAATAACATTGTGTGGCAGGATGATCGCAATCGAGGCTCCGATATTTACATGTATAATCTCTCCACTCATACGGAAAATAGGATCACTGCCAGCGGATCAGCAGTATTTCCTGCTATCTACGGTGACAGAATAGTATGGTCTGGTAATCGCAGTGGAAACTGGAATATTTACATGTACAACCTCTCCACTTCAAAGGAAACTCAGATCTCAGCCAGCGGATCAGCAGCATATCCAGCTATTTACGGTGATAGGATAGTATGGAGTGATTATCGCGACGGAAGCGGAGACATATACATGTACAATCTCTCCACTTCCAAGGAAACTCAGGTTTCCAAAAATGAATCAGCATGTAATCCTGCTATCTATGGTGACATGGTAGTATGGGCGAATACTCTCAATGGAAACTCTAATATCTATATGTATAATCTCTCCACTCACCAGGAAAGCCACACCACCGACGGATCATATCAGTACTATCCGGCTATCTACGGTAACCGTATAGTATGGACAGATGGACGCAGTGGAAACTTCGATATCTACATGGCTACTCTCAATTATCACCCTGTTGCTGCATTCTCCGCATCTCCAATCTCAGGAACTACACCTCTGAATATCACTTTTACTGACATAAGTACGGGGACACCGACAGCCTGGAACTGGAGCTTTGGAGACAAAACATATTCAACAATCAAGAATCCTGTACATAGATACTCCGCAGCAGGGAATTATACGGTGGCACTTACAGCAACCAATGGTGCAGGTAGTAATACGACAACAAAATCCGCTTATATTAGAATGACAGAACCTGCACAAAAACCGGTTGCAAGCTTCAGCAGCAATATTACTTCCGGGAACGTACCGCTAAATGTCTTATTTACCGACACAAGTACAGGCTTTCCTACTTCATGGAATTGGAATTTTGGAGACGGAACATATTCAACAGCCAGGAACCCTGTACACCCATACAGCAAAGTAGGAAAATATACCGTCAACTTAACAGTAAAAAATGTGGTGGGCAGTAATACGGTCACAAAATCCGGCTATGTTGTTGTAAACGCTTTGAAAGCCCCAATTGCTGCTTTTTTGGCGTCCTCTACCTCAGGAAACGTTCCGTTGAAAGTTCAGTTTACTGACAAGAGTACAGGCTCGCCAACCTCATGGAAATGGAGTTTTGGAGACGGGGCATATTCAACAGCCAGGAACCCCGCACACACATACAGTAAAGTCGGAAAATATACTGTTAGCTTAACAGTAAAGAATGCTGCTGTAAGTAATGCAGTGACAAAATCCAGTTACATAAATGTTGTAACTTTGAAAGCCCCAGTTGCTGCTTTTTCGGCGTCCTCTACCTCAGGAAACGTTCCGTTGAAAGTTCAGTTTACTGACAAGAGCCTCAACAGTCCAACTTCATGGAAATGGAGTTTTGGAGATGGAACATATTCAACAAGCAAGAGTCCTGCACACACATATAGTAAAGTCGGAAAATATACCGTCAGCTTGACATTAAAGAATGCTGCTGGAAGTAATGCAATGACAAAATCCAGTTACGTAAATGTTGTAACTTTGAAACCACCTATTGCTGCTTTTTCTGCGTCCACTGTCTCTGGAAAAGTACCGCTAACGGTGACATTTTATGACAAGAGTATAGGATCACCAGCCTCATGGAAATGGAGTTTTGGAGATGGAACATATTCAACATCCAAGAACCCTGTACATAAATACAGTAAAGCAGGAAAATATACTGTTAGCTTAACAGCAAAGAATGCCAAAGGCAGTAATTCGGTAACAAAGTCTGGATATATCATACTGAAGTAAGTAAAATTTTAAATTGAAAAACCAGTAACAAAATCAAGTATTAAAGAGGAGTGGGGGTTTATTGATCAAATCTGACAAAGCGGGCACATTCGCCTTTTTTGGCCAGATTTTAAAACCATTTCTTTGTTTGCTATTTTTAGTACCTGATCCCTCACGATCTTATTTCTTAACTTTTTAAGCTTTTTTGAAATTCTCGATGTCCTCATTTTAAATTTTTTGTGCCAATAACTGGAGTTTTTACATAGATTAGCCTTAATTCTGCTCTTGCCTTGAGCAAGTTCTCTCAAATTAAAGGAATATTATAAAGCCGACATTTCAAAGAAAAAATTAAAAATTACAAACAAGTTTCGAGTATTATCATTTCTTAATAGAAAAAGAAGGAAAAAATAAAAAAATAAAAATCGTATTCAATAGATTTAGCTTCAACAACGTCTCCAACTTCAATATATTTAGCTTTTGAATTTCCATTTCATATGTGGCGTAGGCATCGAGTGTACAAAGTACTCTACTCACATCAATGCTTTACCTGTCCCGTCTCAGGAAATAGGCTGATCCCATAGCCAGCACCGCAATTCCCAGCCCCAGGCCAGGGGTTTGTTTTTTTGAGGGTTCTGTTGTTCCGTTGCTTGCGTTAACCGGGGGTTCTACCCTGGTTTTATTTGCCAGACCCTGTTCATAGGCAGTGGCATTCAGCTTGCTTTCAAGGACCTTAACGGCATTTGGGACTTTAGGAAAAAGAGGAAACTTATCAATCCCTCCCCCTGTTACATTATATGAAGAGTCACAAATTCCGTTGCTATTTCCATCCACACAGGTCTCGCTGTAGCCCTTACCTTCAAGATCTGCCCAGAAGTTTCCTCCAATATAAGGGCCACGAACAATATTCTTCCTGGTTACTAGAGGGCTCTGCCAGATGTTATCTGCATTTACGGTTTTTTCTTCGACGTTTTCGGCATTTTTGAGGTAATTATTATAGATAATATTCCTTTTGCTTCCTTCAAGGGAGATTCCGGAACCGTAGTTATAGGCAATTAAGTTGTCCTGAATGGTGTTCGAGTCCGAACTTTCGAGCCTTATTCCCTTTTCGTTCAGGACGATGATGTTATCACTTATTGTGTTGCTCTCAGAATCATTGAGGAAAATTCCGTATTCTGTTCCCTGGACCCTGTTATTGTTGATAAAGCAGTTTTTAGCCCCTGTAAGTGAGATCTCTGCTTTTTCGGAACCTTCAATGCCAAACCCACTGAAAGATACCCTTTTTCCGCTGATTTCCACGGTATTTTGCGCGGGGTCTGCTGCCCTGATAACTGTATCCTCATGACTCCTCGAATCGGACCAGATTCTAACTTGCTTGTTGATCTTGAGATTCTCAACATAAGTTCCGGGATTTACGAAAATCGTGTCTTCGGCTTTTGCGGCATCTACTGCGGCCTGTATCGATGTATAATTCCCTTCTGCTGAAGGATCTACCCTTAAGTTATCGGCGGAAACGGCAGAGCAGGTGCATGTGACTGCCAGAATGGCTGCAAGTGCTGTTATTTTAAAGAATAGTAAACTCCTCTCTTTTACTCTTCCCATCTTAAGTTCCTCTTTACCTTCGTATCCTTCTTGCCTTCTCACTAGGTTTTATCTTTTCAGAAGCAGTTAAGTTTTTCCTTTTTTAGGGTTCGTCTGTTTTTCAGAACTAGCTCTTTCAATATTTTGTCGGGGAAGGGATTTTATTCCAATACTAATATACCTTTGGAATCAGTAGTTCTGAACAATTATCCTTAAATAATGGTCCACTATCCTTACGATAGAGAAGATTAATTTTTAACATATTCCTTATATTAGTTAGCAGATATTAGTTTGCAACTTATCTTACTTTCAGAGTCACACTTTTCCGGTTATGATTCTCAAAACAAAGAATATGACCTCTTATATGATTCAAAGTACAAAAAAGATTCAAAGTAATAATAAGTTACAAAGGACTTCAGGGCTCGGCAATTGCAAAAAATTATTGTTCAAAGAACCTGAATATCTGTATCAATTAGTATATTCTGAAATAATACTCTTAAATCTAATTTATTAGAAAGGCTGTTATTGTAAAATTTTAAATAATACCTCAAATACAACAAAACCTGATATACTTAAAAAATTTAATCACACTGTTATTGTCTCGAATGGAGGCTTAAAAATGGATGAAAAAATTGCGCCCCACCTTGAAGAGTTAACCAGGGCGCTTGGAGACCTTGAAAAGACTGGCATCCGAGCAGAGTTTGAGAAACTTCTTGCTTTTCGCGTACCACCAGAAGTTGCAAAAGAGAGTCTCCTCCGCAAGTTCGGGGGAAAAAGCAAAGTCCTGAAAGTAAAGGATCTTTCAGGTAACCTGAAGAGTTTTGAAATTACAGGCAGGGTCCTGGATCTCGGGGAAAAATCAATCCGGCCTCAGGACGGAGCTCAGGAAGGGCCTTCTAAGCTTTATACCGGAATCCTTGCAGATGAAACAGGTTCGGTGATGTTTTCTTCCTGGAAGGAGCTGCCAGGCTCAACAGGAGATGTAATCAATATCAGAAACGCCTATACCCGCATCTGGCAGAACAGGGTCAGGCTTTCTATCGGGGAACAATCTCTGATGTCGAAAATCCCTGACTCTCCGCTCCCGTCCCTGTCCGAACTTTCAGGAAGCCAGACTAAGAAGCTAATTGATATCGGAGCTGCGGATTTTTCCGTTGGGACTGCAGCCTGCGTGCTTCAGCTTTCCCACAGAGAAGTTCTGGTCAGGGGGCGTCAGTCCAGAGTGATTTCAGGTGTGCTTGCGGATGAAACGGGCAGGCTGCCTTTCACAGCCTGGATTGAGCTTCCGGGTATTGATATCGGAAGCATAATCCGAATCGAGGGAGCTCAGGTCCGAATGTTCAGGGGAATGCCTTCAGTCAACATCCTGAACGGCACAAAATTTTCTCCTGTTAAGCCAGAAGAGGCCGGAAAACTTGCCTTTACCTTCGAATCCACAGGAAAAGACCCTGATCCTATTAGAATCGAAGAAATAGACTCAAGAGACAGCATGTTCGATGTAGCCACGGCGGGCAATGTGGTTTCAGTCCGGCCGGGCTCAGGGATTATCTCCCGCTGCCCTGAATGTAGCCGTGTAATTCAAAAAGCAAGCTGCAGGGCACATGGGAAGGTAGAGGGCATAAGAGACATGCGGATCAAAGCCGTACTTGATGACGGGACAGGATCCTTATCAGTAATGTTTCCCAGAGAACTTGCGGAAATTATCTATGGAAAGACCCTTGAAGAAGCCGAGCAGCTAATGATTTCTGATATCTCTAAAGATGCGGTATACGAAGACCTCAGACGTTTCCTTACAGGCCGCTACCTTGCCGTCCGCGGCAACTCCTCAAAAAGCGAGTATGGGATTTCCTTTGTAGCTGAAAAGGCCTGGGTACCTGAAGAAGATCTTGCAGTCCGGGTAGTGAAACTGCTTCACAGGCTCGGACCGGCTGAAGAGGATGGACAGGAAAGGAATTCGCAGGTTTCCGGTGGGGGAATCGACCTTGCTTAAACGAGAAGTTGCAAAAAGGGTTTTTGCAAGGGAATTTGAGGCATGTAGAGAGCTTGAAAAATCAGCCAGACCTGATTCCGAAGCACTGGATTTGAAAACTCCCAACCTGCTTATTAGCCCTCTAGGGCTTATTCTCAATCGAATCTTTGTGGTTGGAGTAATCACAGAACTTGACAGCATAGGCACACAAAACGACATGTGGAAAGCGAGAATAGTTGACCCTACAGGAGCTTTTACGGTATATGCCGGACAGTACCAGCTCGAAGCATCCATTTTCTTTTCAACGGTTCAGATTCCTGCTTTCATCGCCCTTACAGGTAAAGCTCGGATTTATGAACCTGAGCCTGGGTCGGTTTTTGTCTCTATTCGGGCTGAAGAAGCAAATGTAGTGGACGAGGAAATCCGTAACAGGTGGGTTGTAGATGCTGCAGAGCAGACAATTGATAGACTTGAAGCCTTCTCGGATGCTCTGGCTAGCGGATATCGTGGAGAAAAACTTAGGGAATACTTTTTGGAGAAAGGGATTTCTTCCGAGCTTACTGAAGGCATTTCTATTGCTCTTGAGCGGGAACGCGCGCCTCAGGAATTCGTAAAACTACTCCGAGCTTCCATCAGGGAAGGTCTCAAGTCCCTTGATCTTGATTCCGGGAATAATGCAGGGGCCCATGCTGACCAGAAAGAGTTTGTACTCGAACTGCTAAGGGATATGGGTGGGAACAGGGGTGTTGACTACGCAGCTTTTGTGGATACAGCCGTTTCCAGAGGTATTCCTGAGGAGCTTGTAGAAGAAGTTGTCCGTTCTCTCCTTGCAGGTGGGCAGTGTTACGAACCGAGGATCGGAATAATCAGGCTGGTCGGTTAATCGTGCAGAGGAGAATAAATTTGGTAAATATCGCGATGAGTAGAGTTTGCCTCAAAATGTGTGATAATGCTTAAGTGTGATTAAGTTGATTTATGTCTCTGTTAAAATTTAATAAGTCCTGTTTATCGAATTTATTGGAGAAATTGACATGAAAGTATTAGTCAGCGATTCACTCTCCAACGAAGGCTTGGAGATTCTAAAAGAGCACTTTACGGTTGACGTTTCCACCGGGCTTTCCGAGGACGAACTGGTGAAAATAATCAAGGATTACGACGCCCTTGTAATACGAAGTGGCACCCAGGTCACTCAAAAAATTATCGAAGCTGCCGAAAAGCTGAAAGTTATCGGGAGGGCCGGAGTCGGAGTTGACAATGTTGATGTGGATGCAGCCACCAAGAAGGGCATAATTGTGACTAACTCTCCCGAAGGCAACATGATTTCGGCAGCAGAGCACACTATTGCTATGATGATGGCAATGTCCCGGAACATCCCTCAAGCAAATGCCTCCCTGAAAGCCAGGGAATGGAAGCGCAACAAATTCACGGGCATTGAGGTCAAAGGTAAGACCCTGGGAATCATAGGTCTCGGTAGAATTGGTTCCGAAGTCGCAAAAAGGGCTTCAGGACTTGAAATGAACCTTATGGGGTACGACCCGTTCATTTCCGAAAAGCGAGCTGTCGAACTTGGAGTCAAGCTTGGTACAGTGAACGAAATAGCAAAAGTAGCTGACTACATTACAGTACACACTCCTCTTATTAAAGAAACCAAAAATATTCTTGACGACGAGCAGTTTGCCCTGATGAAACCCGGTGTCAAGATCATCAACTGTGCGCGCGGCGGCATTATTAGCGAAGAAGCCCTAGCAAAAGCTCTTGCAAACGGGAAGGTGGGTGGAGCAGCGTTCGATGTTTTTGTTGAGGAACCTCCTTTTAACAGTCCTCTCCTCAACTTTGACAATGTTATAGTGACTCCTCATCTCGGGGCCTCTACGCAGGAAGCCCAGGTCAACGTGGCAATCGATATTGCCAAGGAAATAGTATCTGTTCTTACAGGTGGGCTTGCAAGGAATGCGATCAATATCCCGTCCGTAAAGCCAGAAGCTATGGCAGTCCTTGCCCCTTATATAAGGCTCTCGGAGATCATGGGAAAAATTGCAGGGCAGCTTGTAGATTGCAATTACGAAAAGGTAGAAATCGCATACAACGGGGAGATTTCCGGAAAAGACACCAGGCCCCTTACGGTTTCTGCTCTCAAAGGGCTGCTTGAAATGGCTCTTGGTGCCGGCGTAAACTATGTCAATGCTCCTGCCCTTGCAAAGTCCAGAAAGATCGCAGTCGTAGAAAGCAAATCCGAGTCTTCTGAGGAATATGCTTCAACTATCAGTATCAGGCTTATTAGCGGAGGACTTACAAAGCTGGTTGCCGGAACTGTTGTCGGGGATGAGCCAAAGATCGTTGCAGTTGACGAGGACAAGATGGATATCTTCCCTGCAGGACGCATGATTTTTGCCAAACACATCAACAGGCCGAATGTAATCGGGCCTTGCTGCCTGGTTCTTGGTAAAAACGACATCAATATCTCAGGCATGCAGGTTGGTAGGGCCGAAATCGGAGGCATTACCATGATGGTCCTAAATGTAGACTCTGAAGTCTCTGCCCCGATCCTTGAAGAATTACGGAAGGTTCCGGGAATACTCAGTGCCAAACTTGTAACACTCTGAACTTTTCCGAGAAACCCGACTTCAAAGTCTCAGTTAAAATCAGCAAAAGAAACAGTAAACGATCTACAAGATAATAATTTAATAAATTGTTTAAACAAATTGTAGGACGTGCATTTTGAAAAGTATTTTGCTTCGGCACAAGTTAAGGATGAAAGTCCTGTGCCGGAGCCTTTAAATCTTTTTCGGAATTGTGTCAACGAACCCTGTTATATGATATCTATTGTATCTAAACATATTATACTGATACCTATTATAGGTAAACCTGTTATACCAAAACCTGTTTGTATATACTTTCTCTTCTCATCACCAGTTTTTTAAGAGGATAGCGAATGGAAGAACTTAAATTTGTAGTTTCGATTCCGTTTAAAAAAAATCTTGCAGTTTCTCTTTCGGAAAAGGATTTTGAGTTTTCCCTGGCTTTTGACCTGAAATGGTTTTCCCCGAAAATTGCCTCAAAAGTAAAGGACCGCGCCCTTGAAGTAGGTCTGCTCTCCCTTAAGGATGGTACTCTTATACCTGCCTTTGATGTGGAAAGTGTCCGACTTCCTCATGCCTTTAAGCCGTCGGAAAATTTTCTCGAAAGCCAGGAAAATTCCAAAGGAAAAGCCTCTTCTCTCAAGGAAGAGATCTCCTTTGAGCAAGTCCTTGAGTTTATTTCCGCAGATACAGGAGTAAACAGACAAAAGCTTGTTTCTGAAATTAACTCTATGCAGGAAAGGCTTTCTTACCTTGTGGATATCCGGATCGTGGCACTTTTTGTGGCAAGGAAGTTCGGCTGCGATATAGAAGCAATCCTTGGGAAGGTTTCCCGGTCTGTTCTCAGCGTCTCCTTTTAATGGATTTCCTCAGCGTTCAAATCGGATCAGAAGCCGCAGTTGCAGCTGGGATACGAGCTGAATGGGGTTTTGTGCGTATCTGTATGGAGCCTCACGGGATAACATGGATTCTTTTGGTAATGCCAGTTGGATCAGGCAGGGAGATTGATCTCCTTTTCCAACCATAAGTGACATTTCCCTCTCAACCGGCTCAAGCATTTTAGACCCATTTCTCAAGCAGTTTAGATTAAGAGTGCTTCCGCGAGGATAACACTCTTAATAGATTTTACTTATATCGTCTACAAATTTTTATGAATTGCCTCCATCAGTGGGGGTGCCGACATCTCTGGTGTAACTATCTCTACGTATGCGCCTGTTTTAGTATTATCCAGTTCTGCCATGATCTTATCCAGATCGCCGCAGGTGGTGGCCTTTATCATCATCCAGCCATCGCATCCAAGTACCTCTGGCAATTTATGATATTGCCACTGTGTAAGGTCATTGTAATAGTAATCGATCTTCTTGGATAGCATCCTTTCTATCAGGTAGCCATGATTATTCAGCACGAAAATAATAGGCTTCAGACCATAGCGGTAAAAATGGCTGACCTCCTGAGCGGTCATCTGGTGTGCCCCTTCTCCAGTTATGAGAATTACTCGCCGATTAGGCGCAGCCAGTGCGGCGCCAAAGGAAGAAGGGGTAGCCCAGCCTATAGCCCCCCAGAGCGTCTGGCTATGGAACCTAGCTCCTTTCGGTAAAAATATTGGCAGTAAGCCATAAAAGGATGTGCCTGAATCCACTATGATGACATCGTCAGGCTTAAAAAATTTCGCGTAGCTCGCGTATAAGTAATCAGCCGTTATCGGGTCGTCAGCGTCTACATCTGGTGTTGTGGGACTCTTTGCCGCAGGACCCCTGACATCAGTACGCTTATGAAGTCTTTTGGCAAGTTCCTCCAGTACATCAGACATTTTTAGATTGGTATAATCAGCATACCCTATATGCACATCGTAAGGAATGATATTGATGATGTGGGATTTGTCCAGTTTTGCCGTGAATCCACCCATATTGGTATCAGACAGGATACTGCCGATAGCAAGTATGCAGTCGCAGGATTCCACGAACTCGCTAATTTCAGGATTTGCAAGCTGTCCGATGTATAATCCCAGGTAGGAGGGATTAGTCTCGTCAAGCACTGATTTATCTAATGCCATGGTCACATAAGGCAAGCCGGAAGCAGTAACAACGGCCGTGGTCAAGTCCTTGAGCCCGAAACGGTCAACAAGAATACCTGGCATAATGCAGGCTTTCTTTGCATTCGACAACTTATTTACTATGGCCGAAACCACTTCTTCCAGCGCTTCATGATTGCTTTTTACAGGTAAATTCGCAGATGCCGTGGAGGGTACGATATTTTCGTGCACATAGTTGTGAGGGATAGCAATGTAGGCGGGTCGGTGATACTCAAGAGCTGCCGCGATGACACGTTCGACTTCTTGAATGCAGTTTTCCGGAGTAAGCATCGCTTTCGCACATACGACTGGTGTAGCCATGGTCATGAATGTGTCGAACTCTCCGTCGCCAAGCGTATGATGTACTATGGCATGTCTCTCCTGAGCCTGCATTTTCGGCATCCCGACAATGTGGAATACCAGATTATGTTCCGCATATGAGCCTGCTATACCGCATAGCGCGGACAGTTCACCTACCCCATATGTAGTAGACAGCGCTGACATGCCATTGATACGAGCATAACCGTCGGCAGCGTAAGCGGCGTTCAGTTCATTGCAGCAGCCGATCCAGCGTAGCTCCTTATCGTCACAGATGGCATTGTTGATAGGAAATGCATAGTCTCCTGGCACGCCGAAAATATCCCTGATGCCCAGCTGTTTTAATCGATTCAGAAGATATTGAATTACTGTCTGAGGCATAATAGTATCACCAAGTTCATGTTTGCTTGTTTCATCATTTTGGGCAAAGCCCAGTATTCATCAATCCACAAAAATCTGGATTACCATGTATCATCTGCATTTTGATACCGGCCATTAATAAGACTTTGAGGGCAGTGCGTTTATGCCGCCTGATCCATAACAGTAACCGGTGACCACTACACATCAGTATGTGCGCAACCCTGGCCAATAGCGCGGCCTTCTTCTCCTTGCGGCTCGACCAACCTTCAGCCTCCATTTTGAAATTTCCAAAAAAATCTAATCTCCGCTCAGCGCCTGCCTGCAGACCGGATACTAAACGACACGATATTGATCGTTTCCACCACATTGATCGTTCCCCAAATACTATAATTCCTTTACTATTATAAAACTAGGCCTTCTTTCTAATGCATCCCCTGCCTCCCAAAATTAACCCGGAACATCGACTTTCTAATTTGATAAACACTTCTTAAATCAAGATTAATTAGTTCAAACAGCCGAGTTCTGCTTCGGCATCACAGAAAATCGGAGATTTTCTGGAAGTTGCACTGCAAGTGCAATGGTACCCCGTCCGTTTCACGCACTTCGCTCGTTCAAGCGGACTAATTTGCAAAAGTGATGTTGAGAACCACGTAAAAACACGGAATTAAGGAAACACGGGCACAATTCTTCCGTACTTTTTTGTACATATTAGGACTTACGCGGTTGAACAGAAAAATCAATAAGCTTTAAACCTCAAACTGCCTGAAGTATGACTTTAACCTTAAAGTCGAATGTACTTGATTTTGTACTTCAAGTGCGTAAGTCCTACATATTTTGAAAAAACTTATCAAGAATGTTTTAACATATGCATTCTAACTTGTTATGCACGCTGTTTGCAATGGGGTGTAACAGCGCAACTTTGATTTAGGAACACTATGAGATGTATGAACGGATGTCGAAGAAGTAAACACTTTTTGCCATTTGGAGTTATAGCAGCTCGGAACTCATGATGCACATAATCTTTATGTACTAGAAATGTTATTCAGAGCATACCAATTCCGACTAATCGCTTGATTTTTATTTGCTGTTTCCGGGCTTAAGGTTTCGGAGAGGCAATTATAGCGATGTTCGAACGCGATAAGAAGTTTATTCCGCGTGAGTAAGGTTCAAAAAATCTTGCGGAGGAACATACATTGGGTAAAAATTCACTGGTAAAACTGACAAGAAAAACAAATCCAAGAATCGTTTCTCTGATTCTTACCCTGAAAGATAGGGCCAATATAGATACTGCCCCAATCTGGAAGGATATAGCGAAACGTCTTGAGATGCCGTGTAGAAAATATGCGGCTGTGAACATAAGTAAGATCAACAGGCACACTGCAGAAGATGATGTCCTGCTAATCCCTGGAAAAGTTCTGGGCGCAGGTCTCCTTGATCACCCTGTAACTGTTGCAGCTGTAACCTTCAGTGAATCCGCAGTTGAAAAGATCACTGAAGCCGGTGGCAAGTGTCTGAGTCTCGAAGAGATAATGGAAGCAAATCCTAAAGGGTCCGGTATTCGGATTTTCCGCTGAGGTGTCGAAGATGACGGTAATCGATGCAAATGGGCTTATTCTGGGACGTCTTGCAAGTACAGTTGCAAAACAGCTGCTTTCAGGAGACGACAAGATTTATATTGTAAATGCCGAAAAAGCCATAATTTCTGGTTCAAAGGCAGCTACCCTCAGAGAATACCGGGAAACCCGGGAGAGAGGTGCTACGGAATTCGGGCCTTATTTCCCGAAGCGTCCGGATCGCATCCTGAAGAGGACTATTCGTGGCATGCTGCCCTATAAGAGAGCAAGAGGCAAAGACGCAATGTCCAGGCTCAAAGTCTATGTAGGTGTCCCCTACGAACTCAAGGGCGCTGAAGTGATCACCATTGCAGATGCCGATATGAGGCTTCTGAGTTCTAATAAGTATATAGAGCTTGGTGAAGTGAGCCAGAAGATGGGTTCAAAGTTCTAAAGGGTGAGTCCTCATGGTCAAAGTAATTAATTCATCTGGAAAGCACAAAACTGCAACTGCACGTGCAACAGTCACTAAAGGAACCGGTAAGGTCAGGATTAACAAAATTCCGCTCGAGTTATATACCCCAGAGCTTGTAATGATGAAGATCTCCGAACCTCTGCTGATCGCAGGAAACGAAGTTGTTTCCGGGCTTGACATTAATGTTGATGTCCGAGGCGGCGGAATTATTGGACAAGCTAATGCGGTAAGGACCGCTGTTGCTCGGGGTATTGTGGAATGGACCAATGACACAATTGTCAGAGACAACTTCGCAAGCTACGACCGCAATCTACTTGTAAGCGATTCGAGGCAGAAAGAATCAAAGAACTATGGTGGGCCTGGAGCAAGGGCTAAATACCAGAAATCTTACAGGTAAAACTATGATCCCAGTCCGATGTTTCTCATGTGGAAAAGTAGTCTCAAACTATTGGGATGAGTACAAAAAACGCGTCAATGATGGCGAAGACGGTGCTGCAGTACTGGACGATCTCGGGATCACCCGCTACTGCTGTCGCAGAATGATCTTAAGCCATGTCGAACTTGTTGATGTGCTTTCGCCGTACCAGTAAGGGACCGTAGGGTAGCTTGGTCCATCCTTCGGCGTTCGGGACGCCGGAACCTGAGTTCGAATCTCAGCGGTCCCATTTCCCTATTTTCAGGGTACTGGTTTTCAGGTATATATGTACTAAATATTAAATTTATCATGCTTCTCAATTATCGGAATTCATCGGAGCGTTTTTGAGTTTCAGGGTGATCAGTTGGTCAAGGAAAAGTATACTCGGTTCGAGCGTGCGCGGATTGTAGGTGCAAGAGCATTGCAAATTGCAATGGGAGCTCCTGTCCTTGTTGAAGATGACGGGCGGCTGGATCCTCTCGATGTCGCTATTGAAGAGTTGAAAGCCGGAGTTATTCCAATCACGGTCAAACGTAAAATCAATTGAAAACTTAGTGGGATGCATTTTCATATACTGAATATGTTTTATTGTTGATTCTATATTATGAGGTGACTTTATGGAGGAAATAGAGCAGACAGGGCAGGAGGAAACCGAAGCACAGTCTTTGCCTGAAGAAAATGTCGTGGTTGAAGCAAAACCTGCACCTGAAAAGGAAGCAGCTGCAAAAACCGGATCTGTGCCAGTACAATCTGAGGATGAAGCTTCTGCTAAAGAAGTATCCACATCTCTTGTGTCCATCGACGAATATCTGGCAGCAGGTGTTCACATCGGAACCCAACAGAAGACTCAGGATATGATGCGTTTTGTATACCGGGTCAGAACTGACGGGTTATATGTGCTTGATATCCAATCAACGGACGAAAGAATTAGAGTTGCATCAAAGTTACTGGCTCATTACGACACTGCAAGGATTCTTGTTGTTTCGTCAAGACAGTACGGTCAGCACCCTGCAAGGATGTTTTCCAGGGCACTCGGTACGAGGGCAATGCTTGGGAGGTTCATTCCTGGCTCTTTAACAAACCCTCAGATCTATGGTTTCTTTGAGCCTGATGTTGTGATCGTAACCGACCCTGCAGGAGATGCCCAGGTCCTGAAGGAAGCTTCAAGCATTGGAGTACCTGTTGTAGCACTCTGTGATACTAACAACCTGATTTCAGGCGTGGATCTTGTAATTCCCACGAACAACAAAGGTAGAAAAGCTCTTTCCCTTGTTTACTGGTTGATTGCAAGGGAAGTGTCCCGGCTTAATGGCACACCTTTCAATTACGAGTTGACTGATTTCGAAACTCCTCTCTGATCCCGAAAGGCAGTCCTGCATACTGCAAGGCTATATAAAAATGACCCATATTAGATATGGGTGATTGTAAATGAGACAGCCAGCAGTTGCAGGGCAGTTCTATCCCCTGCGTCCTGAATATCTGGAGAAAGAACTTAAGCGATGTTTTGAAGGCGTGGAGATCCGGGAAAGAGACGTCCTCGGGGCTGTTTGCCCGCATGCCGGATATGTTTATTCTGGAAAAGTGGCCGCGCATGCCTATGCAACCCTCCCCAAAGCCGATACCTATGTGCTTTTTGGTCCCAATCATACGGGATACGGCTCACCTGTGTCGGTATCCAGGGACACGTGGAAAACTCCCCTGGGAACTATTGAGGTTGATACCGAACTCGCCGACGGGTTTTTAGGGAGCATCGTTGATGTGGACGAAATTGGGCACAGATACGAACATTCCATCGAAGTTCAGCTTCCTTTTCTTCAGTATCGTTTCGAAAGGGATTTCAAAATTCTTCCTATCTGTATGGGTATTCAGGATGAGGAGACCGCAGTTGAGGTAGGGGGTCTTATTGCCAACCTTATTTCCGAAAGCGGAAAAAAAGTGGTCTTTATTGCATCCAGTGATTTTACTCACTATCAGCCTGCAGAACTTGCAAGGGAAATCGATAATGAAATCATTGGCGCTATCCTGAATCTGGATGTTTCGGGAATATATGAGCGGCTATATCGTAGAAACGCATCTGTGTGCGGATATGGGCCAATTGCTGCAATGCTTACAGCTTCCAAAAAGCTTGGCGGAAATCGGGCTAATCTTCTGAATTACTCAAACAGTGGAGATATTTCCGGAGATCTGAACGCAGTTGTAGGATATGCCGCGATTATTGTAGAGTAAGAGGAATTCTGCGGGAAAATAAGGTCGCTTGTTTTTTCTTCTAGTGAAGAAACCCGGGATAGTTATAGTTGCTTATGCCCGGATAAGTTTTTTAAATTTTACTTTTATAGAACTACACATTAGTCTCTAAAATTAGTTCACAAATTCAAATTAAAATTAGTTCACAAATTCAAATTAAAGTTCGTCCACAAATTCAAATAATAAATCCACTGCTTTACATACTTCAGCTAAACTTAAGAATTTCAGAGGAGTAATATGATTTCGTGCTCTGCACCCGGGAAAATTTATCTTTTCGGAGAACATGCGGTTGTCTACGGAGAAACCGCAATAGCATGTGCGATTGAATTAAGAACCCGGGTGAGGGCAGAACTTAACGACTCGATAATAATCCAGTCGCAAATTGGCAGGACAGGAATTGATTTTGAAAAACATCCCTATGTCTCCTCAGTTATTGAGAAAATGAGGGAAATTGCACCGATAAAAGGTGTTTTTCTGGAAGTTGATTCCGAGATTCCTGTAGGTTCCGGACTCGGATCATCTGCTGCTGTGACGATTGCATGTATAGGTGCTCTCAATGAGGTGTTTGGCTGCGGCCTTACTTTAGAAGAAATTGCAAAACTTGGGCATGAAATGGAGATCCGAGTCCAGGGAGCCGCAAGCCCAACAGATACCTATGTATCTACATTCGGAGGGGTTGTTACCATCCCTGAAAGGAGGAAACTGAGGACGCCCGATTGCGGGATTGTGATCGGAGACACAGGAATTTTCTCTTCTACAAAGGAGCTTGTGGCAAATGTCAGAAAGCTCCGTGAAAGTTATCCCGAATTAATCGAACCCCTCATGGCTTCTATTGGCAGAATCTCTAAAATAGGGGAATCCCTTGTCATGGCAGGTGACTATTCTTCCATTGGCAGGCTTATGAATGTAAACCAGGGACTTCTGGACGCTCTGGGAGTAAATATTCTTGAACTTTCCAGATTAATTTACTCTGCCAGGAGAGCTGGGGCCTTCGGAGCAAAGATCACAGGCGCTGGAGGTGGAGGATGTATGGTTGCACTTACTTCAACTGATAGATGCGCACAGGTTGCTGAAGCCATGTCAGAGGCAGGAGGTAAGGTGACCATTACAAAACCAACTGAACAGGGTCTGAAGCTCGACTAAGCAGTTCGAACATCTCGTTATTTAGCGGTTATTTATAAAAGAAATTGAAAGTTATTTGATAATTGAAAGTTATTTGATAATTGAAAGTTATTTGATAAGGCATTAAGTGATATGGCATGATAGTCTCAACTGAACCAGTTATCCTGAAACTTGGAGGCAGCGTCATTACTGATAAGGGCGCAGATGAAGGAATTGTAAGAGAAGCTGATCTCCTAAGGATTGCGCGGGAAGTCTCCGAATTTCGGGGAAAAATGATTATTGTGCATGGTGCAGGCTCATTCGGGCATACCTACGCTAAGAAATACAGGCTTGACATGAATTTTGATCCTGAAGGGGTGATTATAACCCATGAATCCGTCAAGAAACTTGCTTCCCGGGTGGTAGATTCCCTTAACCGTTTCGGAATCCGGGCTGTAGCTGTACATCCTATGGGCTGCACGGTTTGCAGGAAAGGGCGGATAGAGAGCATGTACCTTGACAACATAAAGCTCATGCTCAAGAATAATCTTGTCCCGGTGCTGCACGGAGACGTTGTTATGGATCTTGAGCTAGGGGCATGCGTTCTCTCAGGGGATCAGATAGTTCCCTACCTTGCAAAGGAGCTCGGAATTACCAGGCTAGGTCTAGGCTCTGCAGAAGATGGAGTGCTTGATAAGGACGGAAAGCCTTTGCCTGAAATTACCCCGGAAAAATTTGAAAATTTGAAGCGTTATATAGGAGGCTCAGGAAGCACTGATGTTACGGGCGGCATGCTAGGGAAGGTACAGGAGCTTCTGGAGCTTAGCAAAACGTCTTGTATTACTTCATATATATTCAATGCAGGAAAAGCAGATAACATAAACAGGTTCTTAAATGGGGAATCCATAGGGACCAGAATTAGTCCGGATGAAAGGGTATGAAGTATGATCAATACTACCTCAAGGCGAAAGATCGAACACCTGAAAATATGTGCTACAAGCTCAGTGGAATCACGAAAGGTCAGTGCAGGCTTTGAGGATGTAACCCTTATCCACAGGGCGCTTCCGGAACTTGATATGAATAAGCTGGACCTATCTGTGGACTTTCTCGGAAAACGGCTACGAGCTCCTTTTTTGATTGCCTCGATCACCGGAGGTCACCCTGACACTATTCCAGTAAATTCTGCCCTTGCAGCTGCAGCCGAGGAGCTGGGAGTAGGAATAGGGGTTGGCAGCCAGAGAGCTGCGATCGATGACCCTGCACAGGAAGAATCTTTCAGGGTTGTCAGGGACGAAGCTCCAAATGCTTTTGTCTATGGGAATGTAGGTGCTGCTCAGATCCGCAAGTACGGGGTTGAAGGGGTTGAAAAGCTTGTCGAAATGATCGATGCCGACGCCCTTGCCATTCACCTTAACTTTTTACAGGAAGCCATTCAACCAGAAGGAGATAAAGATGCAACTGGCTGTCTGGATACGATTAGAGAGATCTGCTCTTCACTGGGTACTCCAGTGATCATTAAAGAAACAGGAGCTGGAATCTCAAGGGAAGATGCCCTTCTCCTCCAGAAAGCAGGCGTATCTGCAATTGACGTCGGAGGCGTAGGAGGCACTAGCTGGGCAGGAGTTGAGGTATACAGGGCCAGGGAAAGTGGAGATTCTACCTCAGAACACCTCGGGGAACTCTTCTGGGACTTTGGAATTCCAACTGTTGCCAGCATCATAGAATCCAGGGTTTCCCTTCAGATTATCGCAACCGGCGGAGTCAGGACAGGCCTTGATATCGCTAAATCCATTGCTCTTGGAGCCAGTGCGGCAAGTGCAGCACTGCCTTTTGTAGGCTCTGCTCTTAAAGGGAAAGAGCCTGTTGTGAGCATTCTTTCTCGTATGCTGGATGAGTTCAGAACCGCAATGTTTCTCTGTGGCTGTGCAAACATACAGGATCTGCGTAATGCCCCGGTGGTCGTTACTGGCTGGACTCTTGAATACCTTGGCCAGCGTGGCTTTAATGTAAAGGACTACTCCATATCAAGGGAAATGCTTTAAAGCATAGATATTTGCCTTTTAACGTATTTTTGTTGAAATTTACATTTACCGGTAAGGTATAATACCAGATTCGTTCAATAAATGCTCGTCCCATAACAATATTTATACATAATATGAATGTAATGTTCAGAAGAAATCGTTAATATTAAATGAACAATGGTTCATTTTCTCAGGAAAGATAGGATAAGCAGCTTATGTTCCTGTATTGAGGAAAAATATAATTAGTTTATTATCTTAGGGATAGTTAATTGTTCTTTAGGGATGCCTAAATAGAAGATATGTCTTTATCTGGAATTATCTGGATAATGCCAGACTAATTCTATATTTATCTGAAATTTGGTAAGCAATTAAATTGGAAATTTGCTGGTCAATATAATCACAAGTTAGCCGAATTATTAATTTCTGTAAAGTAGATAAAATTATAGAATCAATCTCGTTGTAGATAAAATTAGAGAGTCAATCTCATAATTGCTCAGGCTTACGTATGATATTAAGCCACTCATTAGTAAAGCAAGTCATCCATAAAAGTCATTAAATTAAAGATTACCTGGTGAAAGTCATCACAGTAAGAATAGTTTAAGTAAGAATGGTTTAGTGTGAATTAAGATTTAAGAATAATAGCCTTAAAGGAAGAGTACGCTAAAGATGCCTGTTAATTGAGTTCATACCCCTAATTCATCTGATTGGGCAGGGAAAATCCTTTAAAATGTAATTGAGAGAATGAAGGATTGAACTTAGTCATCGACATTCTTAATAGGCATTGGAATATTTGTATAATGAAACAAATATATATTTAAAGTGGTATTCTTCTGCAATAGATTATAGCCTAATTCATTTACCTCCGAAGTGGATTTCTTCCTGAGGGAAGAATCTAGAAGTGGCTGTTCTAAGGCTGATTCTATATTACTATACTTACACTCTTTGCATTCATGGTCATTGCTTTAGGCCGTTACCGAATTCGTTTTATGAGGTTTCGGTTTCAAAGGGATAAAAATCAAATAAGAGGTTAAAAAATATGAGTGAAATAGGAATTGTTGCAGTCGGCGGCTATAACGAAATGGGCCGTAATATGACTGCAGTCATAATAGGTGAAGATGTTATTATTCTGGACATGGGGCTTCGGCTCGATAGAGTTCAGATTCACGAAGATGTTGAAATCGACAAAATGCATTCTCTCGAATTGATCGAGATGGGGGCAATTCCTGATGATACCATCATGAAAGAAATTAATGGGACTGTCCGGGCAATTGTATGTACTCACGGACACCTTGATCACGTAGGTGCGATTCCGAAACTTGCCCACAGGTATAATGCTCCGATTCTTGCTACCCCATATACGGCAGCCATTATCAAACAGCAGATAGAGGCCGAGCGCAAGTTCGAGGTTTGTAATAGGGTTATTCCCCTCAACGCAGGTGGGACTTACCAGGTTACGGAAGACATTTCCATCGAATTCATCCGCGTCCAGCACAGTATAATAGACTGCGTTATTGCAGCTATTCACACTCCAGTAGGGGCAGTTCTTTACGCCTGTGACTTCAAACTGGATCGGACTCCTACAATGGGAGAAGCTCCTGACTTCGAACGTCTCAAAGCCCTTGGGAAGGAAGGAGTCATTGCAATGATTACAGAGAGCACGAACGCCGGACGCTCAGGAAAGACTCCTTCGGAACAGATTGCAAAGGATATGGTAAGGGATGTACTGCTCGGAACAGAAGAGTCCGACGTCGGTATGATTATCACAACCTTTGCCTCTCATATTGCCAGGCTAAAAGCGATCATTGAAGCGGCTGAGGAGATGGGTAGAATTCCTGTACTTATGGGTCGTTCAATGGAACGTTATGTTGGAGCTGCCAGGGATGTTGGCTATCTGGAGCTGCCTTCCAATGTAGAGATTTACGGCCTCAGGAAAGATGTCGATCGAGCCTTCAAACGCATCATGCAGGAAGGGAAGAATAAGTATCTTCCAATCGTTACCGGTCATCAGGGAGAACCAGGTTCCATCCTTGTGCGCGTCGCGAACGGGGAAACTCCCTATGCAATTGAGCCCGGAGACAGGGTTATTTTCTCTGCAAATGTGATCCCAAGCCCTATGACTCAGGCCAACCGCTATGCTCTTGAGACCAAACTCAGGATGCGGGGTGCCAGAATCTATGACAATGTGCACGTATCAGGGCACGCATACAGGGAAGACCACTGGGAACTTCTGCGCATGGTGAATCCGGAACATGTAATCCCTGCCCATGGGGATCTGGAGATGCACGGGCACTACATCGAGATGGCGGAAGACGCCGGGTATGTACTCGGAGATACAGTTCACCTCCTCAGAAACGGTGAAGTGCTATATATAGAAGAATAATTAATAGGAAGTATATTCCGTAATCTCGTGATGATTATGACGCTGACTGATGAGATCAAAAAAAGAAGTGTCCATGTAGATGCCGCGATTAATGAGCTACTTCCAGTAACTCATCCCGAGGAGCTGTACAAAGCCTCTCGCTACCTGGTGGATGCTGGGGGAAAACGTCTCCGCCCGGCAGTCCTGATCCTGGCAGCTGAAGCTGTAGGTTCAGATCTCAAATCTGTTTTACCTGCAGCAGTTGCCGTGGAACTTGTACATAATTTCACCCTGATCCATGATGATATAATGGACAAAGACGATATCCGCAGGGGAATGCCTGCGGTCCATACGATATGGGGTGAAGACGGAGCGATTCTTGCAGGAGACACTCTTTATTCCAAAGCTTTCGAGATCCTCTCAAAGGTTGAAAATGAACCTTTAAGGATTTTGAAATGCATGAATATTCTCTCAAAAACCTGTACTGAAATCTGCGAAGGGCAGTGGCTTGATATTGAGTTTGAGAAGAGGGAAAGGGTTACAGAATCCGAATATATTGAGATGGTGGAAAAAAAGACCTCAGTTCTTTATGCAGCTGCTGCCAAGATCGGAGCCCTTCTTGGAGGGGCTCCTGATGAGATTGCCGATGCCTTATCCGAGTATGGGCGCCTTATAGGGATCGGCTTCCAGATGTATGATGACGTTCTGGATATGGTCACTCCCCAGGAAGTTCTTGGAAAAGTGAGAGGTAGTGACCTTATGGAAGGGAAGCATACCCTCATTGTAATTGATGCTTTCCAAAAGGGTGTGAAATTGGATATATTCGCAAAAGGAAAATCTACTCAGGAAGAAACGGACGAGGCTGTCCGGATTCTGACAGAGTGTGGATCCATTGGTTATGTAAAGGATCTTGCAATTTCATACATTAACGAAGGCAAAGCAAAGCTGGATGCTCTCGAAGATTGCCCTGAGAAGGAGCTTCTCCTTCAGATTGCCGACTATATGATTGCAAGGAAATACTAATCTCTGAATGATCGGAGGTTTTAGGGGGATTGCAGCTAATTAGAGCTGCAATGACCCGTATTTCCATAAAGCTTTTTTCTCAACTGCTCCATAAATTCTATTCGCAACCAAAACTTTTCTTCTTAATACCAGTATGCGGTGGTCAAGAGCTTAGACTCCTTAACCAGTTCATAAGTCTGGGTATTCTGGAGGATTTCATATTTGCTACCTCAATTAAAGGTTTTTTTCCAAAAAAGGTAATTACTCAGCTAGCAAAAATCACTCTATTGATGTTTATTTGGGTTGTAAAAAGTGAGTAATCGCTAATCATTTCAAAATCGAAAAATACGATTTATAAACAACAGTTAATGAAAATAAGTTTCCTAAAAACTCGCCTATTAAATATCAATAAAATGGTTGATGATGTTGTTTATCCAGCTGGATAATCACCAAAAAAGAAGATCAGAGGTAGGATATGATCCTACCGGATTTTAAATTCAGGATTTATTTCGCCTTTCTTGATTCAATTGTGCTCTGAGCAGCAACGAGTCTTGCGATTGGGACTCTATAGGGGGAGCAGCTCACATAATCTATACCTATTTTGTGGGCGAAGTGGATAGACCTTGGCTCCCCACCGTGTTCTCCGCAGATTCCGATCTTAAGGTCAGGTTTGACAGAGCGACCTTTTTTTATTCCGATCTTCATTAACTCGCCAACGCCTTCCTGGTCCAGGACTGCAAAGGGGTCGTGTTCAATGATACCTGCCTTCTGGTAGATAGGCACGAATTTGGACACGTCGTCACGACTAAACCCGAATGTTGTCTGGGTCAGGTCGTTTGTCCCGAAGGAGAAGAAGTCGGCTTCCGCTGCGATCTTGTCTGCGATAATTGTGGCTCTTGGCAGTTCGATCATTGTTCCTACATGATAATCGATCTTTATGCCTTTCTCAGCCATGACCATGTCTGCCATCTTGCAAACTTCATTCCTGGTCAGGGTTAGTTCCTTTACTAGACCCACTAATGGGATCATAATTTCAGGAACAATCTGCATTCCCTCGGCTGCAAGCTCGCAGGCTGCCTCCATGATTGCGCGTACCTGCATGTCGTATATTTCGGGGTAAGTGATGCCGAGCCTGCATCCCCTGTGCCCGAGCATAGGGTTGAGTTCCTTAAGGGAAACTACACGCCGGATAATTTTCTTTACTTCATCGATCTTCCCGCAATCTCCTGAGGCTTCAAGTTCCCTGAGCTTTGCATCCAGTTCTTCCTTGTCCGGGAGGAACTCATGGAGAGGCGGATCAAGCAGCCTGATAGTTACTGGCAGACCTTCCATGCTGCGGAAGATACCAAGGAAATCATTTTTCTGCATCGGGAGCAGTTTCTTAAGGGCTTTTTTCCTGGATTTTTCGTCTTCGGCCATTATCATTTCCCTGACTGCAGGAATCCTGTCTTCTCCGAAGAACATATGTTCAGTTCTGCAGAGTCCTATACCCTCTGCACCTAGTTCGCGGGCTATAATTGCATCTGCCGGGGTGTCTGCATTTGTTCTTACCCCGAGAGTCCTGATTTCATCAGCCCAGAGGAGAACCTGCTTCAGGTCGTGATTAATTTCGGCATCAATCAGCTCTACTTTCCCAATGATGACATTTCCGGCGCTTCCATCAATAGTAATATAGTCATGTTCCTTGATAGTGTGACCATTTACCATGAAGAAACCGCTCTTTATGTCGATTGAGATCGCTCCGCAGCCAACAACACAGGGTTTACCCATGCCTCTTCCAACGACTGCTGCGTGAGAAGTCATCCCTCCGCGCACGGTAAGAACACCCTGGGCAGCTGCCATTCCTCCTATGTCTTCAGGGGAGGTTTCGGTTCGGACGAGAATTGTTTTTTCCCCGATCTCGGCCATTGACTCTGCGGCTTCGGCAGTAAACACAACTTTTCCTACAGCGGCCCCAGGTGATGCTGGAAGTCCCTTTGCGATTACTTCTAGTTTTACTTTGGGGTCAATTCTCGGGTGTAGGAGCAGGTCAATATGTTCGGCTTTTACCCTTGTGACTGCTGTTTCCTTATCTATCAGCCCTTCTGCTACCATATCCTTTGCAATCTTCACGGCTGCGGCAGCTGTTCGTTTCCCTGTCCTGGTTTGCAGCATATAAAGTGTTCCTTCCTGGATGGTAAACTCTATGTCCTGCATATCTTTGAAATGAGCTTCAAGCCTCTGACAGATATCTATAAGCTGCTTATAAGCCTCTGGGATCTTGTTCTCAAGGGTATCAATAAAGTCCGGAGTCCGGGTGCCTGCAACCACATCTTCGCCCTGAGCGTTGATAAGGTATTCTCCAAAAAATCTCTTTTCCCCTGTGGATGGGTTTCTTGTAAAAGCAACTCCTGTGCCAGAGGTGTTTCCTCTGTTCCCGTAGACCATGGTCTGTACATTGACAGCCGTGCCCCAGCTTTCATCAATTTCATTAAGTTTCCTGTAAGTGATGGCTCTAGAATTATTCCAAGATTCAAAAACAGCATCAATTGCCATCTGAAGCTGAACTTTCGGATCCTGAGGAAACTCAATACCCTTTTCGAGTTTAATTACTTCCTTGAACCTCTCAGCCAGCTCTTTTAATGATTTTGCATCGAGATCAGTGTCGGAATTGACTCCCAGTTCCTTCTTCTTATCCTCTATGAGGGACTCGAATTTTCTAAATTCGACTCCCATTACCACATCCCCAAACATGGCGATAAATCTGCGGTAGCAATCGTAAGCGAATCTTTCATCATTGACTTTATTAGTGAGCCCGACCACGGATTTGTCCGTGAGCCCAAGGTTAAGGACGGTATCCATCATCCCCGGCATGGAAACTCTGGCTCCGGACCTTACTGAAACAAGCAGCGGATCATTTTGGTCTCCTAGTTTTTTGTTGTTTAAGGTCTCGAGCCTGTCAATTGCCTCTTCTACCTGTCTGAGTGTTTCTTCAGAATATTTCTTATTTTTCAGATAGAGTACACAGACTTCAGTTGTTATTGTGAAGCCAGGTGGTACGGGGACTCCAAGATTTGCCATCTCGGCAAGATTTGCACCCTTACCTCCAAGCAGGTCTTTCATGCTACTTTTGCCATCAGTTACATCCTTTCCAAAAAAATATACGAACTTGGACAATGAGTATCCTCCCTGGAACGAGGTCATTAATAGGAGTTAATGTCTGGATATACCCAGACCTCTGGTCTGATTGTTGCCAACAATGTTTATTTCATATATAAGCCTGTGGTTCACTTTCCCCTCTATTTTACATTATAGTCTTAATTTTACTTGAAAGTTTTGTATAATATACGTCTTGCGATATCTTTATATAGCATAAACATAGACTACATATGCTTTTCAGTCTACAATATGCTTTCTCATTTAAGGCTGACAGTCTCACTCGCTCAAAGCTGGGGTATTTTTGCCCTGAGCCGAAGCGTAGCTATTAATTGCTATTAATTATTTGTGGCTGATATGAAACGACTCGGTACAGTGCTGCATAGATCAGGTGTCAAAAATCTGATAGTCATAGGGGATGAGATCAAATCCGATAAAACATCAGGTAGTCTTCCAAAGTTGAATTCGATTATTGTGGATAAGGCCCTGAATCAGATTGGTGCAATTGTCAGTGTCTTCGGACCTGTAAACCATCCATATTTTTTAGTTAAGGGCTTTAAGCGAATTCCTGATTCTGAGTTTCGGGTTATGGTCAATGAAAGAGTCTATATTCGGTGAGGTCTCTGAAATTCGATACAAATATGAATCCTTTGTTATGGTTTAATTTTAACTGGTTTATATGTTTTTTGCTAGTTATCGCCGTGAGATGTTCTTGTCCCATTTTTTATAAATATTATTTTCTTTAATTTGGTGCAGGTTTTGGATTACAGGGAATCATAAAGATGTCATGTTAACTTGTATAGGTGATATAATATGGTAGAAGTCGAAAGAGTTCGCTATTCGGACACTCTTGAAAGAGAAAAAATACGTGCCATGATCAAAGCTCGCAAAGAAAAGCAAAAAGAGCAAAGTTTTGAGAACGAAAAGGTCGTGTGTCCGGAATGCGGCAGCAGGAACCTTGTTCATGACTACGAGCGAGCCGAGCTCGTGTGCGGTGACTGCGGACTTGTCATTGATGCTGATTTTGTAGATGAAGGACCCGAATGGCGAGCTTTCGATCACGATCAACGCATGAAGCGCTCCCGTGTGGGTGCGCCCATGACATACACAATCCACGACAAAGGGCTTTCCACAATGATTGACTGGAGGAATCGGGATTCCTACGGAAAATCGATCTCCTCCAAAAACCGTGCTCAACTCTACCGTTTAAGAAAATGGCAGCGTAGAATTCGTGTAAGCAACGCAACTGAAAGAAACCTTGCTTTCGCCCTTTCCGAATTGGACAGGATGGCCTCTGCTCTCGGTCTCCCGAGAACTGTTAGAGAAACGGCTGCTGTTGTCTACAGGAAAGCTGTGGACAAGAACCTCATACGTGGAAGAAGCATTGAAGGTGTGGCTGCAGCTGCTCTTTACGCTGCTTGCCGCCAGTGCAGTGTCCCAAGGACTCTTGATGAAATTGAAGAAGTATCCAGGGTCAGCCGGAAAGAAATCGGACGAACCTACCGCTTTATTTCCAGGGAACTTGCATTAAAGCTCATGCCGACTTCCCCAATCGATTACGTTCCAAGGTTCTGCTCTGGTCTTAATCTGAAAGGAGAAGTTCAGTCCAAAAGTGTTGAGATCCTGAGACAGGCTTCCGAAAAAGAACTGACAAGCGGAAGAGGCCCTACTGGGGTCGCTGCAGCTGCAATTTATATCGCGTCCATTCTATGCGGCGAGCGGAGGACTCAGCGTGAAGTCGCAGATGTAGCCGGGGTTACGGAAGTCACCATTCGGAATAGATATAAAGAGCTTGCAGAAGAATTGGATATTGAGATTATCCTCTAACTTCTCCCCTTTTTTTTACTCCAGCTCGGCTTCAGGTTCTGTTCCTAAGTTAGTGGGACAGACATGTCCTATTTTTTTATATATTTTTTAGGCAGACCTTTCTATTCATATCTAAAATTATTTTAAAAGAATTCATCTAAATTTTTGGTTAATATGCTGGCAATTGAAATTTTGAAAGCTCTTCTAATAGGTTTCACTGTAGGGCTTACAGGTGCCCTGGTACCGGGACCAATGCTTTTTGCAACTATACAGGCCTCCCTTAAAAAAGGATGGATTGCAGGCCCAGAGTTCGTTCTGGGGCATATACTTGTTGAGCTGGTTCTCTGTGTTTTCATTCTCTTTGGAGTGACTTCATTTTTCGGTGACGGTACTATCTCCGTGATTTCCCTAATCGGTGGGCTTGCACTTGTGGTCTTTGGCCTGCTTACGGTAAAGGATGCTAGGGGTGCCGCTTCTTCCGCAAGGGTCTCTCAGAATTCATCAAATTTGAAACTGAAATCCAGCCCTGCCATAATAGGCATGGTTACCTCTGTTTCGAATCCTTACTTCTGGATCTGGTGGTTAACTGCGGGCAGCGCTCTTCTACTCAGGGAATATGAACTGGGATCTATCATTTCAGTGGCTTACATTTTAGGGCACTGGACAGCAGACATTAGCTGGTTTACTGCCGTATCAGGATCATTCAGCCGGGGAAAAGTCCTGCTATCCCATAAAGCGCACAGGTATATTCTTTATGCATGTGGAATATTTCTGGTAGTCTTCGGTTTTTATTTCATGCTTAATTACAACAATTCTTTTCAGCTGTCATGAGCGCGGAATTTTATTTCCGAAAATAAAATTGTTTTTAAGCGTGGAAACTCTTAATTATTCTTTAGTACGTTGATATATTCGAAAAAGGAAATGTTTACAAACGTTTTCTGATAGTATAATTTTCAGGCACGAATTTTTAGCAAGATTTGGATAGCTTAATAACAAAAGGGTAACTTTAGAATTCCGGAAGGTAAATTCTCATGAAACAGCAGTGCGTAAAAGTCCTTAAAAAGAAAGGAGAACCTGTAAGGAAAATGCTCCTTGAGCTTGAAATCCTTGACAATTCCCTAAAGATAGGCGTGGACGAGGCATTTCTTTATCTCCCCCTTTCTAGAAAGCCTGCACCTGGTGAATTGGAAAGTTTTCTTGAGGAAACCGAACTTATTGCTTTCGATTTCGAGCTCCAGCAAAAAAAACCTGCCCCTGAAGACCTCCTTGGTTTCAGTCCCTCTTATGAAGTCATAGGAGATATTGCGCTTCTGGAAGATACGGACCTCGATTCGCAGAAAGCTTCAAGAATTGCCGACGCTCTCCTCCGGACTCAGCCGAATATAAAAACTGTGCTCAAACCTCTTACCCCTGTAATTGGAGAATTCAGAGTCCGGGAATTTGAGGTTGTAGCAGGCGTGCCCACGACAGAAACAATTCACAGGGAATACGGTTGCCGCTACAAAGTTGACATTTCAAGAGCCTATTTCACCCCACGCCTTTCTACCGAACGCTCAAGGATTCTCTCCTGGATTAAGGAAGGGGACACCATTGTAGACATGTTTGCAGGTGTAGGCCCTTACAGCATTCTGCTTGCAAAAAGCAAAAAGCCTTCAAAGGTTATAGCAATTGATAAAAATCCTGACGCAGTGCATTACCTGAAAGAAAATATAAACCTTAATTCTGCAAAAAACATCGAAGCAATCGAAGGCGATGCAAGGGAAGAAGCAAAGAAGTTTGCAGGCACTGCTGACCATGTGGTTATGAACCTCCCTCATAATGCCCACGAGTTTCTTGACTCTGCTGTTCTCCTTACAAAGCCGGGAGGAATTATCCATTATTACGGAATAACTCCAGAAGACAACCTTTACGAAAGCTCTATCAAACTTATAAGAGGAGCTGCTGAAAGAGCAGGAAGGAAAGTAGAAGTACTGGAGAAAAGGGTGGTCCGTTCTTATGCTCCACACCAGTATAATATATGCATCGAGGCCAGGATTATTTAAGTTTTTGAATTAACGTAACTTATTTGAGGTCTCGAATTAAAGGAACGATCCTGCACGAGCGAAATAATTAAATTCTTGATTGTTATTTTAAGTCTGCTTATCCTCTCTTCTCAAGTGCCGTCGTGGCTTAGCGGTATAGCGGCTGATTCGTAATCAGCAGGCCGAGGGTTCAAGTCCCTCCGGCGGCTCTCGTTTATTTAGTGTTTAATGCCGTATCTCTTTTATTTACAGTAATTAATAGTAATAATTGGACAATATATAAGCATTTCTTTATGGATTTGGGTCAGACTGAATGTATATGTGAATCGTATTCATGCGGTTATGGAGTTGCGTCAATGGAAAAAGGTTGGTAATCCTATCATCTTTCTTTTTGAGTTGTGGCAAGTGCAGTTTACCTTTGATTGAATGCAAATAAAAGCATTGAAACTGAGATAGATGGAGTTGATGAGCTTGTTTTTGAACTCTACAAAGCAGATAAGAAAATACTAAATGTTTTACTTGAGGCTATAAAACCGCTAAAAGCTAAAAAATTATATTTCTAATATATACTTAAATATCTTTTTTTCATACGAACTATTATTATCTGACATTCTAGAGATGTAGAATTTATTTGCGAAATTACCCACTATTCTTTGTTCAGGGCTGGAAAAATATTTAATTCTTCCATATTCAGACTTTCCGCAGATCTCAGATTATTATTCGGACATTTTCATTGGAAAACTGTAAATAATGTAACTTGCTATTGAA
>MCHG01000165.1_pt1 | contig 33474 bp, 30 predicted proteins | sample 787351 | NCBI WGS metagenome assembly MCHG01 (sample SAMN05430296, study PRJNA330682) | permafrost metagenome | biome: Cold desert; feature: permafrost; material: soil; isolation source: enrichment culture inoculated with soil incubated with H2/CO2 at 20 degrees... ... | reverse complement strand
GCTAGGTTCCTCCTAAAGGTTTCAGCCCATGAGCATTCCCCTTTACCAGACTTATCCTGGCGCAATATACTTTCTGATACGTCAAAAGAAAGAACAACTAGTGTTGGCACACCAGTAGTCCTTTTCCCTTGAAGCATGTAATTTACTTACCTACTTATTTATCGTTTATAGGGAAGTCGCAGGCTATAGATTTTTAGTCTGAGGTCCCTTGAATAGCGAACTCGTAAGCTTCGTAATTGTGTCTGTTTTACTAGAACCCGGAACGGTTCCAACTTCGAGGTTTTCAACACTCGTTAAGTCGTCATTTGCTATTTTAGCTTCATTAGCTGTTATGATTGCACTTTGAATTGCAATTTGTTGAGCTTGTGTAATTGTACCATCCTCTACTAAACCATCCAGTATGATTTCAACTTCACTCTTATTTTCTTTCTTGGACTTACGAAATGCTTTAATTGCAATAGCAGCAGTTGCTGATAAAAGCGTTGTAATAGCAGTCGCTATTACAACTGTTCTTTTATTGATTTTTGTTTTACTGATCGTTTTACTCATCATCTTTTTCATCATCTTAAATAACCTCTTTCAAATTTACAACTAATTCTAACTAAGTATATTAACCAAATTCCACGTTTAATTAGGGTAACCATACATCTAAAACATTATTAATTTTTAAACCCTATAAACTTTAAATCTTTGATTATTTTATTATATCTTAAACCTGTTTGTTTGTCAACCTTTATTTAATTAATGCCCCAATACCCCAATACACCAAATTCACATTTGTATAGGTTTTCCTCCTCAAAATAAAAATTTCCAGTGCGCGTTTAAAACCTTGAGAGAAAAGTAAGCATTAAATAGTGCATGCACTATTTAATGCTTACTTTGGTTTAAACCCGATGTACACGAACTTATAATGTATATTCCTTAAAATATTGTTTAATCTAACAGGGTAACAAAGGAGTGTAATTTATGGGTTTTGGTGAGTTAGCAATAGAATTAATTATAGGTTTTTTCAGTTTACTACTTTTTACTAGGTTAATAGGCAAAACTCAAGTGACACAGCTTACTGCTTTCGACTTTATCTCGGCGCTCATTATGGGTGAGCTACTAGGTAATGCAATTTATGATGATGACACCGGCATAGCTAAAATTATATTTGCCATTGCTGTTTGGGGTCTCCTAATCTTTGTAATACAGCTTATGGGTCAAAAATCCATAACACTAAGATATCTTCTAGAAGGTAAACCTTCCTTGGTCATTCAAAAAGGAGTTATTGATCGTCAAGCACTTAAGAAAAATCGCTTGACCATTAATGAACTTCAAAGCTTATTAAGGGATAAAGATGTCTTTTCCGTTCGCGAGGTCGATTACGCTATACTTGAGCAAAACGGGTCTTTAACTATTTTACGAAAACCCGAATTCGATACCCCAACACTTAAAGATCTTAATCTCCCTTTAAATAGCAAATCCCTACCATCAATTCTTGTAAGTGATGGAGTCCTTCTTAACGATAGCTTAAAGTCAATCGAAAAAACCGTTTCATGGCTTAAAAGTGAGCTAAAAAAACAAGGACACCCTGATTTGGATAACATTTTTTTTGTTGAATGGAGGGAGGAAGATGGTTTCTATATCATTGAAAAGAATCAATTATCGAAGGGTGGTTAATTGTTCTTAGGTAATTTAGGAAATACTATAAAGGTTGAAATAGTCCTAACTTTAAAGGAAAACGAATGGAGTTGAGCCTTATGGATACCGAATCACTCATTTCTAAGCTAAATTGGTTTTACAGTTTAGAACTGAATCAAGTAGATTTATACAATGCTCAAAGCAAAGCCTTTAAAGGTAGATATAGCGGGATAGTCTTTGAACGATGCGCATACATCGAACAAAATCATGTTGATAATATTGGAGAAAAGATCAAAGAACTCGGTGGCAAACCTACGGTTTTGGGTGATATTATTTCACCAATTGTCGGGAAGGTAGCTGGGGAACTTATATCCATGACAGGTTTAGAAGCTACACTAGCAATAAATATCCTGATAGAACAAAAAGCCATGAAGGATTATAACGATTTAATCGAGAAACTACACCAAGATGATTACGTTGATAAAGAGATGACCAGAATCCTTCAACAAAATTTTGTGGATGAGCATTTGCATACAGAATGGTTTCGAACCAAAATAATTGCCATAAAACAATACGAATTTACTGCCAAACATTTTAGTGCTAATACGGAAATACTCCCTGAAACCCAATTAAATGAATATGTCCTCCAAGGCCACCGATCAACTCCCAAAAGGACAAAGATGGTCAAACCTCGCCCAATTAAGACCATTAAGTGGTAATTTAATATAGTTGCTGTATGTGGCTATTACCGCGAAGTTTTTTTCCCATTTTGAAGGTCCTCTGTGGATAATCCAAAGGTATATTGAAAATGTGGCGTATCAACAATTGATTTAAACCTGCCACCCCACTCAAGCCCAACCTGTTCCCCTAGACGGCCCATTAAGTTAAACTTAGTTGGGTCATTTGAAACTTGATTATTTTCAAAAAGTGTAACGTCAAAGGCTAGTCCCCAATTGTGATAAGAATCTCCACCTCTGGCATTACTTACTATTGAACCCGGTGCCGTTCTCCCTAGAGCAAATAGTCGATCTGACTCGTCCCAACTTCTAAAGGCAGCAGTAATTCGAGCGTCCAAGTTATTTGCTCTACTTAAGCGCAGGAATTCGGCAGCAAGAGAGGCAACGTATGGATTAAGCGCATTCATAGCAGTTGAGCTTGGCCGACTTACAACATTTTCTACCGGGCGAGGGTTGAACAATTTCATCCGTGTTCTTGGGTTTACGATCCCCTCTTGAACGATCCCTTGATCGCCTTGGAATCTTTTGACCGCATTTATGGTTTTCGGACCGTACCATCCATCAGTAGGTCCAGGATAATATCCTAATGCATTTAGTTTTACTTGTATCATCTTGACCCTTTCGATCAGGCTACCCCATGTGGCAGGACCAACAATACCGTCCCGTACTAATTTAACATAATCTTGGTAGTTCTTAACTGCATCCATAGTTCTTTGATCAAAAATGTTGTCAATAATAAAGTTATTATAATTTCTTCCCAAACCGTTTAAATTCATTTCTAGCCTTTTTACATATAGATTATTAGAACCTAATCTTAAAGTAGGTAAACTTGGCATGTCATAGACACCTTCCTTGCAGCATTGTATATCTTATACTTTTATACTATGTCGTAAGAAAGGAAAGGTTCAAGTTGACTAGTGCCGACTCTCTCTAAGGATCACTACTATACTGAACCCTCAGTTCACTACTTTATCTTCTCCAGCCTTTCGTACAAATCCGTCTTCTTCCCTCTATCCCAAGAACTATAGATCTTCTCCGAAAGCTCGGATGAAAGAGGCAGAGACTGCAAACTATTGTCCAGATAAAGCTTGTGTATCTCTTTCGAGCAACTTTCGCATAGATAACACTCTCCACCCCAAGCGAAACAATCGCGCATTTTCTGATAAATATCCTCAAATTCATCCACTGCGATATTACCAAAGGATAGGTTGAGAAACTCACAGGGCTGTAAATCCCCTTTGGCGTTAATATAAAATCGATCCGTACCACCGGCTGTACAGCCGAAAACCATTTTATCTTCCTCTATAATCTGGGCTGAGATCGATGGATAGCCAGAAAACTCCTCCTGTAAATTGTATTCGTTTACCCTGGCCTTAATATAAGCAAGGTCTTCTGTAGTGAACTCAATATCCCCTTTTTCCAACCACCCACCCGCAGATTTAGGCTTAATGATCTGGATCAGACAGGCCTTGAAATTCTTAGCTTTGTCCATAATTCGTTCGAAAGTGCCGTTATAAAAGTCGTCCCGCATCAAGCAGGTATTAAACGCCACCGCCAGGCCCGCAGCGTGGCACATCTTAACCCCGGACTGCATAGTATCCCAGGCAGAATCATTCCCCATAAATTGATTGAAGGTATCAGGATCGGGGCTGTGCAGGGAAAACATAATGGCTGTCACGTTCAAATTTTTAAGCTCCATAAGCTTTTCCTCTGTCATAGCCGCGCCTGTAGAATTGATCCAAATCTCCGATCTGTCGTCAATAACTGCGCAAAGCATCTTCAATCGCTCAAAGGCTACAAAGGGCTCGCCACCCTCAATATTAACAAAAGCAATTCCCATGTCCTGCAGCTTTCTTACGGTCTTGATCAGCGTCTCTATCTCAACATCCTTGCCCTTATCAAGTTTCTGGTAACAGTAATTGCAATGATAGGGACAGGCAGACGTAATCGATAATAAGACCGTGGTACAAGGCATTTTTTCTGAGAATTGACTGAATTTCTGACAGGCAGTGTCAAAAGCCTGGGATGGATAACCCGGCACATACAGTCCTAACCGAGTCTTGCCACCTATCTTGACAAATTTATTGTGCTGCATCTTAGACACAAATAGCAACAACCTTTTTAAGAGAAGAAAAAATCCTTTGAAGGAAATATCCCCTTTCAAAAGTACCGGGATGTAATGAAAAAAGATACTTAGTTTTAGCTTCAGGTTAAAGACTGTTTTTTGCCAACCTATAATATTACTTATCTTAATCACCGGCCCACCCCCTTTTCAAGTCCGTTTTAAAGCAGACCTTGTTCTTTATACCATAAAATCGTTTTTTTGATGCCTTCCTCTAGGCTGAAGGCGTTTCTGAACCCAAGGATTCGCTCAGCCTTCTCAACCGACAATTCTAGGTTGTCATAGAACATATTTACCCTTCCTCTGGTCAGCAGCGGAGGGCTCTGAGAATTAAACAGAGTGTATACAAGTTCCATCAGCATGGCGACGGGATAGCTCAGGGTCTTAGGAAGATTCCTGGGCTTAATGAGTCCTGCTTCGGAACAGAATAACCCATAAATTCTGTCCATGCTTTCGGTCTGTTCATTACCGATCAGGATACAGTGTCGACCTGCCAGCTCTTTTGTATAAGCCAGGACGTAAGCCCTAGCTAGATCTCCCGCATAGATGACATGGAATTTGTTATGCTTTGCTCCCGGGACATAGGGAATCCCCATTTTGGCAGTCTTGAGGTATTCATAAAAGCCTCCGTTTAATTCCCTCTCGCCATAGACCCAAACAGGTTCCAATAGAGTCACGTTCAAATCAAACGTGGCTGCAAAGGCTAAGGCCTCTTTTTTAGCCAAAGCTTTGGTATCCCGATAATAATTTAACTTGCAGGGGAAAAGGCGATCTCCGAAGTACTGATAATGGGAATTATAGGGTGACGTTTCGTCCTTTACGAGCGGATTATTCTCTTCTCCATATACGGAATTGGACCCTGTTATCAGGACGTTCTTAATTCCCGCCTGAACACAGGCCGTCAGAACATTGATTGTGCCGGTTACATTCGTCTGATAAAACTCATCATAATCTCCCCAGTCAGACACTTTGGCAGCATTATGTATCACCCAATCATAACCGGCGAAGGCCCTCGTCAAGTTCTCGGTTTCCTTGACATCACCGATCTTGAACTCAACTGGCAGGCCCTCAAGGTTGGAAAGGCTACTGCCTTTTCTGACGAGACAGCCTACCTGGACCTGTTTTTCACAGAAAGCCCTGGTAATGTGGCTGCCAATGAATCCTGTTGCTCCCGTAATCATGACCTTATTCATGGTCATCATACCTCTTTAGAAGGATCAATGCATTATGCCCCCCAAAGCCGTAGGAAGCGGCTAGAGCATAGTTAATAGAGGTCTCAACCGTCTCCAGGGGAAGATTGAGATTATCCATCGGGTCAGACGTTAGGTTCCCATGGATTCTGGACTCTTTGATGGATAGGGCAGTTACTGCCACCTCGAGGGCTCCGCTAGCTCCAATGCTGTGGCCTAGTATTCCTTTAGTGGAATTGATATACGGCTGAGTGCTTTTAGCTCCAAAGATGCGTTGGATGACTTTGGCCTCAATGTCGTCATTGGCTATTGTGCCCGTACCATGGGCATTTAGATAGTCCACCTTGATCCCCTGGGTTAGCTTCTGAAAAAGCTCAGTGATGCTGTCTCCTGAGGGGTCAATCTGGACAATGCTGTAAGCGTCACTTCCAGACTCATAATCAACCATCTCTGCATAAATGTCGGCACCTCTGTTTCGAGCCCTTTCCAGCTCCTCCAAGACAAGAACACAGCCTGCCCCTTCATTGAATAAAAACCCGCTTCTTTGCTGAGAAAACGGCTGAGGCCTTCCGTCCTTTGCCCTCGTAAGGGTTGATAGCATATCAAACCCTCTCATAATTGCGCCATTCTTTTCTACCAGGGCTTCAACCCCGCCCGCTAGGATGACGTCACTTCTGCCGGATGCAATAGTTCTATACCCCTCACCAAGGGCATAAGTCCCTGAGGCACAGGCAGCGTTGAGGGTATAACTGAACCCTTTCAGACCGAAGAGTATCGAGATCCACGCAGCCGGCGAATTAGTCATTAGCATGGGAATCACCATTCTGTTGAAGCGGGGTTGGTCAGGATTAGACCTCACTTCCGTCCCGTCCAAATGGGCTGTGTAGGATTCAAGAGCTGTCTGCAGACTGCTCATGCCAGTACCGAGGATGATGGGACAGTTTTGCAAGCCCTCGACTTGCCTATATTTTTCAGCCTCACTAATCTGATATCCCGCGTCTTCCAAAGCTAGCTTCGCGCATAAGACGGCAAGTCTCGAGGATTCTTCCATCATCCCTTCCACAGATTTTTGGATTCCTAAGTCAGTCAAGGCGAATTCCGGCTTGGGTACGAAGTATCGCGATTTGAACGTATAGCTCTGTTCATAACTGCTCGGGATCTCTGCTATACACGTTTTTAAACCATAAATGCTTTCAGAAAAATCCTTTTTACCGATCCCTATGGCGGTTGCGGGTCCGATACCAGTAATCACAACTCTTCGTTTCACTTTGCCCTCCTTAATCGATGTTCGTGGTTCGAGGTTCGAGGTTCGAGGTTCGATGTTCGTAGTTCGAGTGTTGTAGTCTTTCTGGCCTTCAGTGGATTCTTAGGTCAGGAAATTAATTACAGCTCGCAAATAGTTTTTGGGATCTGTGTAATTCCTGGCACTCAAATCATAAGTTATAAGGTCAATCTCCCGGTCTTTCTTCCATAGCGATTTACTGCTCTGTTCTTTTACTTCCCCTAATTTATAAAACTCCAACTTCTTCTGCCGGGCTTCGTTTAGAAACTCTTCTTCCACCTCTTTACTGAGGGTGAAAAGTAATTCATACTCTCCACATTCACCTAAGAACAGCACTTCTTTTGGTATATTAAGGGCCTTGGCCAGTAATAACCCACTTTTCACGTAGGGTAGGTTGCCCACGACAAAACCGGTCTTGCTCATCTCCGAAATAGAGTTGAGGGCATTAAAGACTCCATCACTGGTATCAATACAGCAGCAACTGTATCGTTTAATGACCTCTGCCTCCTTGCTTCTCAGACGAAAGGCATTTTTCCATTGACCCGTTAGATGTTTGACGAAGGGGTTTTCAGCGTACAGGACTAGAGCTGCTTCAACATTACCGCTGCCGATGGGGCCGGTCACAAAAATTCCGTCTCCAACCTTCGCCCCGCTTCTTAACATAGGCGGACCCTCAAGATCCCCAATGACCGAACCCGTATAGCGCCAGGTTTTTGAAGTCCCAAAATCCCCACCGATAAAAGCTGCCCCTACGTCCTTAAGTACCTGGGCAATTCCAAGGGACAATTTACTCACATAGTCCTGGCACCAGGAATTTTGAATCACCAAGCTGTGAGCATAATAGGTAGGTTTACCCCCTGAGGCTAGGATGTCGCTAATACTGCCTACTGCCATATTCCAGCCCAACACATAGGGGTCCTCATCTCTAAGAAGGTCTTCTTCTGAAAACTCGTCCATCGTGTAGAGAAGACGATGGCCATGAAAATCAACGATTTCCGAGTCGGCCTCAAAGAGCTTATTAAGCTGATTTGTACTCCTCGGCATCTGCTTATTTATCAACTCAATCAAATCTTTTTCCTTACTCATCATGAACCTCACATATCAGCTCTAAGGGGTCCAGGGCAGTTTCAATCACACACGGCAGAAACCCTATAGGATCCCCATCAAACTCCAATTCCGAATTTTTACCATTGCCGTATACTTCTATTGATGAAGCGTATTGGAGAGACATCGTCTTGGTATTGGCAAACGTCTTCCCGCTGTATAGTTTTCTAAGGACACCGGCCCAATCAGTCAAGCCTATATCCTTGATGATTAGAGCATAAAAACGACGGTCTCCTAGGGTTAACTGGTTATTCACTTTAATACCTGAAGCTATGTACGTTGTCTTACCCACCGCGATATTATAGACTTTATCGAGCACCCCACTCTGTCCGTCAAAACTAACGGAGAACTGATTGGGTTTATACTTAAATAGGGTTTTAATCAGGGATACAAACGTCCCTACGTAATCTCCAATATACTTTCTTATCCCGCTGTTAGCACTTCTTGCTACGGAGGCTCCCAGACCTATATTGGCGCAGCAAGCGAAATAGCTGTTTTGTACATTTTCACTCATCTTGCATAGTGGCTGCAACTGCTGCAACTGCTGTAACCGCTGACCATCCAATCCCTGGTCATAAACACGGGTATAGGTTATTTTGCCTATAGAGATTTGTTGACTCTTCCCCGCAAAGACCGTGTTCAATGCCTGCTCGACCTCCAGAGGTATATTGTAACTCTTGCAAAGATCAGGGCTGGTGCCGGTATGAATGACACCCAGTTTGGAACTGGAAATCCTTCTGCCCGCAGGATCATAAAACCCGTTGATGACCCTGTTAATCGTTCCGTCTCCCCCCACAGCGACGATCACATCATAGCCCTTACGGTTTCCCTCAACGGATAGGGCATAAGCATCTTCTAGGGTGTGTGTCAGCTTATAGTCAAACTTAAGCCTGTTTTGATGAAAGATTGCCAAGATTTTCTCGATCTTTTTCTTACTACCACCACCAGAACCGGGATTCATGATTAAGAAATATCTCATCGGCGTCCGATTCCTTTGATAATTTCTGTGGCTTCAGCAATCGTATCCTGGGTGAGATTAGCTCCAGCAATCAACCTGACTCTGCCTTCCTTGACTGGAACGGAGGGTTCAATAAACGGTGTGGAAAGAATCCCTTGTTCATAAAGCTTCTTGGCCAGGATAAAGGTCGCTTCTTTACTTCCAGCTTGAATGGAGTTAATTGGGGCCGAGCTTGGTACCACTGCAAATCCCCCTTCAACCAGGCTTTCATAGATCGCCTGTTGATAGGTGACCAACCTACGCTTAATCACCCCGAATTCAGAATGAATAATGTTAAGAACCGCCTCTGTACCTGCCAGGACTGCAGGCGTAAGCGCGGTAGAATAAACCAGATGAGGACAGTAATATTTCAGATAATCTATGAGCCCCTTCTTACCGCTGATCATCCCACCTCCGTTAGCCAGTGCCTTTCCTAAGGACGCTGTATAAATCCCAAGAAATCCTTCCACTCCCTGCTCCTCAAGGATTCCTCGGCCCGATTTCCCCAGCACTCCGATACCGTGGGAATCGTCAATCACAGGCAGGGCGTTATAGCTGTCACACAATTGTACAATTTCCTTAAAAGGGGCAATACTTCCCTCCGTCGAAAACACTGACTCTGTCACTACAAAGACCTGACGGTACCCTGTGGAGCGCTGCAAAATCCCTTCCAGATGCTCTAGATTATTATGTAGAAAGGGTCTGATTTTACAACCTGCGGATTTGATTCCCTGAATCAAGGAAGAATGGGCCAACCGATCAACGACGATCAAGTCCTGGGGGCCAGCAATACAACTAAATAAGCCGTTATTAGCCTGGTAACACGACGGTAGGATGATTGTCTCCTGCAGGCCGACAAAGCTTGATAGCTTGTTTTGCAACCTTTGGTACAAATCAAGGTAGCCTGTGGCGATGGGCGTGCCGCAGAGGGAAACCCCATACTTCTGGACAGCCTCCATAGCAGCCTGTTTCACCCTGTGATCTGTGGCCAGACCTAGATAGTTGTTGGAGGCTAGGTCAATCATTTCCTGTCCGTTGACCCGTATTTTGTTCTCCAATCCGGAGTCGATTCTCTGGTAATAGGGATTAAAGCCCCCTCTCTCAACAAGGCCCTCATCCAAGCTAAATCGGCTATAAAACGCTTTCAGTTTCATCTTTGTCTCCTCACATACCTCGGGCTCTCAGTTTTACGGCAATATCATTGACCGTAATTACCTCGAGAAAATCGTCTTCAGCGATGGTTATGGAGAATTCATCCTCCAAGCCTGAAAGAATCATTAAGAGATCTAAGGAATCCACGTTCATATCTTCCACTAGACGACTCTCAAGGGCTATCTCTGGCCTTTTATCTAAAACACCCTGTATCGTGCTAATAATTCGCTCTTCCAAATTCATCTCAAGCCCTCCTCCCTCTAAAATCATCGTTTGTAACACCGTGTCGGTTGGTCTGAATCACACATAATAGCGCAGATGTTGCAATTGAAACATTTTGCCGAATAGTTCTCGTCTTGCTCCAGCTTTTCGACCAAATCCGGTTCACAAATAAAGGGTCTGCACAAGCTGATAAAATCGATAGAACCCTGTTCAAGACAATCCCTCATTTCCGCCCCTTTTCGGAAACCACCAACACTGATAATGGGAATGTTCGTTAAGGTTTTGGCTAGTTTAGCATACTCAAGATTATAAGCAGGGGTAAAAGGCTTTAGTCTTACCCTCATCAAACAGTAGATCCACGCATTATGGAGCAAGCCTCCAAATCCATTGGTGGTTTTAAATATGGGGTTATGCTTTAAGATCACTTTGAGGGGTATTTCTCCGCGGAAAATATTGAGGGCATTATCCATCGTCCCATAACTGATCTCAATACCATCGACTTTTTGGGCCTTCAGGAATCTTATCAGGCTGGTAAACTGTTCAGAGGTAAATCTGGTAAAATAGTCATCACTCCCGCTTACCTTGACCAGTAACGCAAAATCATAACCACACCGCTTGCGGATCTCCTCGATCACTAATCCCAGAAATCCCGTACCTATGCCACTCCAAGCGTCAAGGCCAAATTCATCATTTCGAGTATTAATAGTAGGGAGCAGAAACTGATGGATAAGGTAGCCATGAGCTGCATGAACCTGGACGCCGTCAAACCCAGCTGCTTTAGCATACACTGCTGCTTCTCCAAATCGCTTAGCCAGTGTATATACCTGTTCTGTCGACAACTCCCGGGGGGAACCCCCAAAATAGAAGGACTTTTTAGTTGAGGCTCCCCAAACATCCTGCCCTGTTTCCGTTTTCCTGGTCTGTCTTCCAGTGTGGGCCAACTGCATAAAAATCTTACAACCGTATTGATGGACCTCGTCTGTAACAGGCAAAAAGTATTCAACCATTCCCTCTCGATCAATCCCAACCTGACCTGGTTGCATTGCTTTACCTTCAAGCGAGATATAGGCAAAGCCTGTTATGATTCCTCCCACGCCTCCAGCGGCCAATCCAATATATAAGTCTCGGTATGCTGGGAGGGGATGACCCTGAGAATCCGCCATTCCCTCGAAGGTTGCCGAGCGGATAAGCCTGTTTTTCAGCTGGCAAGGGCCTAGCCTTGCTGTCTCAAATAATTTCATAACAGCCCTCCATTTCGTGGTTCGAAGCGCGAAGTTCGAGGTTCGAGGTTCGAGGTTAATTTCGAGTTAATAGCGCTACCCGCTGGATAAGTCTAACTAAGTTTATGTCTAACTTAGCTTCAGAATCGAATCCAATTAAACTACAGATTAGTATACCCACTTGAAATAACTACCCTTTAAGATTTGGGATCAGTATGGAGATCAAACAAGAATCCGACAAACATATAGGAAACTAAAAATAACAGCATCGCCAGTTCGGTATTGAATAAAGCAATGAGGGTCGCCTGACCGCAAATACAGGCCCGAAAATTTGCCACTAATGAATAATAAGTTCTCTCACCCTGGGGATCTTTAAAGTAAAGATATCCTGTCCATAATTCCAGAAATAACGTTAAACCAGCGAGGATCAGAAACATCGGGTTGACCCTAGCTTCAATAAGGTGATTTAAATAGAGAAATACAAAGATCCCTGTAGGGAGAAAAGCGGAGATTACTGCAAGATACCTAGATTTTTCAATCCCCAGTGAGACGATGATCGTCCGTTTACCTGCCTGCTTATCCCCTTCATAGTCTTTGAAATACGTATAAAAGGTCATCAGCCCGTTCATTACCGCCACCAGAACTAGCACGGAAACCCGGCTGGACGTAAAATAGGGAGCTTGTGTTGGACCCGCTGCCAGAAACCCAAAGGCCGTACACATTGCAATCATCAGTCCAAAGACGATATTCCCAAAAATACCGTGGCCCTTGGCGTATTCGTAGATAATGTTCAAGACGATTCCTAGGATTGCGGGAATAAGGGCAAGGGGTTCTAGATACGTGTAAGTAACCACCAACGTCATGCTCAGCAGAACTCCCGTTAAAGCTAGGGCTTTTCCGGGATTCAGTTCACCAGTAACCATAGGGCGATTTGGAGCGTTGACCTTGTCCTCTTTTAAGCCTAGGTAGTCATTGATAATCTGGTTGGTGCCCCAACTAAGAAATAGCATAATTAGGACTAGTGCTTTTTTCTCGGTTGCGGGAACCATTTCCACGGACTGAAAAGGTGATTTGGCGATGTACTCGTAAAATGCCATCCCAATCCAGCCCGCAATACCAGTTACAAAAGCGTAATAAAGCCTCATTGATTGAATGTAGGCCTTAATAAATTTCAACACTTCAACAAGCCCCACCTTCTTTTGCAAGCTCCTGAATTCTTTTTTTAATATAATCGTAATCAAAGGATGAACAAATTCTTCGGTCCTGACCATCGAGAATACGATAGTGCTCGGAAATAATATTTCGCTGAATACGGAATTCATCAATTAACTTAATATTGATCCACCATACTTTCCCACCCAGAGTTTTCTCGTTACTCTTATTATCGACGAAGGCTAACGAAAGGATAATATCTTGAGGATCCCCCCCAAAAGTCATCTCTAGGACTTCACTATTTCTAAAAATAGTACACAACGTTACGGCACCTGCCCAGCCAAGGGTGGACCGGCCCTTTTCAATCTGAACCAAGGTCTTCTTGGATATTCCTAAGATTTCCGCCATTTTGTCCTGGGTAAAGCTACTTTCAATACGTATAAGTTTTAATTTATCAGAGGCAATTTTTATAAAATCAAGTCTCGTCATATGAGGCAACACCCCTTTAGGGTAATTTTACACTAAAGGTGTCATTTGTAAATACTATATTATCAAAGATTTCAAAAATTTCCTCTTAAACAGCAACTATTTCTATTAACCAGCACTCGACCAGTGTTATGCTTCTAGTGTGCTCAGCAATAGTTAAAGGACAGCTTCAAATGAAAACTGTCCTTTACTATTGCTGTATGACAATATTTTATCTATTCTTCGTTATCTTTAGATTTTTCTTTATCCAATGCCTTTTTCAACAGTACTCCTTGTGAGATGAAACAGATAAATAGGAGAATCATTAAAATCCACCACCCGACTGACTCGAAAATGTCCTCCGGAACCATTAATGTATAGCCCATGTAAGCTAACAGCAATGCTCCTTGAATAATTTTGAACGCATTCGCGTCCGCCTCATTTTTTAAAGTTACAAGCCTTTCATCATTCTCGTTAATAATAATGTTTCTCATCTTTTGGGGAGATTTTTTGATTCTTGAAGACTTGTAGTAATAGATAAATGCCACACTCAATGGTATGAATGATAATCCTATGATCGCCTTGTTGTTTGATATAATATGAATTTCCATCACATTAAATATTATCCCAGTAGCTAAAAGGACTATGCCAATAATTAGCGCCACCAGCATGATCACTCTAGATTCATGAACTATCTTTTCAGTATTCATACATTATTCCTCCCAAAATAAATCATTCAAAGTTCTATTAAGTGCCTTGCATATTTCAATACACAATTTCAAACTTGGATTGTAGTTCCCAGACTCAATCAAATTAATTGTTTGTCTCGTGACTCCAATGATTTCGGCTAATTGTTCCTGTGAGACGTCAGACTCTATTCTAGCAATTTTCATTTTTTTATTTTTCAGAAATCATCATCTCCCTTCAAATACATTCTACTCAATATATTACATAATGTCAATTATATATTACAAATAGTAATCTAAAATTGTATAACGAGAGCTTATGCTTTAGAAGTTGTCTGTTTTTTAAGCACCGTGATTACCTCATTAGATAGCGTTATATTTATGGTATAATTGTTATGATTAGATATCTTGATTAGTCTAAGTAAATAGAGAATTAATAGCAATAGTCCCTATAAGATTTTGTGGTTAGAATAACTATCAGAAGGAGAGTGATCTTAGTGAAAGATAAATATCTTCTGAAAATTAGTGCTAAACAAATCAAAACTGGAACTTTTATTGCGATTATATTTTTTTTATTATTTTTCAGTAATCACGCTGCCTCTTGCATAGCTACTTGTAAATGCGACTATACGCAAGGCAATACAACCCCTTCGATTATTATAGAAGAATGCCCCTACTCTGATTATGAAATGTGGGCTTATGAAGAGAATTTTCCTGCTGCCTTAACTTCAGCCCCATTAGACGAACTGATTAATGCTCCAATTTTACTTAAATTGGTAGTGTTGCCAAGTGGAGAGTATAATAAGAATGAAGCTTCTAGGATGCTTAATAATTTGTCGAGAATTCCGGATAGTATTTTAAGCAAATTTCTGGTGTCTGGGCAAAAAATTAAACTAATACAAGGAAAACTCACTGATGAACCGGAATACTCTTATTTAAGAGGAGTTACCCCTAGAGGGTGGGAAGGTACAGGTAAGACATGGGATGATCTCTCTGGGCTTGGAGGATATCCGAATGTCGTTGTCAAGATAGGCTGTTGCGAAAAAACAGAAGGAACCATTAATCTTGAATTACATGAAACTGGTCATGCGGTAGATTGTGCCTTTTATAACATCTCGAAAAGCGCTTCATTTCTTGAAATATGGAGGTTAGAAGTATCCAATTTATTTTATGACACCTGTATCTTTGATTATGTGAATAAATACGCAGAAGAGTATTTTGCCGAATCGTTTGCTATGTACTTTTATAATAATGACGGAAAAGAAAAATTAGAAGAGCAAGCACCCTTGACCTGCGAACTAATCAGTCAGCTTGCAACGGGAAATACAACTCGGAATTATAAGTATTTGGAATAGGACCTAAACATCAAAGCGACAGACGCTTAGTTTAATCAACTAAGTGGCTGTCGCTGCCAGGAACCATTCAAGCAGATGCTATATAGTTAAAGAATTCTAGGCAATTAGGCCCAACCAGTGTTATAATTGATTACTAATAACAAAGCCAAGGTTAAGCCTTGCTCAGCCTTGGCTTGCTTAGAGATTTAATTTCAAATAATTAGGAAAAGAAGGAGTAATTTGTATGAGTAGTAGATCTAGTATTGGTGCAGGTATTGGTATTGGCAATATTATTGCAATAGTCATATCATGGACTGCAAATCACTCCATAATATGGGCTCTAATCCATGGCCTATTCGGTTGGTTATACATCATCTATTATGCACTATTAGTCAGGTAGTCACTAGTTTTTCATTTAGATCAAGATAATTAAGCAGTATTCCTCATCGATCGCTTTTGATCGAATTCGGCCCAACGTTCTTCCATTGACATTGCCCTAGTTTTCTTTCCATTTGAAGCTACGTCAGAAGCCTCTGGAATACTAGGCTCTTCGGCTTTTACTTGAGAACTCTTATCTTTAGATTCTTCTATCTCTTTTAAAGCTCTTGATATTCTAGCTCTGGTTTCTCTTAAGTGTTCATCGATTTTTCTTTCTGTTTTAAGCGCTAGCACAATCTTCCGTACTACTAGCGCCATCGCTGTGGATAGCGCTAATGCAATTAGAAAATACATTAATCCATTAAGTTCGAAACTATTATTCCGAAAAAAATTGATAAGACTCATTTTACGAACCCCTCCTCATGCTTGTAGCACTCGATGTTCAATTTTAGTAGACTAATTCACTTAATAACACTTCGCTAGGTTATAAATAATCCCCTTCCGATATATTGTAAAATTTTGTAAATATAATGCTTAAATTAACGTTACGTATATATTTTGTTCTTGAACTCTGGCCAGTCGTCGAAAAGGACTGCCCTTCGTACTGAAAGGCAGTCCTTTTTCTAATATTTTCTATGAACTTAATAGGTGATGAACTTTTAAATAATTTAAAATCATTTGCTTTTGACTTGCGTCAACATGAATAAGGGGTTGTGGTTTTTTTGCAATCACTCCAGCCCACTTGGTATAGATGGTTTGGGTATATTTTTTGCGAGTGATTGGATCATCGTAACTAAGCGAAATGACAAGAAACTGTGCATTGATATCAGCTTGTAAAAAGTCATCACTCTTTATGCTCAGGAGCAAACTTGTGTTGGTATCTCTAGGAATATCGTTAACTACGGAGTAATCATGAACAAGAGTAGGCTCTCGTAACAAGCTTTCATCAAAGACTAGGCTTCTACTGGAAAGGTTTGTTGCTGGATGAACTCCTACATTGTTAAATTTGAATTCGAAACTAAGTCTGTCTGTCAGCTGAATGGAAGGAGATTCTTTGAAGGTAAAATATGGGCGTGCTGCTTCGCGTTGAATCTGCCAAGTATTCAGAGTGATAAAGCCTGAAACTATCGATACAAAGGCAAAGATCGCCGTTGATATCGTTACAATGGTTCCTGACCAATTACGATTTTTAATGTCCCACGACATAATTTCCCCCTAGACATGGCGTTTGACTATATATATTGATGAATTGTTTAAAACATTCCATCACAATCGTGGCAACAACTATTACAATCCATATCCCTATCTACTCCAAAGATTCATGTCCTGAAAGGAACCGGCAATATGGCAATTGTTGATCAGTTGACCTTGATATATATAGCCAAGTTTATGAAACACTCTATTCATACCATAAGACTGGGCGCGAGCCAGTGTATAGAGTTTAAATGAGCCGCGCTTTTGAACTTCATGCTCTACAATCAAGAGTAAACGTTCGGATAGCGAATGTCCCCTGTATTCTTCTAATGTTGCACAGTCCGTCATTTCACACCGCTTAAGTATTAGATCAGGGTAAGCAGCCGCGACCCCAATTAGTCGCCCATGCGAAAATGCTCCTGCAAAAATATTTCCCTGGTGTATTAAGGAACGGACATAATGAGGATTTTCCACAGGGGTGGGATAACTTGCAAAAACTTTTGTTATTAATTGTGATATTTGTGGGGCAAAGGTTTCATCTAAAAGTTTCAACTCTATTCCTGGAGGCAAAACTTGTGATTGCTTGATCGGCTTCGTCCTAACGGAATGGATAATGTCATTTTCTGCCTCAATCTTATCGGAATGACTTCTTGCCTCACTAACATAATAGGCAAGGCTAATTGCAAATTCCTGATAGATTCCACGAAAGAGGCTGCCTTCCATACGAAATCCGCCGCTTAAAAATTCAGAAACATCTGCTGGCAATGCCCAAAGCCATATTTTTTCCAGCTTCTTTTCTATTGCTTCTTCGATGAGTTGCCGAATGAACAGCGACGGCTTAGTTCCGTGGGCATAGCCGTTAACTACCAAACGCTTATTTCCCTCTTCCACAATAGGGCCCGAGATCGTCACAGGACTCATCGTGTTAAGCATTTGCAACTCCTTCGCAATCGCGTGAATCTTTTTTCCTTCTTTCCTGTCTCGTGTTTCCTTGGGGTATCAGACTAATCCGCTCCCCTTTCAGCAACTTACCAAGACCAACCTGACGAGTTTTAGTGCTGTCACATGGGTCCGAGCACGTCTTACAGCGACTGATTTTATCTTCTGGTTCCTGATATACGCTAATAACTCCTTCATAGTTACGCAGGATGACTTTATCGTTAGATTGTGAAATCAAATAGTTCGGTTGCAGAGGGATTTTGCCACCTCCTCCGGGTGCATCGACAACAAAGGTAGGGACGGCGAAACCGGAGGTGTGTCCCCTGAGCATTTCAATAATTTCTATACCAGTACTGACCGATGTCCTGAAATGCTCAATGCCACTCGATAAGTCGCATTGGTATAAGTAGTAGGGCCTTACCCTGCATTTTACGAGTTCATGGACCAGCTTCTTCATAATGACAGGACAATCGTTGATTCCTTTAAGCAAAACTGATTGATTCCCAAGTGGAATGCCTGCATTGGCCAGTTTACTCAGGGCATTACGAGCTTCTGGAGTAAGTTCATCAGGATGATTAAAGTGAGTGTTAATCCAGATCGGATGGTATTTCTGCAATACCTCGACCAGGTGATCCGTAATGCGCATCGGAAGAACTACCGGGGTTCTTGTCCCTATCCGGATAATCTCAACGTGGGGAATCGAACGCAAATTGGACAGGATAAATTCTAAGCGGTCATCCGCAAGGGTAAATGGATCTCCTCCTGAAATCAGTACATCACGTATTTGTGGATTGGAACGGATATATTCTAGGGCGCGCTTGAATCGATTCAAGGGCAGAGCTTGGTCAGTTTGACCAGCCATTCTCCGTCTGGTGCAGTGTCTGCAGTACATTGAGCATTGATCCGTTACCAAGAGCAAAACACGGTCTGGATAGCGGTGTGTGAGTCCTGGTACCGGTGAATCGGCTTCTTCATGGAGCGGATCTTCCAAATCACATGAGGATTTACTTAATTCGTGGATTGAAGGAATTGCTTGTTTTCTGATTGGACACTCAGGATCCTGGGGATTCATCAGGGAAAAGTAATAGGGTGTGATCGCCATACGGAAATTTTCTAGGCAACGCTCAATTTGTTCAGCTTCCTCTGCTGGAAGAGGCATAGATTCGAGTAATTCCTCGTGGTTTGTAATCCTGTTGGACATTTGCCAGTGCCAGTCATTCCATTTCTCATCACTTATATGAGACCATAGCTTTTGTCGTTGTTCATTCATTTGTAGTTCATTCATTTGTTATTCCTCCTCGTTGATCCGATCGTAAGACTCCCACTTGTACAAGAGACTCCCACTTGTACAAGTGGGAGTCTTACCCCGTACTCCGCTTCGGTGGGGGTAGAGTCCACCACCGAAGTCTTGATGTTCAACTTTAGTTGAACGAGTTCACTCACGTCAAAAAATATTAAAATAGCGTTAATCTGTAGCCATAAGAATTGACTCAGCATTATGAGAGCAGCGAATACTGTACTAACAACTTACATTATAATTATAGGTTGTTAGTACAGATATGTCAACCTATTTATTTTGTCTCAAACTATCTAGTGCTTCTTTGAGCCAAGCGTGAAGCTCCCAATTTCTACAAATGGGAGTGGCCAACAGTACCCATTAGAACGCCCCCTAACGCTCATAAATGCGTGCAGGAGGCGTTTCTTTACATAGTGTTACAAATATGGGCTACCCGCCTTGAAAATATCTCATCCTCGCAGTCCCAGTAATTAGCTCGCCGGTAACTGGTAGACATTGGATTGCGAGATCACCTTACTCATGCTGTCAGATAATTTGATCTGAACTTCTATCGTACCTGAATTGCTACTGAAATCCTTTGGGAGACTAGCAGATAATCCTTTAGAATTAGCAAACGTTGAGTCCATCGTCTTGCCATCGATATAAATTTTGTCATTCTCGTTGAAGTTTTCGCCTTCGATTGTCAGCAAACCGTCTGTAATCACAGCCTTTGTGATTTTTGCCGGGCCCTCCCCTTGCACATAGGCGGAGTTGGTTGACGGTTTATGACTCGGTTCAAGTTGATTAGCAAATTCCTGTCCGAACATTAAATCATATTGTAGTAACTTATATTGATCCACTTCAGTGGGTGTTATTTTTTCCTGACTTGGATAGTCTTGATTGATGACGACATCTGAATCCTTCTGCATGAGCTTCGAGAGGTAGTCTGTCATAGGGCTACCCGATTTTTGTGCAAGCTGTAAAGCGTAGGTTCCCAGAAAGTTGGACGATAAACTTAAGTCTTGCTTCGCAGTCGAAAAGTTATTCCAGGTTACAAAGGGAACACTGTGAAGATCTAAATTATCTTGATAAGAGTTGTCGCCTTTGATAAAGCCGGCTTCTTTATAGACGCTATAGTCGTCACCAAGCATCGGCAGATGATCCCCAAAGAAGATCACTTCAGTAGGTTCCCCGCTCTTTTCTATACCCTCGATGAGTTGCTTGAGTGATTGATCGACATCTGAAACGGTATTGCTGTAGTTTTCTAAAATTGCCTGAGAAGCGGGACTTAAATTGCTACCACTCACTTTAATTTTGTTTTCCGGATTGGGAGTACTGGCGTAAGGCCCATGGGCCTGCATTGAAGTAGCATAGATAAAATCCGATTTATCAGTTGTTTTGACTTCGTCGAGGATTTTCTTGGTTAACTCAGTATCGCGGATATATTGACCTTTGAGTTCTGGACTATTAAAGTGCTCTTTGCTGATAAATTTGTCAAAGCCTAAATCCTTGTAAACATTATTTCGATTGTAAAACCAGTTGTCATAAGGGTGGATCGCGGAAGTGGCATATCCTTGTTTTTGAAGAATTGTTGGCAGGGCCTCAATTGGCTTGTTAATATATTGGGCATAAGGAATCGCACCGTTTGGTAGAAATTGCGTCGAAAATCCAGTTAAGACTTCAAATTCCGTATTGGCTGTCCCACCACCATAAACTGGTGAGAGCATCGTACCGCTGGTTTGGGATTTTTGTAGCGAGCGAAAGAACGGCATGGGGTCTTGGTTAAACGACACATTTTTCATAAGTGTCGGATCCCAAAATGCTTCACTCATTACGAAGATGATGTTGGGCTTAAAGTCAGGGTCCATTGAATAGGTAGCTTTGCTTCCTTCAACAACCTGCTTAATGGCACCTTCCTGATAATCTGCAGGCTCCTGCACCTTAAGATATTCCGCATTAAGGGCAAACCCCAGCATCATGCCATTTTCTTCGTAGTTCATCTTCTGGCTCAAATTGTTTAATTGGAGCGCAAACGCTTTTTTAATCGGCCCGAAGGCCGTGTAAAAGACGGTTAGCAGTGTTAATGAAGTCAGGAATACGGCAGTTTTCTGCTGCCACTTATATTTCTCTCGCGGAGTGAACTTCAGCATTAACACTATCAGTACAAGCGCGCCAATCGCAATTAGCGCCATCCAAATATAGACCTCCTTAAAACGCCCCGATATCTCAATGGCTTCTTTAGCTATGGAAAAATCTGTTGGTAGTAAGGGGGAGCCTTTAATGTTTAGTTTTTGTCGACTGATATAACCTAAAACCGAAAATAGGCCAAATAGAATACTACTGATTGCCAAATATGCTTTACGAGGTAAGCTATAGAAAATATTTATTATTCCAAACATCATTATATAGCTAACTAAAAATTGTTTGGGATATTCTATTATCCAGGCGTATACACTGAATAAATTTCCATTATAAAATATCTGCAGTGCTAATAACGCAACTAAGGGGATCATTAATAAGTATAGATGATTTGTGGACTTCAACTGTTGTTTTATTAAAGAATATTGCATACATACATAACCTTTCGTGTTCCACCAGATATTTTTTATGTGATAAACCAATAGTGAGTTTCATAACCATTAGAAATGCCAAAGGACTTACGGCTATTAGGTGCCAACTCGTTTGTCAGGTATAAGTTGTCCTTACACAATAATAATCTAAAATTGTTACCGTTCCGTGACCTATATATGTAGATTTTGTGAAGATTCATATAGACTAATTGTAAAAGTAAAAGAAAAATACTGGCAGCTCCAACGATTTCTTGGTGCTGTCAGTATTCCTTTGTCTCAGTTTCTCAAAACGATTATCTCGCCGAGTTGTAGTTACTCCTCAATGGTTTGGGAGTCTAACGAATGGATCAAACGCCACAAATACTCTGAGTAGTGCGTTAAACGTTCTTTTGGTCGCAACTGAATTATACTTACATTTGTATCCTCGATTTCTTCAATCTCAACTCCATAACTTGGATGTAAGGCAATAACTCTACTAGCTTTGGAAACCCCCGCCGGATCCCCTACATACTTCAAAGAGTTTGAATAGTTTTGTAGGGTGTTCATGTTTTTGGGACGGTTTTCATCTTCTACTCTGTCATTGTTCCAAATGTTTAATCTCTTACGGTATTTTGCATCCACAATAATAGATCCTTTATACCCTTCTCTCGCAAAAACATCAATTCGAATATCCGGCTTATAGTTCGTTCCTTCCATATAGAGTATACGTTTGGATCTCAAAGCACTACGCTTTGCCCGTGCCATTTTTTCATTAAAGAAGACGGACAGCCGAGTTGTGTCTTTAACCATTTCCACTAAGGTATCGTCTTGAAGGACAGGAAACAATAATTCATGGCCCGCTCTGTGAGCATCATCGTAAATCCAGCCGGATACAGGAATGAATCCCACCTGCTGCAAAGCTATAATCGTTTTGATGTAACACCAATATTCATATAACACATCCGTCCGCTTCCACTGCACTTTAAAATCATAGCACTGGGGAATTTCAAAGTCCTGGTTTCTTAGTTGCTTCCACCATGAAAATACTTTCTTATAACGCCAATCACGTTGAATCTTTAGAGAGAAGTGATTTGAGCTCTTTAACGGTATAAGACCATTAAACACTCGGTGATCCATGAATTTCTGTACGTCGAAAATCCCCTTTTTCATTTCCCGTTCCATGGCTTCAAGCCTTGTGATTTTGCCCTTCAAGACTCGCACTTCGTGACTTGTCGATTTTTGAAGCTCTACATAAGGTGCCCTCGTATCGATCGACCGATGTTCTTCAGTGATCGTACTCCTTATAGATCGCAATACAAATTCCAGCTGAGACGAAACATACCGCAGAAAACCTAGAACCATCCTATTCTCAGGAGTATCATAAGTGAGGTGATCTATGACTCCTAGAATAATGTCTGGTTGGGCCACGCTCTTAGCGGTGACATTAGCTCGTTGCCCTTGAACCGATAGCAACCAGCGATAGGACTTTCCATCTTGTTTACATTTCACGTTAGACTTTACTTGACGGTACTTTCGCTCCAAATACTGATCTGGACGACGCGCCAAGTCCTCAAGGGGTACTCCTAGTTCTTTAACTAAATAATTTAAAAGTACATATTTTGCTATTACTATCGAGGGTAGTACACCCTTTTCTCCGCCAAGTTTGACTCCACGAGTTGTCCGCATCTGATCATTGGCTAGTCCATGAACCATGTCGTTAAGCTCATGGCGCATCGAGTCAAGTTGGTCCTCTGAGATGTTATTCGGTCTAACTCGCAGTGTAGCTTCTAACGAATCATAGACATCTCTATTTCTTTTTACAAACACCATATAATCCGCTGGAATCAGTGGATAATCTTCATTGGCATCACAATAGAGAGGAAACCGCTGCGTTCCTGACCGTATACAGGGAATCCCTTCTTCATCAAGATGAAGTATTGTAGAATCATAGCCGTCTAACCCGTCGATATAGAGGTAAGCATCTTCTTGGTTTGAAGTATACGAAACGTACAAGTTTTCTCGTTCGAATACTTCAATTACACTATGTTGAGTAACTATGCGGGGGATCTCTTGTCTCCCTATGTAAAAGACAATTGAAACCCCTTCGTCCTTAGGATACATAGCCATGATCTAAGAGTTCCTTTGCCTTCTTATGGCAAACATCTCGCGAATAGCTAAAGGTCGACACTTCGGAAAACCGTTCAAACAACTTAATGATTTGGCTGGTTGCCTTCTCGCGTTCCGCATATTTACCTAAGAATTGTTCTAAATCGGACTCCGGACCTTTAAACTTGGTCATAATTCGTTGTACCAATTGAAGATCAAATGCCTTACCTCGGTCGAGCAGTCCTTGACCTTCCGCACTGGTAGGAATGTTCTTCAAATACGATCCAATTTGGCGAATAATTCGGTAACCAACAACCCTATCTTTGTCAATTTTTCGCACAGCGGAGTTCAATTCATCTAGAAACTCGATTTCAAGATCGGTCAATCCGATCACAGCTGGTGAGTTATTGCACCATGAGGAGAAGACGTTCCCCGGAACAGGAGAGAGTTGCGCCCGTTCCTCAGATACTTTCCCTATGGTTTTCTCTTCGAACTTCTCTTTCCAAGCGCGCAAAGACTCATAGATTTTGAGGCTAATAACATTTGCCCGGTCAAGGACCTTATCACTAAATTGAAATGAAGATTCATCAATATTGACCGTACCTACAAAAAATACATTGTTCCCGATCGGAACTCGCGGCATATATTCATGCCGATTATACACCTCGGGAGCTAGCTTTTCGCTGTATAATGTCAAATATCGATCATCCGAAAGCTCCAAAATGCTTAAAAATTGACTAAAGTAATGTTCGACGCGCGCTAGGTTCATTTCATCAAAACAAATCAGATAAAGCTTATCTTTGTTGTCTTCTTTCGCCGCTTCGATAAGCAAATCGACAAGGCCGTTTTCCGCTGGTCTATAAATCTTATGAATTGCATCATAAAAGCCTATTAAATCCGCGTCGTCGTTCCAGCTCGGACGAACCGGAATAAATAAGAACTGTTTACGTTCTTCACCAGCTTCATCCACTCCAGAGAGCCCTAAAGCGCGAGCATAGTTTATGACGAGCTGAGATTTTCCAACCCCAGACATTCCTGCTAAAACCACTAAAGCTCCGGTTTTAATTGCGATATGGAAATTCACGAGGTCTTCCAAGTCATAAACAAGCTGGTTTGACAAGGCTACCTGATTCAAATCGTTAATAAACGTTTGTTCGCCGCTATCTACCTGAGATTCAAAATTCGCCCCCTCAGTTTCTTGCTCCACTGAAGACACGGTTAGTTCCTCGCCAGTCTTAGTGGAATGCATAGCCAGCTTTACATTCGTCTTAGATTCGACCGTAGAGTCGTTTAGCGGGTGTGAACGGTTGGTAGGGTTAATAGGCACCTGAGGAAAAACAGTGAACCGTTTGATAAATTCGCTAGCTGGAAATGGTTCACCGAATAACAAATGGTTACTGATTTCATTTAAATCCTCATCCAGCAAAAACGCTAAATTGGCGCGCTGTAAGATTCGGCTTTCCGGTATTTCCGCTGGGACACAAGTCACTTCTTCCCCTTCAGGGCAATAAATACGCCAGTGTTGACGAAGCTCGCCTAGCCATCCAGATTTACATCCAAAAAAATAGTCCTGGAACCCAATAATTAACGGTGGGTCTTCCGGGTATTGATAAGAAAGAAAATCTATGGAAGGGAGCTTCTCATAGAGTATTCTTCGAACGCGCTCGACAGGTGCATCTTTTGGGATAATGGGTATTGGGGTGAATTGCGAAGTGTATGGATTAAACGTAATAGGGGTATCGTGAAACGCTACATTTTTACCATTAAAATAAACGCGTTGTGTATCTTTTTTAACCGCTTCTACTGTGAAAGAAAGCAGTCGACTTTTAAAGAAATCCCTTGCCCGTGCTTTTCTACTCTCGTTAATCTCAAATTGTCGAAAATGTGAAATTGTCACAAGCTCGTCAGGAAATCCAGCCAACATTAAATCTTTGCCCCAGATTGTGATCTGAAGCCTTCCGTCTAAGGCTTTATGGAGACTATCTGGCAAAATAGAAATCATATCCACCTGCAAACGCAAAGACTGAGAGTTAATATCTACATCTATACTTTCTATTACAGGCTTTCCTATAACGACGGAATTCCATATCCTACTATCTCTAATCATGAACAATCCTCCCCCTGAAATTCAAAAGTTCATAACACGGGATATTCCAGTACTTAGCAATTTCTCGTATTTCTTCAAGTTTATTAAGCTTCTCTTTATTCGTTTTATATAGGACGACTTGACTAGTAGACATTCTGCGCCTCGGACGGTTCCAATCAATTTCCATAGCCCAAATGGGGATAATGCCTAAGGCATTGAGTCTGCTGTCTACTTCATTATCCTGTTCAGCAAAGATCAACGCTTTTCGCCCCTCGTAGGCTGCAAAATTAATACCGTTACATAGTTCGTCCTTCGCTTTTTGGGCGTCTATTTGTTGTGATTGTTCTGTATTTTTATCTGCTCGTTCTTCTTCAAGCTCTTTTACTCTATTCCTAAATTTTCCTGATTCTTCTTTTTCTCTGACCAATTGCGCTTTTAACGCTACCGTGTCTATTTTAAGTTTTTCTAGTTGACCCTTTGCTCTTTGTCCCTCTGAATTAGCTTTTTGTAACTTGTGTTCCAATAGTTTGATTTTTTTATGAAGATCTTCAGCCTCTAAAGCATCTCTGTCTCCTATATTGTTCTTGGTCCTAGTAAACATGACAGGAACAGCTTCTTCTAAGATCTCATTATTAACTAAAGGGGTATTATTTAGAGCATTGTCTTCTTCAGCTCTAGAATATATTTCTTCACCTAATGCTCTTATCTCTGAGTTAGGACTTAATGTAAACATGTACCCAACTTTAAACCTTTCTTCGCGAGGAACATTTTCGGAGGAAAACAGAGTCCACGACTCTTCAGAAAGTGCTTCCAATTCTTTTCTTAGATACCGATTAATTTCTTGCCAAACCTTACCCCTGTCCTCTGGCTTCCCTCTAGGGTGAGCTAGAATTTCTTCAATGATTTCACTCTTTGTAGATCTTATTTTTCGCTTTAATCTCTTAGCGAGCTCTTTTATCTCCCCGATTGTGAACCCATTAAGAATCCGCTCAGGGTTATATTGAATACTATCCATAACCATTCCCCCTTATATAGACCTATTAATAAATTTTCTTCGTCTACTCTCTAATTCCTTCCCTATACTCATAATCTAATAAAAGAAATTATTCCAATATTTTCCTCACCAATAACTATGAACACTTCTCGGTTAGAGGTCATACAGTGTGTTATGGTTAATTGATAATGGTTATCTTTCGAGGAGGAATCTATATGTGTGGTATCGTAGGTTTTGTAGATTGGAGACGTGATCTTACCCTCCATAAAGATATTCTGGTCGGTATGACTCAAACTCTTATACCCAGGGGACCAGATGCAGAAGGGTTCTGGCTTTCCCCTCGCGCCGCTCTCGGGCACCGCAGGCTCGTTGTCGTTGACCCACAAGGTGGCCTTCAACCAATGATTCGCCAGCGCGGTGAAGATACGTTTATTCTAATTTATAACGGTGAACTTTATAATACGCCCGAGATCCGTCAAGAATTATTGAGTCGCGGCTACCATTTTGAAGGACATTCCGACACTGAAGCCTTACTTCTCTCTTACTTAGAATGGGGTCCCTCTTGCGTTGAGCGTTTGAACGGTATCTTTGCCTTTGGCATCTGGGACAGTAGAGAACAGCAGTTATTTGTTGCGCGTGATCGCCTAGGAGTTAAGCCTCTCTTTTACAGTCAACAGACAGGATCCCTTGTTTTTGCTTCAGAACTTAAAGCTCTGCTACAACACCCGGATATATCCCCCATCATCAGTCGCGAAGGCTTAGCTGAAGTCTTACTTGTCGCTCCGGCACGGACTCCTGGCGTTGGTGTCTACGAAGGAGTTTCTGAACTAAAACCAGGGCATGTTCTCTTTTATTCTGCAAATGGTCTACACATTCGCAGGTACTGGGCATTACCGAATAACGTCCATACGGATGATCTAGAGACGACCACTGCCAAGATACGCGAGCTTTTTCTTGATACCGTCAAACGACAGCTAGTTTCGGATGTTCCCATTGGAACTCTACTCTCTGGAGGTCTCGATTCGAGTGCCATTACAGCAATCGCAGCGGTTGCCCTTGCTAAACAGGGGAAAGGACCTCTGCCGACCTTTTCAGTCGACTACGCGGAAAATGACCGGTACTTCAAGTCCAATGACTTCCAACCTGGCGCAGATGGTCCCTGGATTGAACGTATGTCTAAAGCCTTCGGGACCCAACATACCAATTGCACTTTTGAAATTCCAGAACTCATCGAAGCACTCAAAGCTGCAACACTTGCTCGAGATCTGCCTGGAATGGCTGACATTGACTCGTCTTTGTTACTCTTTTCAAGGGAAATAAAGAAGCATATTACAGTTGGTTTATCTGGTGAATGTGCCGATGAAGTGTTCGGTGGCTACCCTTGGTTTCATCGGCAAGAGGCCCTCGAAGCTCAGACCTTCCCTTGGACACTACACGCCGAAAATCGTTTACAGGTTTATTCCCCTGAGCTTAATGAACTGCTGCACCCTCACGACTACTTACGGGAACGCTATGAAGAAGCTATTGCCGAAATCTCTTTGCTTCCAAGTTCCGCAGCAATTCACCAAGACAGTAGAACCTTGCAAGGGAATGCGCAACGTGAGGCGCGCATCCGTGAGATTACCTACCTAACTTTAACCCGTTTCATGCCGACCCTGCTCGATCGCAAAGACCGCATGACAATGGCTACCGGACTTGAAGTACGAGTACCTTTCTGTGACCATCGCTTAGTCGAGTATGCCTGGAACATCCCCTGGGAGATGAAGGCCCTCGAGGGCAGAGAAAAAGGGCTTCTTCGCCATGCTCTTACCGGGATCTTACCCGACGATGTGCTTTGGCGCCGCAAAAGCCCCTACCCGAAAACTCATCACCCCATTTATCTTTCGACCGTTCGCACCTGGCTAAGTGAAATTCTAGAAGACAACTCTTCTCCGATTCTCCCCTTCCTTAACCTCCCAGTCTTACGGGATCTCATGAAGCTCTCAGATACCATGCCTTCTGGCCGTCCATGGTTTGGGCAACTGATGGACATTCCACAGCTCTTTGCCTATCTTACTCAAGTGAACTATTGGTTAGTGGAAAACAAAATTAGAATTCTTTAGGAAATAAGTAGAGGCACGATGCATCGTGCCTCTACTTCAACAGTATGATCAAACGGCTTTATTTACGTCGTTTACTCCATTGTTTTTATTCTCGCGAGGTTTCTTAATGACCCTAACCTTGGTAATTCTATACCCTAGGACCTCCATCACTTCAAAGTTAAACCCATCAAAAAAAACGGCATCCCCTTTGACTGGCTTACGACCGATCCGCGCGAAAACATAGCCCCCTATCGTAGAAACAGTATCCTCCTCCAGTTCAATCTCGAACATTTCAGAGACCTCTTCTAATAAAACCCGTCCGTTTAGTATATATTCATTTTCAGCCAGTTTCTGAATGTCTGGCTGTTCTAACTCAAACTCATCATAAATCTCCCCGACCAATTCTTCGAGCATGTCCTCAAGTGTAACTAGCCCAGCGGATCCGCCAAATTCGTCCACAATAATAGCCATATGGGTTCGTTGGCTCCGCATTCTTTGTACAAGATGAGAAATCGGCATGCCCTCAGGAACTGCCAAGATATCTCGCTTAATCTGAGTAATCTCTTTCGTCCCCGCCTGTTCCTGTAAGCGAATGATGTCCCGTAAATGGACTAGGCCCAAAACATGGTCTTTATCATCATCACATAACAAATAACGGGTATGTCCGTATTTTTTTACAACCTCGAGAATCTCCTCAAACGTATCTTGTATGAAGATACACACCATATCTTGGCGTGGAATCATCACCTCGCTAGCAATGCGGTCTGAAAACTCAAAGACATTATCCAAGAGTTTACCTTCCATCTTATCTAGGTAACCATACTTTTGACTGGCATCGACCAACATTCGCAGTTCTTCTTCACTATGTGATAAATCGGCCTCATTGGCCGGTTGAATTCTTAAGATATGCAAAATAAGGTTAGCGATACTGTTAAGCGACCAAATAACCGGATACAAAACCCAATAGAATAATTTTAAGAAGCCAGCAGTTCCAAGTGCGATGCTCTCGGCATTTTGGATCGCTAATGATTTAGGGACAAGCTCTCCTAGGACAATGTGTAATAGTGAGATGATGAAAAATGCTATAGCAATAGCAATAGTATGAGTATAGATCAAACTCCAACCACCAAAACCTACAAACAGCGGTTCGATCAGGGTTGCAATCGCTGGTTCTCCTAACCAACCTAGACCCAGGGAAGCCAGTGTAATCCCTAGCTGACATGCAGAAAGATAAGCGTCTAGTTTCGAGGCAACATCAAGTGCAGTTTGCGCTCTGCGCGAACCATTCTCCGCGAGTTCCGCTAAACGCGTCTTACGTACTTTTACCATTGCAAATTCAGCAGCCACAAAAAGACCATTAATGCCAACTAACAAGAGGGCAATTAAAACCTTTGTCACACTCCAGAGCAGACCGTCGATGATTTTTCTCCTCCTTTTATTTCCAGAAGCCGCATGATATGTCCTACCATATCATTTGTATTTTGTTAGACTGTAATTATACATCATTCTTTGTATTTATGTTAGCGGTTTGAGCTTAAACTACAGCTTTGTACTATCATTATATACGAAAGAACCGATCTTGTGAAATGTGTTAAAATTCTAAGCAGTGAAACCGTTCTCTCTGAGGAAAAGCTACTGCTTAGAAAAGCTCATCTCGGATATCTATTTCTCAGGACATGTATTGAGATAAGAAAAGAGTTGTGTTATGCTAAAGAAAAATAGTGATATTTTAGGTGCCCTTTGCGGGAGAATAGGGAAGTTCGGTTTAAAACCGACGCGGACCCACCACTGTAATCGATGAGCAACGCATACCACTGGCATTTGCTGGGAAGGTTACGGATACGCGATGATTCGAGAGCCAGGAGACCTGCCTAAAATGTTTACGTCTTCCCAGACCTTGGGGAGCGGCGGTGATGACGGTAAAGTCCCGACCACAGATTTATTTGTGGTCGGGACTTTACTTTTTCTACAAATTAATACAAAATAGAGGGGGAAAAAACATGGATAATTTAACAGTAGCTCAACTAAACGCCCAACTTGAGACACTCACAGCGAGCATCTCGGACCTTGACGAGGAGAGCATTGGGTTGATCCAAAAGCACTTGGACTCTCTCACCAAACCACGGGGTAGCCTTGGGCAATTAGAAACTTTGGCAAAGCAACTAGGCGGCATCCAACGAACCTCCAGACCTAAAATTCTGAAGAAAGCCATCCTATTGATGGCCGGGGATCATGGTGTTGCCGCAGAAGGGGTAAGTGCCTTCCCTCAAGAAGTGACACCCCAAATGGTCTATAACATAATAGGGGGTGGCGCTGCCATCAATGTATTAGCTCGCCAAGCCAATGCAGAGGTTTTTTGTACTGATGTCGGAGTCGCCTTCCCTTTAGAGGGGGACATCATTCACAAACGTGTTGCTAACGGAACCCAGAATATGGCCAAAGGACCTGCCATGACCCGTCAGCAAGCCCTCCAAGCGTTGCTGGTTGGCGCGGAAGTTGCCGATGAAAAAATCCGTGCAGGCTATAACCTTTTAGGCACTGGGGACCTCGGAATTGGGAATACGACCCCCAGCTCTGCCATAGTCGCCCTGATTACAGATTCCCCTATTGAATCCGTCGTTGGCCGGGGAACGGGTATCGATGATGCGGGATTAATCAAGAAACGTCGTGCAATTGAAATGGCAATTGAACTTAATCAACCTGATCCGCAGGATGCCCTTGACGTTCTAACTAAGGTAGGAGGCTTAGAAATCGCAGCGATCGCTGGTTCAATCCTTCAAGCTGCTGCTAGCCGTGTTCCTATCGTTATCGACGGTTTCATTTCGACTGCTGGAGCACTCATAGCCGCGAAACTTGCTCCGAAAAGTACTGCCTTTATGATCCCCTCCCACGGTTCCGTAGAAATAGGTCACCGTAAGGCCTTAGCTTATCTAGGACTAGATCCGGTACTTAACTTAAATATGCGACTTGGTGAAGGAACAGGAGCCGCCTTAACCTTCCACCTTGTTGAAGCCGCCCTTCATATTATTGAGGAAATGTCTACCTTCGCCGATGCTGGAGTCAGCGAACAGACAACCTAGACCCTTCTAAACTAATCGTTTACCCCAAAAAACATATAAGTAGGTGGATGCAATCTCTCACTTTACGTTCATCACAGGCGGTGCCCGTAGCGGCAAAAGTCGCTTTGCCGAGCTTCTTGCTGCTCATGCAAAACGGCCCGTAATATACATTGCCACCGCTCAAATTTGGGACGAGGAAATGGCCCTGCGTGTCAAAAAACACCAGCTCCAACGTCCAGCTACCTGGCGCCTCATCGAAGAACCCCGAAACGTTCGAGAAATGTTGATTGACCTTAAAGACGAAGATGGGGTCATTCTCCTGGATTGTGTCACACTCTGGCTTACCAATTTACTTTTAGCCGGACAATCACATCCAGTGACACCTTCCTGCCCAGATGGAGAAGAATTCCCCTTAGATCTTAGGAACGAAAATGATTCATTTAACAACGAGCTTGAACCTCAAATCTTGGAAATTGTGAAAAACGTAGCCCAACTAGCCCAAGAAATTAAACCGCAAGTCATCTTTGTATCCAACGAAGTCGGTCAAGGAATTGTTCCTGAGAACCCTTTGGCCCGAGCTTACCGAGATTTAGCTGGACGAAGCAATCAAATTCTGGCTCAGAGTGCTGAGCAGGTTTACATGGTCGTAGCAGGCTTTCCGATGGAGATCAAACATTCTGGCGAAAAGCTGCTTGCATCCCTGCTCAAGGAGTGATTAATTTGCGTGGGTTTCTAATTGCCCTTACATTTCTAACTCGGATCCCTTTACCTACACCCAAAGTAGAAGTCACCTCAGAGGAATTCACACGAAGTTATCGCTATTATCCCTTGGTCGGACTTGTAATAGGACTCGTCCTCTGGCTTCTGGCGAAAGGGCTGACCCAATACTTCCCCCCCTTGGTTCTAGGTGCTCTCTTGTTGGTTGCAGAGTTAATGCTTACAGGAGGACTCCATCTCGATGGGTTCATGGATAGCATGGATGGTTTATTATCCGCCCGCAGTCCAGGACGCATCCTAGAGATTATGAAGGACAGCAGAATTGGGGCTCATGCCTGCATGGCCCTCGTAGGCTTACTACTCTTAAAATTCACCCTACTGGCTAGCCTAAATCCGGCTCAGTTCTCCATTCTCCTTGTTATGCCTATGCTTTCACGCTGGGTATTTCAAATCGGGGTTGTCGCGTTTCCTTATGCCCGCCCCCAAGGACTTGGAAAAGGTATTCATGAAACGATCCAGTGGCTCCCGTTTATTCTTAGTGGATGCTTAGTTTTAGGAGCCTCCTTTTATCTAGCCGGATTTGCCGGGCTTATCGCCTTTGGAGTATGTGTCATAGCTGTAACCCTCTGGGCTGCTAGGATTTCCTCTCTCTTAGGAGGATTAACTGGAGATCTGTACGGAGCATTTATTGAGGTTTCAGAAGTTGTGTGCTTACTGGCTGCTTTTCCTTTCCTACGGTAACGGGACGGCGTGTAACGGGGACGGTCCTTTTAACACACTTTAAAGTGTGTTAAAAGGACCGTCCCCGT
>MCHG01000164.1_pt1 | contig 33551 bp, 33 predicted proteins | sample 787351 | NCBI WGS metagenome assembly MCHG01 (sample SAMN05430296, study PRJNA330682) | permafrost metagenome | biome: Cold desert; feature: permafrost; material: soil; isolation source: enrichment culture inoculated with soil incubated with H2/CO2 at 20 degrees... ... | reverse complement strand
TTTCACTAAATTTCTGGCTTCTTGTAACGAACATAAATCTCGGTCAAGTTCCATTACAAAGCTGCACCTCCCCTTCTTCTAGAATTTAAGGCCATTTTCGACCACATCGATAACGGCCCTTTGGAAGGCCTCACAGGCTGATTTACAGGCGCTTTGCGAGCCGGTTAGTAACCCGCCCCCAAAGTTGGTTTCCGTGGGTGGCCCATAAAATGCTTTCATGGTGACTTCTGCTGCTTTTAACGCAGCATCGAGTCCGTACATGGCCTCGATCGGCGGGGCGATTAGGTAGGCGAGGGGCTGACCTTCCTCTATTCCCGCTATTTTAGAGAGGTAACTTCCCGTTCTTGAAATCGTGTGCGGGAACCAGGCTGTTTTTCCTCCATCACACGTGTAGAAAAAGCACTCGCTTTCTAAGTGGTCGATGCACGCATCGACGCCTGCACGTACTTCGGCGGGATTCGGGCCTGCAAAGATTCCGATGATTTCTCCCGATAACGGCCCTGAGGCTCGCGCTGCTCCGCAATAGAAACTTTTCGCGTATACGACTTCTACTTCTGCCTTTTTGGTCGCTTCATCTAACGCTACGTACGTGGAATCGTCGATGTCCGCTGTGATCATCCCTATGGATCTCTGATTCCCCGTCAGTCCTAATTTCTCCGCTAAATCTGGGGCGACATTGGGTATTAATCTGACGGCTAAAACCTTGGGTCTAATGGGCTCGATCATGGTAACCCTCCTTATGACGTCGGTCGCTTTCGCTTAGTTCCGACGGCTTATTTCGTGTTTTCTACGTTTTTCGTTTTCGGCTTTTCTTCAACGTACACTGGGAGCTTTGGTAGGATTGCTTCTAATTCTGGATGGGGACGTGGGATTACGTGACAACTGATCAGTTCTCCCACTCGTTCTGCTGCTGCTGCTCCTGCATCCACCGCTGCCTTTACGGCTCCTACGTCTCCTCTTACCATTACTGTGACTAACGCTCCCCCTACTTTCACTTTGCCTATTAAGGTCACGTTCGCTGCTTTGACCATCGCATCGGCTGCCTCGATTGCCCCTACTATTCCTCGGGTTTCTACCATTCCTAGTGCTACCATATCGTCTCTTATTGCCATTTTATTTGTCTCCTTTCATTAATTCAATTATCTCCTAGAATACATTGTTGCAACTCTACGACCTAAAACCGCTCTATTTTAAAATTATAACTAATAAGCCGTTGTGTCAACAGCTGTATTCCCAAATTCAAGCCACGTTTGACTCTTCTCTCACTATCCTAGTAATGCAAAAGCCATGCCATTGTTAAAATATACTGATAAACCACTGCCATCAAGAAAGTAGTCCAACTAAATTTGTTTCATCTAATTGTGAGACTCCACTTCTACAAGTGGGAGTGGCCCTCCGTACTCTGCTTGGGTGGGGGTAGACTCCCCCACCCAAGTCTCGATGTTCAACTTTAGTTGACCGAGTTCACTGAGTCATTTATGACTTTAATGAACCATATTTCACTCAATGATACCAATGTATCACTGAAAACTTGGTACTATATTTTTATTCTGATTGGCATTTATCATTTTTTGATTCAGCAAGTTTATCTTCTATTTCCAATTTGATCGCTTCCGGCACTGCGAGCCAGATGGCCAGTCCCACAGCAATCAACCCACCACTGAGTTTGCCGATCATCACCGGCAGGATCATCGTTGGCTGGAAGTTTGCAGTGAAGGCCAGGTGATCGCCAAATAGGAAAGCGGAGCAGACAGCAAACGCAATACATTTCACCTTATCCGCAGCAGGCATATCCTTAATGATCCTGAATAAGGCCAGAATGTTAGCGGCAGCGGCAAGTATCCCAGCGCTACCAATAGAACTGAAACCGAATTTGCTCCCGATAGCTTCCAGTGGTTTAGCCAGATACTTTTTAATAAGGTAAACCATAGGAAAGGCTCCTGCTAACATAATCCCAATGTACCCCGCAATCTCTAAAGCACGGAACTGGTCTTCCGCATCGGCGATAATCGGGTGGAATCCCCAGGCGCCAAAAACGGCAGTGAAACCACCTGTGAAATACTCGACGATGGAAAAGACGAGAACCAGTTTAATCCCGGTGTCCATCGTTTTGCCAAAGAACATGAAACCTTTGACCATTTTTTCCGGAATAAGTTTTAATCCAATAGCAATAGCCCCGCAAATAACGATCAGCGGCACCAGATTAGCAAAAATGGTACCGAAGCTCAAAGCCAGTTGATAGGTTGATTCGCCATCGGTAGTGATGATATCACGAACTTTGGCATTAGTTAAAGCAAGGATAGTACTGGTGACAAATACGCCGATGGGTACTGTGAGAATCCCTGACATCACCCCAAGCGCCATATATTTATGATCTTTTTTCTCCAGCATAGCCAAGCCGACAGGGATACTGAAAACAATGGTCGCTCCTGCCATATAACCGGTGGTCATTGCCATTATCCAGCTTTCACGGGTAGCCGCCAATGCATCCGCTAACTGATAGCCACCCATATCAACCGCGATGAAAGTTGTGGCAGCGATGGCCGGGTCTGCACCAATAGCGGCAAAAAGTGGCCCAAAAACAGTTTTTACAAACATGGCTAGGTAGGGAGTGGCCGCCATAATGCCCGCTACTGGAACAAAAATGGGCCCAATAGAATATAAACCCTCCAGAAATTCTTTTCCCAAAGCTGATTCTTCTTTAAGGATGGAAGCGAACGCCCCTGCCACCGCGCAGGCCATAATAATGTAGAGAATATAATTGCCAATCTGTGCCATAATAAAACCCCCTCATATTTTCCTATATTTCTAGAACCTAAGCCTTTACTCACCTCCTTTAGTTTCACACCCTAAATCGGGACTGCTTCACTCTACATCCCATTCGTCTCAGCATCACCAGTCATATTAATTTTCCCAAATAAAAAATCCTCATAATCCGGTCAAGAATTGACCGGATTATGAGGATTTCAGCACCCTCGTCAGAAACGACATTGTTCCTGATAAATATACTTTTTTCATCTCATACTATGACCTAAATAACAATTGAATAATAAGTTTTCTTCATCAGTATACATAATAAAAATATAGCATACTTTTTCACAAGTGTCAATCTGAAGTCTATGGGCTGTGCTGAAGCCTGAGGTATAGAGGCAGCTTAGTCGTTTATAGTACTATTATGATAAGCTGATAATGATTGCCTTTGCTACGTCCTTCATAGATTTACGTTGTTCCATACTAATTTTTCTAATTTTATTAAATGCTTTCTCCTCACTTAATAAATATTTCTTCTCTAAGATTCCTTTAGCCCGCTCAATTAGTTTTCTAGTTTCTAAGGCATCCTGAAGACTTAAATTTTCATTTCTTAAGACATTAAATTCCTCGGCTCTTTTTAAAGCTATTTTACAGGCAGCAATTAAACAGTTCTTGGTAACAGGTTTGATCAAATAAGCCAATACCCCAGCAGCCCCTGCCTGGTTAATAAATTCATCACTACTGTATGCTGAGAGAAGTAGAACTGGAGCTATACGTTCTTGGTTAAGTATTTTGGCAGCATCTATCCCGTTCATCACAGGCATTTTGATATCTAAGATCACTAAGTCCGGCTTAAGTACTTTAGCTAGATTAACTGCACTTACGCCATCTTCACATTCTCCAATGACGATAAACCCTTCCTCAGTAAGTATTTCTTTTATATCTAATAATATGATAGGTTCATCATCTGCCAGTAAGATCCTCAATTGTTTCTGTTTCATCTCTCAACCTCCTCATGGTACGAACTAGGGAACCTCATACAAGCTTTAGTTCCATATCGATAGCTTTCTAAAGAGAAGTTTCCCTTTAACTTGCTTCTAATAATACTGTCAAGAATCTGAGTCCCTAACTGCCCTCCATTTCGAATTTTATCAGTAGATATGCCAATCCCATTATCCTCAACAGTAATAAAAACCTCGTCCTGTTCCCTTCCCACTGTCACCCGGATATTGCCTTCGGAGCGAGTGCTAAAGGCATGTTCCACCGCATTTTGAATCAATTCTGTGATACAAAGAGAAACATTGCTGGCTACAGTAGCAGGCAGAAATACTTCGATCCCAGATATTTCACCGGTTATATTTTGACTTGGATCTACCATGTTCGATAAAATTGTTTGTAAGATATTATAGCTAGTTTGTTTAATATTGACTACTTCAAAGTTTTGTTTGGAGAGAGCTTCATGGATTAAGGCAATGCTCAAAATACGATTAATACTTTGGTTCAGGATCTTTTCCGCAATTTTTGAATTCGTTCGTCTCATTTGCAAACGGAGCAAACTAATAATGGTCTGAAGATTGTTCTTTACGCGGTGATGAATTTCTTTGATTACCGTATGTTCTTCCATGAGTTCTTTTTCTATTCTCTTTACAGATGTTATGTCTGAAAGAATAACCAGCGCCCCCACGTACTGCTTCCCAGCATAAAGAGGGTTTACGATCATAATTAGTTCAAATTGTTCAATGGATAAGTTAATCGCCAAGAAAACTGGTTTATTAATGTATTTAGCAATATCTTCCTGACTAAAACCCAGTGCAATAACAAGTTCACTAAACGAGATATCTCCAAAACCCAGTCTAAATAAGATGCTCTCGGCTGTATAATTGGTTGATGCTATCTCACCTTCAACGTCTATTATTAAGAATCCATCCGGAACCAAATCATTGGTTGGAAAGTGGGAATTAGACCTCCCTGCGTAAAGCTTTATTAAATTTTGAAGATAATTTTCGGATAGTATCTTTTTTCCTTCAATTTTCACAATCCCTACTTTACTATTAATACCGAGATAAATATGGATAGTATTTTTGTATTGTTCACTCCATTCATTATCCACAACTACTTCTTCATTTAAATCTCTATTATCTTTAGATACTAAAATAATTTCCCGGTTATCTTTACTGAAAATGGAAATTTCAGTACGATCATACAGATAGGCCATCTGTAATTCGATATGTTCAATTATTTTTTCTAAAGCAATAATTTGATTAAATTTAAGTTCGTTATGAATTAAGCATTTCTCTTTTATACTCATTTTTACATCACACCTTTCAGTAAACGATAAAGGTAAACGTCACCAATACTTGCAACCTAAAGTTCTCTTAATAATCTAGTATGGTTTATTTACTCTAAAAAAGTTAAAACCACGGAAATCTTTCGGCTTTCCCAAAAGAGAGAAAAATCATGAAACCCACAATAAAAAGAGCCCAAAGAAAACTTATTAGACGGATACTACTCCCAAATTTGCCTAGATAAAAGGACCCGTAGTTTTCTTCAATTTTTTGATGACCCCAAATTGCCGTCCCAAGCGTTAGGACATAGGACAAATAAATGCCCATGCTACTGAGTGACGCAATAAAATATAAGTTCCTCATCAAAAGGCTTAATAAAAACGTTAATGTTCCTGCTAAAAATACACTATGAACAGGGGTATCATATCTCGGAGAAACACGTCTCCAAAATTTTGATATAGGTAGCCCTTGATCCCGAGAAAGGGAATATAAAATTCGTATTAAAACGGTCTGCGAAGATAGCCCTGCTGCAAACTGAGCCATGAGGATAAAACCCATAATAAACTTAAACATAGTAGGACCTATCGCCTGTCGAATAACATAAAGTGAAAACGGAATATTTTGGTCAATTGGTTGTTTTATATTTGGCAACGCCAAATTAAGACTAATCAACAGGATCACACCTAGAAATGCAGAAACCACTACCGCATAAAACATTCCCCAGGGTACAACTTTAGAGGGGTTAATACTTTCTTCCGAAACGCTTGCTGCAGCATCAAACGCCATAAGTGTCCAAGCTGACATGAGAAGTGGTTGGGCAAGATCGGCGACTATACTGCCACTATATATATTTCTGATGGAAATAGCACTACTTAGAGAATTCCTTTGTCCAAAAATTACTAATAGACCAACTAAGATTAAGACTCCAATTATATGAACATTGACACTGAAATCATTAAACCATGCAACAATACGAATGCCAAAAATATTTATCAAACTGTGTAACAAAATTATTATTCCAGTCATTCCCATTATCCAAGAAGTCTTTAAATCTAGTCCCAAATAAAAAGTTAGAAATGTCCCCATTCCGAATTCAATACCAGCAGTACAAGCAATCCATCCTATTATTGAACAATAGCCACAAACCCGACCCATACTTTGGTTATTACTAAGTCGTTCTGTCCATTTATAAACTCCTCCCGACAAGGGATAAATCGATGCGATTTCACCAAGTGCCAGCGCTAATGTAATCTGAAAAAAGCAGACCAGAACCCACACCCAAATATTCCAATTTTCTGCTGGGTTTTGCCCATCACTATAAAGAAACAGTAAACCACTTAAAATTGAGATCACCGAAAAAGTGATAGAAAAATTAGAAAATCCGCCAATAGTGCGGTAAAGTTCCTGAGCATATCCTAACCTGTTTAAATCACCGATATCCTTTTCAATTTGACTCTCAAATTGGTTTCGGTTATTCGTGTACATTTTATGACTCCTCAATTGCCGAGATCAATCTATTAAAGAAAACGTATCTGGTTTCTTCTCATTTTTAATGAGGCAGTTGCTTCTTCAGGTGCCTCTTGGCGAATATTTTTAACACCCCATAAAAAATAGTAGAGACTAATTATAGTAAAAGAGAAAATCACAATTCCCCAACTTCCCGCTACATAATAATATATAGAAGTAAATAAAATGCCTGTTAATACGACTACAGTCAAATACAACAGGAAGGAATAATAAATACCTCTATACGAATAAAAGACTGGCTCTGACTTACGAAGTATAATAAAAGAAATTATTACTAGTAAGTGAACTAAAACAGCTGAATAGAATACCACAACAATTAACAATTTGATTTGGACCATATAGGATAGCACTAAACTAATTACACCAGGAACTAGAATGGCAAAAGAATAGGTCTTCCTTTTGGGATGGAGTTTGCTTAAAAAGGATGGGAAATATCCACTCCTAGACAGCGCATAAACTTGTCTCGAATAACCGTTAATAAACCCTTGAAGTGCTGCTATAAAGCCGACTGAACTCATTACAGTGAACGTGCTTAACAGTATTTTATCCTGACCTTGAACATTAACCAGCGTAAATAGTAAAGGAAATTCACTTGCTTGTAATAGTTGCCAATTAACCGAACCTACAGTAAAACACCAGATACTAAAACTAATAACTACTGCGGTTAAAAATCCAAGGAACAACCCTTTAGGCATACTCCGTCCTGGGAGTCTAACTTCCTCTGCAGTCATTGTCATGTTTTCCAAGCCTATGAAAAATAATGATACAAATGGAAGTGCCTTTAAAATTCCCTGCCAACCAATGGAGGCAGGAACAGCTATTAAAAGGTTTGTGCTTTGTACCGTTTCTGAAGTTCCTAGTAAGAATATAACTAGTACGCCAAGAGCACAACAAGTAAAGGAGTAATGAACAAATGTCATAATACTAGCTCTGAAAAGCAGCAAATTAATTAGGAGTAAAATAAATATGCTTAAATAAAACAAGGTGGAATACTCACTGTTTATTAAAACTAGATGATTCCTAAATGCTGCCAAAACAATTGCGCAACCACCCATAAATTCAACACAAGTCAGAAACCCCGTCCAATAGGCTGCGAAAGAACCTAACCCTTGTCGAACGTACGCATAAGGTCCCCCAATATAAGGAAAAAGAACGGACAATTTTGATGAAATTAAAAAAAACAGAAAATAGCAAAAGGACAGAATGATCAATGCTGCCAGCATACCCAGCGGACCTGCTTCACCCAACCCCCTATTCCACCCAATAAACGGACCAGCCATGATTGTTCCAGCACCCAGAACCCATACCGATTTTGTGCTTAAATCTTTCTTCAAGTATTGGTTCTGAATAAAATCCTCTGCTATTCGATTAGTAATCAATATGTCCTGGACATCGGACATTTCATTCAAGAAAACAAGTGAGCTTTCTTTGTCTTGGAGCATTTTGTTCAGACCCCCACCATTTATAACCATCGTTTTTGTCTACCTAATGTTGCCATACAAAACACATTTATACGCATAATAATTCCACAAGTTAAAATCGTTTTGAGAATTCATTATATTATCTGTTGATAAGACAATAAAATTACAAACAACCACAATTTACAACAAATATTTTCTAAATTCGCTGTATGTGGAAGGAAATTAAATCATGAAGACGAAATACTATAAAAGATTTGATGGAAATCTTTATATAGCATAGAATATGAAGTGAACAAGCAATAGAGCGCTGCCACGTGAAAATAGGGGGTATAACAATATGGATAAAGGATCGCCGGATCTTGATTTAGAGACCCTGAAGAAAATTCTTGACAATTCCCATGATGAAATCTATGTCACCAATGCAATGGGAATCGTTATTTATGTAAATAATGTCTGTGAAAAGCATTATGGTGTAAAAGCCACCGAAATTGTTGGCAAAAAATCTAGGGAAATATCAGAGAAAAAATATTGGGGCCCTCGAGTTAGCCCTATAGCTATTGATAAAAAGATGAGCATAACCCTCGAACAAAAAACGTGTACGGGAAAAACCTTGCTTACAACCGCAACTCCTGTCTTCGACTTGGAGGGTAACATTGAATTAATTATTGAAAACTCCAGGGATATTACTGAGTCAGAAGGGATAAAGCATGAGTTAGATAAGAGTGTTCAGTTATTAAAACGGTATCAGATGGAAGTTGAGGTTCTTCGTAAAAAAGAAACCGACATCCCCGACTTTATCTGCAAAAGCCCTAAAATGGAAGCCTTACTGAAGCTCGTCACACGCATAGCTGCAGTCGATTCAACCGTTCTGCTTCTGGGTGAATCTGGTTCTGGAAAAGGGCATATGGCCAAATATATTCATAATAACAGCCCCCACAGAGACGGTCCATTTATTACGGTTAACTGTGCTTCCATTCCTTCAGAACTCATGGAAGCAGAGATGTTTGGCTACTCAAAAGGGGCATTTACTGGGGCAAATGTAAAAGGGAACATTGGATTGATCGAATTAGCTAAAGAAGGTACCCTTTTCTTAGACGAAATCGGTGAGCTTTCTCCGCGCATGCAAGCGAAGCTTTTGCAAGTTCTCCATGAAAATCAATATTTTAAAGTGGGTGGACGTGAAGTCCAGCAAGTCCATTGCAGAATAATTGCTGCAACGAACCGTGACTTACAAAGCATGATCAAAACAGGTGAGTTTCGGGAAGATCTCTATTATCGTCTGAATATTTTTGAGCTTTTACTTCCACCCTTAAGAGAAAGAAGAGAGGAAATTGTCCCTCTAATTCAATATATCTTGGCAAAGTTCAACAAAAAATACAAGTCCGAACACGATTTGAGCCCAAGGTGCTATGAACTCTTTATGGAATATCCTTGGCCTGGTAATGTTCGAGAGCTGGAAAATATTATTGAACGCTTAACCGTTGTTACTCAGGCATCAATTATTGATGAATGTGACTTACCTAAATCCTTTAACCAATCAGGAAGGCCCTCTTCCTCTATAATTCCAACAATCGAGCCTCGTTCTCTTTCCCTTGATGATGCCGTTTGTGATGTGGAAAAAAGCCTCATCTTACAAGCCTATAAAGAGTTAGGGAGCTCTTACGAGGTCGCCAAAGCGCTAGATATCAGCCAAAGTAAAGCAAGCCGTTTGATACGGAAGTATTTCCCGACCGCAGAACATGATCATAATCCGACGGATTAATATTATTATAGTGAGATATTGTTGACACAACATTTAATTAACGAAAAAAGCAATATACCCTAATGCAATAGAACATCCCAAGCCAATAATATTTTCCACTAAAAATAGCTTATTAAGATTCCCAGAGAATTCTGGTTTGATCTTCTTCTTCATTTGCAATGTTATAACCATAGCGCCCATATTAAGTACAAATAAGGGAATAAGTACGAATCTTGAAAAATCAGCAGCAAGCATTTCAAAACTCCTCTCCTCTCGAGTATTAATAACTAATCTGGTAATAGAAATTATATCGATTAAATCAAAAAAATACAATTCCGACTTAGGTGGCTCTGATACTTTCTCGCTAGTGTAGAAAATGGCTAAGGAATAATTCCTTAGCCATTTTCTACGATTATACCACTGAGATACTTAATACCTTTAAGAGTGAGTACCTGCGAAGAACTCTTCATTGTCATCAATAGGTGTATCTGAGACAGCGGCAAGAAGCTCTTTGGACGGAGGTGGGGACACGTACGTACCGATAATTACACCGGCAATACCGCAGACCAAACCGACGACACAGTAGCCCAAGTATGAGTTGGCCATGGATCCTGCACCAAAGACCCAGTCCCATATTGGCATGTTATAGGTGAAGTCCCACACCTTGTATTCCAGAATGAAGAAGATGAAGGTTCCCAGCGTACCGAATAAACCACCTAACATTACTCCTAACAGGGTCGCACGCTTCCACCATAATACATAAAGCATCACGGAGATGCCAGCAGTAAGCAAACCTGACGACAAGAAGTAAGCGTCATTGAGAGTGGCTCCCATGACCGGGCTGTTATAGAGTAAAGCTAAAAGAATGTTAATTCCAATCATGAACACTGTGACTAAGCGTGACCATTTAACAATCTTGGCATCTGACCAGTTCCTTTTCTTGTATACCAAAGGTTGCAAAACATCGTACGACAGGTTCATAGCAGTAATATTACTATAATTAGCTACAGTAGACATCGTGTGAGCAGACAATAAGAAAATCAGCAGACCTTTAAGCAAGGGAGGCATATAGGAATTAATATACGTCGATATAATGTTATAAGCCCCTTTATCCCCCAGCGAAGCAGCAGCAGCAACCACACCATCTGTGGTTTCTGGTGGGAACACAATTAGTCCCATAATCCCAATAATTGCAGCAGGTATAACGATGATCACTGTATTGAAAGTGAGGCTGTAGAGTGCACCTAGACGCGCATCGTGTGTGCTTTTAGCAGCTTGGGCTTTTAACCAAAAATCTTCCGCCGCTGCCCATCCTGGTACCAGTCCGAGCATGACAATTATAGGGAAAGATAAGGAAACATAAGCGAAAAAGCTGGTTGAGTTCTTAGACGCATCCACGGGATAAGCAAGACTGTTTACTATTGGCTGTGCTTGCAACATACCCCAAATCGTAGTACCTTGAGCCGCGGCAATGCCATTTGCCGTCATGAATATAGCAATTGAAGTTACAAGCAATATTATCGCGCCCATGAAAAATTGAACGACATTGGCATTGATGACTGACCGGAACCCGCCCATCCACATATACATGGCGATGGGGATCGCATAGATAACAATCATAGCTTCGATAGATATACCAAGAGCAGGTGCCATTATCAATGATGCGGCGTAAAGCTCAGCCGCTGACCAGATTGTATAAGAAAAAATATTAATAGGAGCAGACAGAATCCTCGCTGGCAAGCCGAAACGTTTTTCCAGCATCTGGCATTGTGAGATAGCCTTAATCCTACGTAATGGTCGAGCCATTAAGAATTGCCATATATTAGAGATAAACCAAGGTATTGCTACGACCCACAAACCGGATAATCCCAAATCGTAGGTAGCCCACGTCATCCAAGTGATCATACCTATTAGCATCCACCCAGAAGCTACAGACATACCTACCATATAGGCTGGTTGAGTACGTCCCGTGATCCAATAATCATTATGCTCTTCTTCTGCAGTAGCACTAGATTTCTGCTTTTTGTAGGCATTCACACCTACCGCGATAAGAAAAACAATATAAGCAATAAATACCATCCAATACCACAGTGGACTTACATCGGCATTACCCATTCATTGTCACTCCTTTGTAATTTAACTTTAGGTTTGTATTACAACGACTGTGTTGAGGGCTAAAATACAAGTTCACATTAATTAATGAGAATTATTTCACTCCTTTCCTCTGCAACGTTTTTTCAAATTGTTCTCGGAACTTTCAGAATTTTCATGCCTTAAAACTATGCAAAAACCTTGCCAATAAAAAATATTCCTGTTAGCCCAAATAATGACCCTATCGGCAAGGTTTTGCATCGATTTAAAATTATCATGAGTCAGATTTGACTTATGTAAGTCAACTTCAACGTCAATAAGTTTTTGGTGTCGACAGTAGATCTCGTTCAACAAGAGTTGAACATCGGGACTTCGGTGGGGAGTCTTCCCCACCGAAGCCGAGTACGTAGTACCGCTCCCACTTGAAGAAGTGGGATTGTACTAAAACAAAGAATCCAAAAATTAAATTAAACTAAACTAAAAGGGACTAAAATTTAGATTTTCTCGGCCTTCTTCTAGCTTCTTTTTCCTTAGCCTTAATTTCTGTCGTCTCCGCTTCAGCTTCTAAAACAATGTCTTTTAATTGACGTTGAATATCTTCTGAAAGTGGGTTCTGATTCTCGTAATTCTCTAGAATATCAATAGATTTTGCATAGGAAGTTTCGACAATATCCTTACTGCCAGCCGTTTCCCAGTTCTCTCTATTTTGTCGATTTAGCAACTCAGTTTTACTAAGCTCTTTGTAATGCTCGTAAGTGTGATCGCAACTAATGAATTCCCCGCCGATGCCTACCGAACGGACAACTTCAAGAGCCATTTTCTCATCACTTATCGGAATACCTTTAATGGTATGCAGGATCATACGAGCCATTTCATTCTGCATAGCCATCTGAGCGTAGTCCCAAGTCAGGCCACCTTCGAGCATCCCCAAACCATATATCATGTTAGCGCCTGCTAACGCTGGTAATAAGGCGGTTAGGGTAAACTCATGTGCCGCTTGGGCATCAGGTACTTTGCTATCTGTCTATCCACCGGCCACCCAGACGGGTATATTGTAGAATTGAGAGAGTTTTGCACAAGCCGCACTGAAGAGAGCGAGTTCTGGAGTTCCCACGCAAGCCACAGTTGTTCTGAGGTCCATCATGGTCGTGGAAGTTCCATAGACCATCGGATACCCTCTCTTTTCAAGTTGCCCCAAAACAAACATACTCAGGATTTCGGCATTATGAGTAACGAGTGTACTAGCGAGGTGAACACAGGTCGTCCCCCCTGCTAATCCCATGGAGTTAATCTTGGCCGGAACTCCCAAGCGGATAGCTTGTAGCAGAGTATCCGTTGCACCCTTAGCATGGACGAGCGGTGCAACTGGGTCTGTACTTTGTGAGAAAAGAGGTCTTTCCCGGAACTTATCTTCTCCGCCGGAAACAACGTAGCCCATTTTTGCAACAGCACGCATGTTCTCGGGTCGATTCATTCCAATATAGGCATGCTTTGTCGAAAAGTTATAAAACGATTCGGCAATATGAACTTGCGCAACATCTGGATCAACCTCGGAGGGTCCTAACGCTCTTTCATAGACGACAATTTGATCCATTGCTTCACAGAAACGCGTGACATCATCCACATCTTTTTTAAATGGTTTCCGAAGCTGGCGAGTATAAGGGTCAATCATGCGAATGGCTTCCCCAAAGTTAACAAAGCCGGTACGATTACCTTCATTAAGCCAGTCATTCTCACGCTTTCTTCCACACGCTCTAAACGTCTTTGGAATCGAACGAATCGCATCTTCTACAAGGAATGCGGGTATTTTTACGATATTGGTTTCCCGGTTGACAGTACATCCAGCACTATAGAATATTTCTCGTGCTTCTTCACTTTCCACTTTTACCCCAATGTCCCAGAGAACGTCCAACGTTGCTAGGTGGACATCATAAAGCTCATCGTTAGTAAACATATTCAGTCCGATCCCATCCATACGGGTGGAACCAGCGTGTATCCCTCTGACGGTCAAATAAATCACCTCCATATATTTTTACCAAGGGCCAATATTGATGAAAGATTAGCTGGATTTACTTAGGTCATCACCTCCTTAAATGCCCGTAAGTTTGTGTAAAATAATATTTACTCTTTTTCCGCTAGAAGTTTCTTGCATAGTTCTACAGCCGAGCCAGCATCTGGAGCATAACCGTCCGCTCCGATAGTGTCAGCATATTCCCTAGAAACCGGGGCTCCTCCAATGATCACTTTTACTTTGTCTCTTAGCTCTTCTTCTTCTAACAACTCAATAATGTCTTGCATTGCTGGCATTGTCGTCGTCAATAGTGCCGACAATGCTAAAATATCAGGTTCATGCTCGATAATCGCATCAATAAAATCTTCTGCGGAGACATCAACCCCCATATTAATTACTTCAAGTCCACCACTTTCGATCAGCATACCGACGAGGTTTTTACCAATGTCGTGAAGGTCTCCTTTTACCGTTCCTAGGAGAATTTTCCCCTTGCTCTTTTGGTCAGCCTCAGCAATTAAAGGTCTAACAATCTCGAGCCCACCGCTCATACTCTTAGCAGCCATGAGTACTTCTGGCACATACATATCCCCAGCTTTAAAGCGCACTCCCACGACATTCATTCCTGCAATTAAGCCCTCGTTCACAATCTCCAGGGGACTATTCCCCGCTGCGATAAGACTTGTAACCAGATCCTTAACCTGATCCCTCTGACCCTCAATAACACTTTTTGCAAGATCCGCATAAGTAGCCATTACAAATTTCCTCCTCTTTTATCAGTAATACATACCTCTGTTTACCAACTTACCTAGCCTTACCAAACCTGGGTGAAGGTCTTTATAATAAAGCTTGCCGTTTCACCAAGTGAAGAAAACAAGCATTATCTCATATTAGTTTTTCTACAGGCGGGACCCGTAGTCTTGATTGACGTAGGTAACGGAATATTTTTTTAATTTCCAGTCTGGAATCTTGCACTTACTACAGGCTTGAAAAAACAATTTATTCCTGAGGCAACGTGCCGCTCGACTATGCTTGGAATTAAATATTTCGAACGTTTCATTGCAATGTGTAATGATCTCTGCTTTATTCCCTCTTATTGTCATGCTTCTAATGCCATGCAGAGTTCCAGTTCTGGAGGGCCATAACTTAATTTTTTCGACCAATTTAAAAAAATCAACATTCTTACGGTAATAACGCTTTTTTTCCGAGGGGTCTACAGTCATCTATCTCAACTCCATTCTAGAGTTTACAAAACATCAAACATCATGGTGGCAACTCCAATTTGTAACGGGTCATGAAGCAAACGGTTTGACAATTGCGCTACACCAGAGGCTTGCACTCCTAGTGGTATACCTGGAGCCGCAAGCATAGTATTCTCTGAGATGTGCCGCGGCGTGATAAATTCAGCAGCTGGACAAGCATCTAGCAAAATACAATGTCCATTTAAAGCTTCATCTAAGTCTGTTTCTATTTTTACGGCATACCCTTGTATTTTTAGCACTTCAGATAATCGTTGGCTTGCCGACAAATCTATATCATAGATTGAGACCACTGCCCCTACTCTCATCAGAGCTAAAGCTGCTCCGGTGCCCACAGGACCAGCCCCGATCACCAACACTTTTTTACCCTCTAAGCCATTGGACATATGCAGCAAACCAGCAACGTACCCCTTGCCTGTAGCCTCACCGTTGTCTGAGACCTTACCAGTTCTCAAGTTAACGGCCACAAAACGATCGTCATCTGCCATGAACAAAACTTCCGCACCATTCTGCACGGCTTCCGCCACACCACCTGCATCTCGACTTTTTGTAATAACGGCATTATATCCCAGATAGCCTATAATACTGGCTACGGACTCCACAAAACCCTCTATAACCCCTTGTCCACAGGTCATCGGAATCACTGCAACGTTCAGTTTCTGCGCGTAGTCTTCGCTCATGCTCATGCTCATGCCCATGCCCATACCTACTGCACTGGCGGCAAGCTCCCGTAACGAACAACCTGTTATTTTTACTAATTCAGCGTCATATCCCTCTATCGAAGTGGGAATTTCAGCAACATCATTTTGCTTCAGACGAGTCAAACTGATCAACTCCCATAAGCTATTTTAATAAATCCCTTGCCCTCAATCACGGGAGATGGATCATAGTAATGTTTAAGTCCAAATTCCCTCCGGATCTCTTGTAGAACTATCTCCCGTTTATCCCACGTTGCTTGTTGGTCTTCCCCTGTGATAATCAGAGTGGCTACCCACTCAGTTTTTCCGGGAGAGTAGCTGGAAAGTACTTCATCGGCACCAAAGAAATCTGGATAAAGGTGGAGCGGACCAAAGTTGGCCATAATATGCTCGCCAGAAATTTCTAGACGATTATCCTTAACGTGGATGTGTTCATAAATCACGCCCTGCTTTTCTGAGACATCAAATGCTTGCCAGGGTTTCCTCTGAACAAAGGCTTCTCCGAGAATTTCTAACATATTAATTCCAGTAGAGTGATAAACTGCGATCGGTGTTTGGCTAGGAAGTCGTGCATCAATTTCTAAGACTTTTAACTGTCCATGATGGAGTATCGCCTCTATGTCCATAATCCCATTAAGATTTAGGTTGCGAGCCAAATTCATACCAATTTGTTCAAATTCTGCTTTTAGTTCGTCTGACAAACCAGCTGAACCCACGACGCGTTTACAATCATAGCTTTCATCCATATGAAGTTCTGTAATTTTTAACACCTTGTAAACTCCCGAATAACCAATGACTTCTAATGAATAGGAGGGTCCTTCTAAATACTCCTCGATAACCCAATCCGTTAAATCATCTTCAGCTAATAAACGCTGGAATTCTAGGACACTTTTAATCTTAATTACACCTTCACTTCCACTTGCATTAGAAGGTTTCACAATAATTGGGAAGCCGCATTCTGGCCAAGGGATTGGAGCAGGGACTCCAGTTTTAGCAAACATTACATTTGACCTAATCTTCGAAGAGGAAATCTCGTAGGCAACCCCATCAAAAAGCAACGGGACCCCAGCATACTTTGCGGTTCGTACGAGGCAGTCCAAGGCTTCCTTATTCTCCAGCGCGGGTATGACCAGATCGATTTCTCTTAGAAATGGAATCCACTCGATGACTTTTGTGACATCAATCGAGCAAAACTGGTCACAAAGCACTGCTGCAGGCACCTCTGATTCTTTATCAACTAGAACAACCTCCCAGTCAGCTTTCTTCGCCAAATAGACCGCTTCCACCCCTTGAAGTTTTCCACCTACAATTGCTACCCGCATACCAGCGCTCCTTCCTGGATTTATAAATGTTATCGTTGCCTGATCCAAGCAGCATATTCATCTCGACTCGCCGGAACAAGGCCACACTCTTTCAATACAGGAATAATTTTGCTTATCGTCCGATTTCCGTCTTCAATATCTAACGAATGGTTAGATACTCCAGCCAACCCCGACTGTGGCGGGATGATTGAGGTTACGACGTTCGCTCCAGCGTTGAGGCGATCCGCTAATCCATTTAAACCATCAACATCCAAGGACGCTGGAATCAAACGATCCGGAAAAACTAAACGCATCACCGCAATAATTTGCAGCTCTCTTAAGTGAGGCACGATCGGAAAGTTCTGCATGGGAGTATTTTTCTGCGGAATGAAGCTCATCACCCGAAGTTGGTCTGCCCCTAACTCCCGCATTGCCTCCAGTGAGTTAACCAAGTCTTCGTCCGTATCTCCTACTCCAGTCAGTAACCCTTCCTCTATAAGAAATCCCATCGATCGAGCTATTTTTTTTCGTTCCATCCGTTCATCATAGCTCTGACCTAGTCTAAGTTTACGGTATAAATCCTTGTTATGGGTTTCTTGATAAGTAGCATACCAGTTTACACCAGACGCTTTGAATTCCTTAAGAATCTCCTCGGGAACAACGCCCGCAGAAATCATAATCGGAATATCTGTACTTTTTTTGATAAGCTCGACTGTTCTAATAAGATGTTCAAATCCAGATTCTCGATCGTCAAAATAGAACGGATCTTCACCCATTGTCAGATCTAATAAGTGCACTCCAGATTCGACAAGACTCAAAGCAGTCTCCATAATTTCCAAATCAGTCTTACGATAGCGTACCAACGAATCATTCGACTTACGGTATAAACAAAAAGCACACTCATTCCGGCAATAGGTTGAAAAATAAACAAAGCCATAGATGAATACTCGGTCCTGGAAATAGCGAGTTCTCAAAAGTCTAGCTGTTTTAAACACCTTAGATAACTCTTCCTCCTCGGATAACCCCAACAAAAACATAAGGTCTTCTTTTTCTAAGAGGATCTCTTGATTAGCCTTTTCCAAAATCCCATCTAATTTAGCCGTAGCCGGATTCATTGCCATTAAGTCACCTTCTCCTTAATTAGGTTAACTATTAAACAACTATATACGATATTAATTGCAAATTCTATGCCAAAATTAGAACATTTCATCATTATGTAAATATTCTCTTCAAACCCTCAACACTAAAGGATATCTTCAAGCATATTTTCCCGACACCCGTAAAATTAACGCGTTAAAATCCAGGCATATATGTAAAGACGACCGTTATCAAGTCTAAATAGGTCCAACGAGTCATAATTAACTCAGTCCAAATTATATAGCTGACCACTAAGTTTGGGAGAAATCGTTAAAGAAAATGGCTCGGTGACAAGATCACCGAACCATTCTATAATCACTTCTTAAGAACCTCCCAAAGCACATTTGCATCAGTGAACTCCTATTGATTAGCCTTAATCGCCCGATCTAAACTTCCATCGTGTATTAAGGTATAAGCCCGATTAAAGCGATTAAATCCGTACGTCCAGTACTCTTCCTTTGATTTACCCATAGCAATTTGAAGGATTGACCAATAAGCCCATAAAACATCGCACAGGAATTTATTAATAATAAGGGAACCCAATTGTTTTTCCGTCAGATCCGTGCCAAAATACTCCTGCAATAAGAAGCGCTCTTGATCATCATTAAGCTCAGCTTCGATAGCCAAGGCAGCTAAATCAAACATGGGATCGTCCATCCCAGCATACTCCCAATCAATTAAGTAGAAATTCTTCTTGTCATCCAACCAATTGACAGGAAGCGGATCATTATGACAAGGAGCTTTTGGAGGGGGATTATTTTTGAACACCTCTCTGATTGCTTCTACCTTTTCACACATTAGTTCTGAGCCTTCATAAAAATCAAAGTTTTTCTCAGCGAGTAATTTCACATAGGACTCCATCTCAATTAAGGGATTAAAGTCAGAGATAAACTCTTTATCACCATCATGATAGGTTCTGAAAACGTGGGCCGCCATACTAAGGTATTTCTCATCCTTAAAATCTGCCGCTTGTAACGTTTTACTGTCATCAATATATTTGCAGACCTGATTACCGGTTGTTTCATCATAATAAATAATGGGGGCGCTAATACCAATATCGGCCATAACCTGCGCATTGTGTTTTTCTGCGGGACGGTCTAAGTACTCGATGGTTCCTGCTCCAGCAAGTCTTACTGCATAAGTCACGTCATCAATCGTAACTTTGTAGTTATTGTTTGTTATTCCTCCTGGTAAAATCTCAATTACGCTAACTCTTGAGCTCGCAAAGTAAGGGATCTCACTGATCATTTTGTAGACTCGCCCAATGGTCTCCAGCGAAATAGTAGATTCGATCATAATTTGTTCATGCATAAAAAATATATCCTCCCATACAACACTGATTCCCTATTGATTAGCCTTGATCGCCCGATCTAAACTTCCGTTGTGTATTAAAGCATAAGCCCGATTAAAACGATTTAACCCGTACGGCCAGTACTCTTCCTTTGACTTGCCCATGGCAATTTGGAGAACCGCCCAATATGCCCATAACGCATCGCAGAGGAATTTATTAATTATGAGGGAACCCAATTGTTGCTCTGACAGTTCCCCTCCAAAATATTGCTGTAAAAAGAAACGCTCTTGTTCGTCGCTAAGTTCAGCTTCGATAGCTAAGGCTCCTAAATCAAACAATGGATCGTTCATACCACTATACTCCCAATCAATTAGATAGAAATTCTTCTTGTCATCCAACCAGTTTTCACAAAGCGGATCATTATGACAAGGCGCCTTTAGAGGCGGATTATTGTTAAACACCCCTCTAATTGCCTCTATCTTTTCACGCATTATCTCTGCACCTTCATAAAATTTATAATTTTTGGCTGCAAGTAATTGTATATAGGTCTCTATTTCTTTTAAGGGATCAAATTCAGAAATAAACTCTCTTTTACATTCATGGTAGTTTCTAAATACATGCGCAGCTAAGCTAAGGTAATTCTCTTCCTTGAAATCTTCAATATGTAACGTTTTACTGTCGTCAATAAATTTGCAGACCTGATTACCGGTTGTTTCGTCATAATAAATAATAGGGGCGCTAATACCAATATCGGCCATAACCTGCGCATTATGTTTTTCTGCAGGACGATTTAAATACTCCATGGTTCCCGCTCCAGCAAGCCTTACAGCGTAAGTCACGTCATCAATCGCAACCTTGTAGTTACTGTTTGTTAATCCACCTGGTAAAATCTCAATCATGCTAACTCTTGAGTTCGCCAAGTAAGGGATCTCACTGATCAGTTTGTAGACTCTACCAATAGTCTCCAACGAGATGGATGGTTCGATCATAACTTGTTGATGCATAAATAATAAATCCTCCTATGCAAGTTATTACACTTCTTGATGCTGACGAATCGGGTACTTATATATTTAGGCGTACACCATCCAGATAGGTAAGACTTCTACCCATACTTTGAACATTTTGACCTTCTTCCTTGATCATTAGCAAACGTTCCAAACCAAATCCAATCCCTACCCAGGGATCAGTAATTCCCCACTTTTCATCTAGGGGATGGGGTCCCATGGCACTCGAACCTAACTCAATGCCTTTTACAACATCCAATGTATCTCCATAAACGACCGATGTCGTCAATTCTAACTGATAATCGATTATACCGACAGTATCCATGACCAACGCCGCCAGCTCTTCTAATCGTTGTTGTCTCTGACCTTCGGGTAAGCCCAGTTCCGTCAGATTAAGCATAGTAAATTCATTCAGATGTAGCGCGCCCTTGGATTCTTTCCGGTAGCACGTCCCTATTTCAAAGATGCGTATCGGCTTTTCCCATAAACGCAATAAATCTTTCCATAATGTATAGAGATTTGGTGCCAACATCGGACGTAAACAACGCTTGGGATCAAGCCAGAACACTTGCGAAAAGAGTGGGTGATCCTCCGAGACTGACATTTTAGCTAATGATCCTTTTGATATAATCGTTGGGGTGACCACTTGAACGAACCCCTTCTGGGTTAGAGCTTCGACTAGTTTCTGTTCGAGCACGCACAGAGATGGTCGTTTTTTGGTCTCCCGTAGCTCTTGCAAACGAAGTTTTCCCTGCTGAACTAATAATCGTTCCTGTTCTTGAAAAGCACGATCGCGGGCTTGCTGAGATTCAAAGCACATCTCTTGCTGTACAACACTGGCGTTAAGTTCTTGAAATCTTTGTTTTTGGATTAGCGTCCATGTAATCTTCAATTCCGCTTACCCCCTGAATTTATTGGCGAGGAGTACGGGAGTTTCACCCGCCTACATGGATTTAGAGACCACGCGATCAATCCGATCTACCCCCCGTATGTTTAGCTTTCAATGAAGCATACTTTATTATTATGCAAATTCTATGCCAGCAATCCAAGACGGACTCTACTCTTATTGCTCTAAAGCAAATCTTGTTACCTAATCCCCACAAAGATGAGGCACCAACACGTCATTGCTCAACAAGCCTTAAACTCCTCTGCTCATATTCCATGAATACTATCTCAAATTTTGGAATAATTAGTTAAAATCCTTCGAGAAAATCAAGTCACAGAGGACTCTGTTCAGTCACAATTAACTCAAAGGTTTGCTTGTCTTAGTCGTTTTCTGCGAGTTAGATGGTGAACCTCAAGGACTGAAATAACCCAAACCGCTAGTCCTCCGGAGAACCTGCCTATCACTGAAATGTTGCTCGGTGATAGGCGGAATGTGATATACCCAAGAATACGCATCCAAAAAATCATGACCAAGCCACGCATTGACCTTGATAATAAGACATAACCTGAACCCGGTACAAGGAAAGCTGCCAGTACTGGACCCCATGTAGGCATGATAGCCCTCCTTTGTTCACTATTAATACCCTCGTGGTCTTGGCCAGCGAGTTGCACGGCCTTTGAGGATTTTTAGCAATCCTCAAAGATCTTCAGGGTTTCTGCCCTCAATTACACCTTAATAAGTCATAATTAACTTATTGTTTAGACTTATTTTATGTCCTGCGACATATTTCTACTTAGTCAACTGGTTGAATTAAGTTGAACCTCCAGACTTCAGTGGGGAGAACGGTAGACCTCAATGCCCAATTTGATCAACGAGTGGTAGGATTCGGTGATACATTTCGAGGGTTACATTCGTATCCCAATGACCAGTAATTTTTGCGACGATTATAAAAAAGACCCATAGACCTAAGAGACTGAGAGCGAGTGTCTTATTAGAAAGAGGCGGCAGTCCTAGTGGCGCCTTAATCGTTAAGGCATCGTTAACTGGACATTGTTGTATGCAGGTTAAGCAAACCGTACATTCTGGAGACCATACTCGACTAGCCTGTTCCACAAGAATATGGTTTGGACAACTTCTAGTGCATTTCCCACACTTAATACAAGATGTCTGATTTCGAGTGATCTTATACGGACTTAGTATGCTTAAAAGACCCAATAGCCCACCATACGGGCAAAAATATCGACACCAAAAATTTTCATAGAGAATGGAAAAAATAACGATCATTCCTATAACGGTCATCCCAACAACCGTTAAATGTTGCATAAATTTTAGCATTTTAATATCTGACACCATATTATAAGGTGTTTGTACAAATTCAACAGCATCCACCCCACTCATTCCGAAGAAGATGGCCCATACGAAAAAGAACAAAATGATATATTTTACGGAGCGAAGTAGATAATCCAGCCAATTGGGTATTAAATAGTTCCGCCCAAACATCCATTTTCCAATTTTAGCAAGCCCTTCTGACAGCGTCCCAATTGGACAGATCCAAGAGCAGAACGACCTTTTAAGCAACACTGATACTGTCATTGCTGCCAATAACATTACTAATCCTGCAGGGTGAATCGGGTCAAAGGAGCCAGTCGCAATCCATGCTTTTAACCCAACTAAGGCGCTTATTGGCAAAAAGGCCTCAACACCAGCAGGTCGACTTACTACAGACGGTGCTCCATTCTCAACTTGGCTAACAAATACAATAAAAGTTAACCCTATATATAGAACAACAGCAGCAAAGACTATTTGAACAACTTGTCTCAATGATACATTTTTATGCAATTTAGAAAACATCCCTCTTTTTTACTTTTTTGCTCCTATGAGCCATTGATCCAATGGTAGACTCCCACTAGAGTATCAAACATTCCAAGTTTTTAATGTGATATATATCACAATCTAGTTTATTATATGAACATTTAAAGATTATATCAAGCTCATGAAGATCACAAAAATTTGGAAAACTATAATAAGAGAAGGCTTCTCTTATTATAGTACAGTTCCGCTCCGCCTCTTATATCATTTTCTGTGCAAATCACTTAAGTCTGGTAAGTCTGTTGTGCTACCTCGGCTCGTTTTATTTGCTCAGTTGTCTGCTCAGTCGGCTTCAAATAATCGTTTTCAGGTGGAGTGTCGAAAAGTGAATCATGTCCCAATTTTGCCACTGCAAAGGTAGTAAGCAACCCAAAGACCATGTTACTAAAAACGTAAGAAAGGTTACTTACTGCATCTTTAGGCTTAACCTTATTTTGGGGCAAAACATTAGGAATAAGTGTGGCTACTGCTCCGATTGCGATTCCTGCTAGGATCCCCTTTGATAATATATTGTCCCGTCCAGTTTTCGACATATCTTTGACAATATATTTTGCTCCTAAAATGCTCACTGCAAAATTCATGATTCCACCGAGGATTTGTCCATTAATACTATTGGCCTCACGTTTGGATACAAACATCCCTGCAGCAGCCACTCTATATGACCTTTTAGAGATCTTCGTTCGCCTGGAGACTTCACTAGTAATTATCCGCTTACTATGGTTCCCCCATTTATATGAAGCATCTGCCCCGACATATAAGTGGAATCCTCTGACGCCAAAAATACATAAGCGGGGGCTAATTCTTTAGGTTGTCCTGCTCGTTTCATAGGTGTTGTACTACCAAAGGTTGAAACATGATCCGCTTGAAAGGAGGCTGGGATTAAAGGGGTCCAGATCGGACCAGGAGCGACTCCATTGACTCGTATGCCCATCTTACATAGAGATTCTGACAGCGAACGGGTAAAGGAAACGACAGCCCCTTTGGTCGCCGAATAATCGATCAGTTGATCATGTCCCTCATACGCTGTAATCGATGCAGTATTGATAATGACGCTCCCCGATTTAAGGTGAGGTAACGCAGCTTTGGTTAAGAAAAAGCAACTAAAAATGTTTGTACGGAAAGTTCTCTCAAGTTGTTCAGTCGTCACATCAAGCAAACTATTTTGCGGGTGTTGTTCTCCTGCATTGTTTACTAAGATATCTATTTTCCCAAAAACCTTTATCGATTGATTGATGATCTCCTGACAGAAAACTTCATCACCTACATCTCCAGCTAAAACTAAACATCGGCGCCCCAATTGTTCTATACGTGCTTTCGTCTCCAACGCATCGCCATGTTCATTTAAATATGCTATTACAACATCGGCCCCCTCTTTAGCATAGGCAATCCCCACTGCACGACCTATCCCACTGTCACCTCCACTGATGATTGCAACTTTTTCCTTTAACTTAGCACTTCCCAGATACACAGCATCTTCAGCAACTGGTTTGGGATTCATAATTGATTCCAGTCCTGGTTGTTGATCTTGATGTTGGGCTGGAAACGTAGGTTGAGGGATTTTTGACTGGGACATACACTTCACACCCTTCAGTAATCAGTTTAAATTTGGCGCCAATTCGAACTCTCCTTCTTCATTAAAATGACCAATTTTCCTATTTCATACTCATTCTCTTTCTTTGCATCTCTTCCCATTCCAATACAAAGGTGATATCATATTAATATCAGCCTTAGATTAGACAATCTAAGGATTTCAATTTAAGAAATAAATCTAAAGGAGGATTCTTCAAAATGATCGAAAAGAAAGCGTGGGCAGTTAACGGTTATCTTGCCCTGATCCTTGTACTCGCCCTCTTGATTGGTGGAATTGCATTACTCATCCAGGAAAACTTGGTGGGAATTCCACTTCTGATTATCGCTATTATTCTTGGGACTGGCATCTTAGTGGTTCAACCGAACAAGTCCTATGCACTGGTCTTTTTCGGAAGTTATCTCGGCACGATTCGCGAACCTGGGCTGTGGTTGAGTGTCCCGTTTGCCGTACGTAAAGGGGTTTCGTTACGGATACGCAATTTCAACAGCAAAACCCTCAAAGTGAATGACATTGAAGGTAATCCGGTTGAAATTGCGACTGTTGTCGTCTTTCGAGTGGTAGATACTGCTAAAGCAATCTTTGATGTTGAAAAATATGAACAGTTCGTAGAAATACAAAGTGAAACTGCTTTGAGACACGTGGCAACCCGTTACGCATACGATAATTTTGAAGGAAAAGGCCTTTCCCTAAGAAGTAATCCTGAAGAAGTATCTGCTGAATTAATGCAAGAACTGCAACAACGCCTCATGCTCGCTGGTGTCGAAGTGAGCGAAGCCCGTCTAACTCATTTGGCCTATGCCACCGAGATTGCTGGTGCAATGCTTCAGCGTCAACAGGCTTCCGCCATCCTATCTGCCCGCCAAATAATTGTTGAAGGTGCTGTGGGTATGGTACAGTTGGCTATTGAACGACTTGAAAACGATGGTGTCGTTAAACTTGACGAAGAACGCAAAGCCGCCATGATTAATAATCTCTTAGTGGCCATCGTTTCTGAACGTGCTGTCCAACCTGTCATTAATACAGGGACAGTCTATTAAAAAACTCGCACATTTAACCTATAACCTAAGCAAGAAACTGCAGCTAAATAATTGGATGTGGATAAAATGGCAATTAAAAAACAGTTTCCCCTCCGGCTTGATCCCAAACTTTATACCGCTCTTGAGCGTTGGGCTTCCGATGAATTTCGCAGCGCTAATGCCCACATTGAATTTTTGCTTCGGGAGGCAGTCCGACATGCGGGGCGCTTGAAGGATCCAGGCACTCCTGAGGATTCGGAGGATCAAATTAAGTAAGCAAGCCCGTGAACTTTCATTCTTGAAGTTCACAGGCTTGCTTACTCAGCGATAGTTGAACGAGTTCACTTTACTTCGGCAACCCCAGAAGCAAAGGCTATCTTATTTAATTCTAGTAACTTGGCTGGGATCCTTGCCACAAGAGCATTTTGCCAGGATTCCTCCGGGAATTCCATATACTTCGAGAGGACCCCCATTAGTACTACATTCGTGGCTTTGGCATTACCTGCTTCAGAAGCTAATTTTAATCCGTCCAATCCGATAAAACGCTCAACCCGATCTTTGAGGTCGACAAGGATAGTCTCTGGGTAATTTGCGGCTCCGATGAGTACTGTTAAAGGTACTATCTTTTGAGTGTTAACGATTAAGACGCCATCTTTTTTTAAGAAGTGAGCCCATCGATACGCTTCTAATTGCTCGAAGGCAACGACAAAATCTGCTTCTCCTGGCTCGATGACCGGAGAGTAAACATCTTCTCCCATACGAACTTGAGTTACTACTGATCCACCTCTTTGGGCCATACCGTGGATTTCTGACATTTTAACTTCGTAGCCCTGAGCTATAGCGACATGGGTTAATATTTTGGAGGCCAGAATTGTTCCTTGACCACCGACTCCTACGAGTAAAACATTAATTATTTTAGACATTATGCGTCACCAGCCTTTCTCAAGGCGTTAAATTTACATACATTAATACATAATCCACACCCTGTACATAGGGCTTGATCAACTTGGATTGTTTTGTTTACTTCATCAAAGGAGAGTGCTGGACATCCAAGCTTTAAGCACATTTTACACCCGGTGCAGTCTTGGACTTGGAGAGGTTTTTCAGTATTTTTAATAATTAGAGCACAAGGACGCCGGGCAATGATCACGGATGGTTCAGGAGCGGCTACTTCGGTCTTGATAATTGCTTTAACTGTTTCTAGGTCAAAAGGATCGACCTCCGTAATTCGTTTTACACCCAAGGCCTTACACAAGGCAACAAAGTCGACCTGAGGAGCTGCCTGACCCATGAGAGTCTTGCCCGAAGCCGGATTCTGCTGGTGCCCTGTCATGCCTGTAATGGAGTTATCAAGAATGAGCGTCGTTAGATTTCCACCATTGTAAACAACATCCATTAGACCAGTAATACCAGAATGTAAAAAGGTTGAGTCACCAATCACAGCAACCATATTTTCGGCCATTTCTGGATGGGCCTTAATCATTCCTAAGCCTGCGGATATTGAGGCTCCCATGCAGATAGTAGTATCCATTGCTTCGAGTGGAGCCATTGCCCCTAGCGTGTAACAGCCAATATCACCCGAAACAACGAGTTTAAGTTGTTTTAGGGTGTAAAATATTCCGCGGTGTGGGCAACCAGGACACATGACTGGTGGACGAATCGGAGCGTCAAAGACTGGGGCTACCGTTATTCCGGGTTGGCCACTAATCTTTTCCGATACCATACGAACAGAGAGTTCTCCGTAAGGAGGGAAGAGTTCTTTCCCTGTGACATTGATTCCTAAGAGGCGGACTTCCTTTTCCATATATGGTTCTAATTCCTCGACAACATAAAGCTTATCTACTTTTGCAGCGAACTCTTTGATTAAGCCTGACGGTAAGGGATTGGTTAATCCCAATTTGAGGATGGAAGCAGTGGGAAGAGCTTCTTTGACATATTGATAGGAGATTCCTGAGGTAATGATACCAATGGACTGATCTTTCATCTCCATATGGTTGACTGCTACCGTTTCGGTATAGTCAGCTAGGTCTTGCATCCTTGCTTCCACTACTAGACGCCGGGCGCGCCCATTCCCTGGAAGCATGACGTATTTACGTGGATTTCGTTCATAGGTCTTAACAATTCGTTCAATAGGATCATTTAGCTCTACTAAACTTAGGGAGTGAGCTATACGAGTTGTAATCCGCAACATAACTGGGGTATCAAAGGTTTCTGAAATTTCCATTGCCAAGCCAACCATGTCTTTAGCCTCCTGAGAGTTGGAGGGTTCTAACATTGGTATCTTGGCAAATGCAGCGTATAGTCTATTGTCTTGCTCGTTTTGCGAGGAGTGCATTCCAGGATCATCTGCTGATACCAAGACTAAGCCAGCACGGATTCCGGTGTAAGCTACAGTGAAAAGCGGATCAGCGGCTACATTAACACCTACCATTTTCATGGTAACAATGGCGCGAGCACCGGCAATAGCTGCGCCAATGCCTACTTCCATTGCTACCTTTTCATTAGGCGACCACTGACAATAAACTTCTGGGTATTTTACAATATTTTCGAGGATTTCTGTGCTTGGTGTGCCAGGATAGGCTGCAGCAACGCTGACACCATATTCGTAGACTCCTCGAGCAATTGCCTCATTGCCTGTCATTAATGTTTTCATGCCTTTTTTAGTCTCCCCCCTTAGTGGAAATGAGCAGAGTTTTTCTAAACTTAGCCCATGTAAGCATTTTAACTCAGAAAATAGGAAAATGTAAGTGGTTAGTAGGTTCTTTAGTGAAGAGAATGTGCAACCGGGCATTCACTTATAGCTATATTTCACTTATATTGTTCTATTGAGCGCAGCCATGGTCAGCGCCATGAACTTACTTCTAGGGGTATCATTTCTTGACGTCAAGACAATTGGCACCTTCGCACCCAACACTATTCCTGCCATCGTTGCCCCTGCAAAGTAAACCATAGATTTTCCCAAAACGTTCCCGACTTCAATACAGGATACCAAGAACAGATCAACCTCTCCATTAATACGACTGGAAATCCCCTTGTGTTTCAAAGCCGCCGCGCTCACTGCTCCATCGAGAGCCAATGGACCTTCCACGATCGCACCCGGGAATTCTCCCGCTAGACTCATGTCCGAGAGGGCCTGGGCATCCATTGTCGCTGGCATTTTCTGACTCGCAACCTCATTCGCCGTTAATACAATCACATTGACTGAATCCATTCCAATACTGTTCAAATATAATAAACTATTCTCTAGAATTTCTTTCTTCTGAGCCAGGTTTGGAGCAATATTCATTCCCCCGTCGGTCACGAATAGCATATGGGGAAACCCGGGCACTTGAAATGCAGATAAGTGACTCAGTAACCGTCCTGTTCTTAACCCACGATCAGGTCGTAATACCGCCCGTAAAAAATCCGAACTGTTTATAAGTCCCTTCATTAAGAAGTGCGCCTGCCCATCGACAACGGCGTCAACAGCCCTATTAGCAACTACCTCAGGGTTAGGTTCATGGATCAGCTCCGCTCCATCTAAGCTGAACTCGATTTCTTTGGCTAATCGCTTGATTTCCAAAACATCACCGATAAGAATTGGAGTAATAAGGCCTTCTGTTTCTGCTAACTTTATTGCTTCCAATACTTCCTTGTCTGCTGCCGCCGCAACAGCAACCTTTGCTCGGCCCAAGCTCTTCGCCCTGTCAAGTAAAGATTCAAATCCGATAAATCGCATTCATTTACACTCCATTTTTCCGATAGCTACCGCCCCTGCTATACATCGTAAGTTAACACTTGTTCTTGCCCATTGAGGACTCTTAAGGCGCCCAGTGCTAAGGCTTCCATTTCTGACTCTCCAGGCACCACCCGAACAGGTGCTATAAACGATACACGTCGAGTGATTTCTCGGGTAATATATTCAGAATGAGCGAGTCCTCCGGTTAAAACGATGTGGTCTACCTCTCCCGCTAGCACTGTGGCCATGGCACCGATTTCCTTGGCAACCTGATAGCAGAGCCCTTCTAATATAAGCTTAGCAAGCGGATCTCCTTCGTTCATCCGTTTTTCAGCAACCCGTCCATCTTTTGTCCCTAGGTAAGCGAATAGCCCCCCTTCTTTATTAATTTTTGTGAGTACTTCTTTCTCATTATACATTCCGGAAAAGCATAGCTTAACGAGATGATATGCAGGCAATGTGCCGCATCGCTCTAGGGAATAAGGGCCCTCATTATTGGCGTTGTTCACATCAATCATTTTCCCTCTACAGTGCGGAGCTACAGAAATCCCCCCACCCAAGTGAGAAACTATCAAGTTCAGATCCTGATAGTTTCGCCCTACTTCATCTGCTACCTTTCGAGCAACTGCCTTCATGTTTAAGGCGTGAGACAGGCTCATACGAGGTAATTCTGGTAGCCCGGAAAGTCGTGCTACAGGCTCCATTTCGTCAACTGAAGGAGGATCCACGATATAAACAGGGACATTGATACTCCGTCCCAAGTGATAAGCAATAATTCCACCTAAGTTGGAAGCATGGTCGCCACCTGGTGCATTATGCAAAGTGCGGACAAGATCGTCATTCACCAAGTATGTGCCACCCACTAGGGGTTTAAGTAATCCACCCCGTCCAACGATCCCATCGAAACACTTTAATGGCGTCTCTTTTTCTTCGAGCAATTTTAAGACTAACGCCATTCGATACTTATATTGATCTCCCACACAGGCAAAAGAATTGATCTCACTAGCTAGATGCTCAATTACATGATTCCAAAGGCAAGTTTCATTCAAATAGGCCGCAATTTTCGTTGATGTCGATCCTGGATTAATAGCAAGTATTTTCAAACCCCGTCCCCCTTAGTGTAACCACGCTCTAACTTACAATGTAGACGCTATGGCAAAATTGATTATTTGATTATACCACAAATTGCGTGTGAGTAATTCACTTAAAACATACACCAATAACTCGCTGACATTTACCTAATATTGGATATGCTTTATATATTATCTAAGCTCCAATTATTTTATCCAATTGTTACCACTAATATAAACGTTAGCGACCTCAACCGTTATAATGATAAGAAGGCGTCTCTCGATTGGGAGAACGCCTTCTTATCTTAGTACTATTCAGAAAATAAAGTACCTGTTATTGTGCCACTACACGACGAGCACCTAGATATCTTGGTGCCCAATAAGAATTTGACATATCGTCGTACGATACACCGCCATTTGACGAATTAATCATCGTGTTGTTTCCTGTATAGATTCCAACATGGGAAGCACCAGAAGAATATGTGTGAAAAAAGACTAAATCTCCTGGACGTAATTCCGAACGTGAAACCGAAACCCCATTGTTAAACTGTGCCTCCGAGGTTCGACTCAACGATATGCCACTATTACGATATACGTATTGGATATACCCTGAACAATCAAATCCAGGCTTCGGAGTTGTGCCTCCCCAGACATATGGTGTGCCTTGAAACTGAGACGCAAAACTAAGAATTTGTTGGGCGCCACCTGAAACTTTAACCGTTCCTGCAACCCCTCCGCCATTATTTGTTCCACGAGAAACTGTTGCAGAAGAACTGGGACCCTTTGCGGCGTTAGCAGCTTCAATTGCCTCATGTTGAATCAATTGTTGTATGCGGCTAACCTTTGTTTGAGCAACTAGAGAAGAATTAAGCATTGATTTTTCATCTGTGCTTAATTGAGCAAGGATGGTTTGCTGCTTGTCCAGTGTTTGTTGCACGGTTTGCTGTGTTTGTGCTTTATTGTCTATTGAAGCTTGAATGGTAGCCTGCTTTTGAACTATGAGCTTTTTTTGATTGTTCATGGTTTCGTTTAATTTTACAATATCCTTTTGGAGCTTACTAAAGCTGCCAACAACCATCTGGATTTTGTCTGCGCGGTCTATAAAATCAGATAAACTTGTGGCTTCAAACAATACCTCAAGATACGTCGTCATACCATCTTCGTAGTTACTTTTTAAGACATTGCCTAACTGTTTTATATGTTCCTGGCGCTTAGCCTCAAGGTTTTTTTGCTCTACTTCTAATCCTTTAAGGTTCCGTTGTTCCGCTGTCAGCAATTCTTGTTCCCGCGCCATGCTATTATTTAAAGCTAAAACGGATTGCTTTAATGCCATAACCTGGGTCGTTACACCCGCGACTTTATCTTTCTGAGCGCTTAAAGATCCATTTAACTGATTGGCCTGTTCCTTAGATTGATATAGCTGTTGCTGTAAAGTATCTGCTCGAACTGGAATCACTGAAGTGGCTAATAGGATGATTCCCACTATGGTTACTAAGCTTGTCTTATGTAGAAAACGAATCTTTTGCATTTATTATAACCCCTCAACATGCTCTTTTGTATTAGGTTTCGCCACTAATGTCGAAACTCCTCCCCTATCCACTTAATTTTTTGAATATAAATAGAGTATAATGCATCCTATCCTAACCTTCCCATTCCGTACTGGACTATGGTAGGCGCACTCACTCTATGAATACTATAAAGAGACTACATTAATAAAATGTAGTCTCTTTATAGTATTAAATTTAGCAATTACATGTGTTTATTCAGTTTCCAAAGGATAAACTTACCCTAAAGGACTGTGGCATGGGGATCCAGGTATTTTATCTGGAGGGGATAATTGATTACTGAAAGCACTTCTGTAAACATGACTTTCATATCCAGGAAACATTGTTTGATATTCCGATGGACTCTCTTTTTGGAATTCAAGATCCTCTTCCATACTATAATCTCCTTCATAAATAAGCTACATATATAGCTTGTGCATATCTAGGTAAAAATATGACATTTCAAAAAGTCATAGATTGTTTCATAGTGGGAAAAACTAAGTAATATAAACCGCAAGCTAGACCGGTCAAACATTAGCGTTAAAAAGAGTTAAGGACGGTGTTTTAATTGTCAGATATCTCTCAGAATGAATACATAGAGACCCTAGAACAGAAGACCAAGATAATCGCCAATTATTTCAGTGCTGATGTGATGAGAGCAGAGGCGTCCAACGATTTTTCAAGCGTAAAACATCGAATCCCTTTAATTTTAGATATGATAAGTGTCTATGATGACTTGGGTACGGGTAACAGTTATTACTCTCAAACATGCTCTGAATTTATCGCAATGCTGGCACGAATCCAAAAAGGACTAGGTTTGAATGATCAGTATAAGAGCACCTTGACAGCTCTTTCCCAATACCAGAAAGGTGTTGAATGTCAAGCTTCTAATTATGATCTCAATCGGTCTGTCACTCCTGATACCAATGTTGATTCTACTATGAATCCAGCAATGTACTAAGAAGTTTGCTCCAACCGTTCTTGCTTGCCACCTGAAAACCACTTTTTACGGGGAATCCCGTTGTTCTTACCTCAAAAGTACTGTGTTAAAACAAGCAAAATGCTACCTCGTAAGAGATAGTATTTTGCTTGTTACCTGAAGATACGAAAGGCGGACGAGCCTTTCGCCACACTGCGACTCATAACGCAGACCCCTGCAGTGTGGATCCTACTTTCCCAGGGGCTTGCGCCCCAAGTATCATCGGCCCTGGAGGTCGAAAGGCGGACGAGCCTTTCGCCACACTGCGACTTGTAACGCATACTCCTGCAGTGTGGATTCTTAACTTCCGTGTTCGAGATACGTAAACCACGATAGTCTCCGGTGGAGAGTATCGCCGAGCCAC
>MCHG01000163.1_pt1 | contig 33589 bp, 36 predicted proteins | sample 787351 | NCBI WGS metagenome assembly MCHG01 (sample SAMN05430296, study PRJNA330682) | permafrost metagenome | biome: Cold desert; feature: permafrost; material: soil; isolation source: enrichment culture inoculated with soil incubated with H2/CO2 at 20 degrees... ... | reverse complement strand
AGGAACCGGATGCGGGAAATCCGCACGTCCGGGTCTGTGGGGGTCGTGGGGGAGTAATCGCCCACTTCTACCCGGCAACTTACGTTATATACTTTCTAAGCATAAGTGAAACTAGGCGACCGCCAGCGCCTGAAGGCTTGGCGCTAGCCAAGTTTTCTTTATGCACTTTAGCGTCATAGCAAGAGCTAAACAAGAAATGCCCCTTGACAGGAGAGCGATGCTTTAATATATTAAAGGAAGAAAGTAACTACTCGAGGAGGAAAACTATGTCCAGCGATGAACGTTTACAGAATCCGTTAACGGATGCCTTATTTGAAGCTGTTTTATTGCTAAAAGATAAAGAAGAGTGCTATCGGTTCTTTGAAGATATTGCGACAATCGCAGAAATTAGAGCGCTGGCTCAGCGTCTGGAAGTTGCCAAAATGCTGCAGAGAAATGACACCTACACGGCCATTGGGGATGTGACAGGCGTAAGTACGGCGACAATCAGTCGCGTTAAACGGTGTTTAAATTTTGGAGCGGACGGGTACCAACTGATACTAAAGCGTTTGCAGGAGCAAAACAAATAAGGAATTCGATTATGTATATAGAAGGAGTATAAGAATAATGCTAAGAACGAATCTAGGACAACGCATACCGGAGGGAATGCGTGATTTACTTCCCGAGGAAGTTGCTGTGCAGGAGCGTCTAGAGAGTGATGTGCTTGCACTTTTTGGCCAGTGGTCTTATCAGAAGGTGTTGACGCCAACTCTTGAATTTTGCGCCTGTGTTCAACCAGATATTGAGCAGGACAACGTATTATATAAATTTTTTGACCGTTCTGGACGTATTCTAGCAATGCGTCCAGAACTGACGATGCCGATAGCTCGTCTTGTCAGTACGCGCATGCGTGGAGCAGATTTACCCCTTCGTCTGTGTTATGGCGCGGATGTTTATCGAAATACCACGGTTAGGCATCGAGAGTTTCGCCAAGTGGGTGTAGAACTGGTTGGTTCTGACCAAGAACTAGCGGATGCAGAGGTGATCGCGCTCGCTGTGGAAGCTATTGCGGGATTGGGTTTAAAAAACTATCAGTTTAATCTTGGGCATATGGGCATTTTTTCAGGACTCATGCTGGAAGCAGGGGTCGACGAAGGGATGCAAGCTAAGCTGGAAGAAGCGTTAGCACGCAAAGATATGGTTGGTGTGGAAAGTTGGGTAAGTCTTAGCGGGTTACCGGAACGCGTTCAGGAGCTATTACTTCGGTTACCACATTTTCACGGGGGAGAGGAAATTCTCGATGAAGTCCTCGGTTGGAGTGAGCGACCGGCGATTCGCGAGGCGGTCGAAAGTTTGAGACGAATATATCGGTATTTAGAGGACTTTGGAGTACAAGCAAATGTGTCCTTAGACTTAGGAATACTCCGCGGTTTTTCGTATTATACGGGGGCGATTTTCGAAGGATATGTTCCAGGAATGGGTTTTCCAGTGGTTGAGGGAGGACGGTACGATACGTTGTACGCTGATTTTGGAGCGCCACAACCAGCAACTGGTTTTGCTATTCACCTCGGAAATCTGTTAGAACAATTTCCACTTTCTCCTGTGGAAGGAGCTGAAGTTTTGGTTTATGGTTCAAACGTCAAGCAGGTCATTCATCAGTGCCAAGCGTTAAGGGCACAAGGAAAACGAGTTGAAATGTCACTTGGAACGATAGATGATGAAGCTGCCCAGAAAATGGCACTAAGAAAGAATATTTCTGAGATTTTGTGTGTCGATGAGTAAAACCAATAATTCACGTTGCGTGAAGATACATCTGGAGTAAGGGGTGTTAGGATGCGTAAAATTGCGGTACTGACTGGCGGAGGGGATTGTCCAGGGCTTAATGCAGTGATTCGGGCGGTTGCAAAAAGCGCGCACCAATATGGACTAGAGGTGCTAGGCATTAGAGACGGTTTTCGTGGAGCGGTTGAAGGGGATTTTATGCCCTTGACATTGAAGGATGTCTCGGGTATATTACCACGGGGTGGTACGATTCTGGGTACAACAAATCGAGACAATCCCTTTGCGTATGAAACAAAAGTAAATGGGGTAGCTCAAATACTAGATCGTTCAGACGATGTAATACGAAACTTAAAAGAACGCGATGTGGATGCCTTACTGGCGATCGGAGGGGACGGCAGTTTAAATATCGCTCTTAAGCTTGCCAATCTAGGACTCAATGTGATCGGAATTCCAAAAACGATTGACAATGATTTGATGGCCACCGATCAAACCTTTGGTTTTCAGACAGCGGTGGATACAGCTACGGAGGCCTTAGACCGTCTCCACACCACGGCGGAATCTCATCACCGGGTCATGGTGCTTGAGGTGATGGGGCGCTATGCAGGATGGATCGCCCTGTATGCGGGTGTCGCCGGGGGAGCGGACGTGATCTTAATCCCAGAAATTCCGTATACTCTTAATCGGGTGGCGCAAGCCATCCAAAAAAGGGCAAAACAAGGAAAAAAATTCAGTATCATTGTTGTGGCAGAGGGTGCTAAACCTCGAGGCGGCGAGATTGTGGTCGAACGACTGGTTTCGGGACGCTTCGATCCGATCAAGTTGGGAGGCATTGGGGCTAAAATCGGCAATGAACTCGAAGAACAATATGGGATGGAAACCCGAGTGACAGTGCTGGGGCACCTTCAACGTGGAGGATCTCCCAATTCATATGATCGAGTACTTTCATCTCGCTATGGTGTAGCGGCGGTTGATGCGGCATTAGAAGAGGAATTTGGGATTATGGTCGCTCTTCGGGGGAGGGATATTGTAAGAGTCCTTCTTAACGAAGCAGTTGATAAGCTTAAACAAGTGCTCTTAACCGACCCTTTGTTGATAGCAGCACGTAATCTAGGGGTAGAAATGGGAGACTAATTCTTAATAAGGAGCAGAGGGAAATGATTGAGAAATTAACGTTAGCTGGGCTGGAGAGCTTCCTTGATGATACCTGCGATTCTTTACGTAAAGATAGGGATGCTGCTGAACTAAAGGAATATGTTATTGCTATACTTTTTTTGAAGCGTTTAAACGATCGGTTTAATTTGGAACGAGAGGTTAGGCGCGATAAGCTTAAGGTGAAGGGGTTAACTGAGACTCAAATTGAAGATGATTTAGAAAAAAGGGAAGTCTATCGCTTTTTTGTACCTAAGATTGCTCGTTGGGAGAACGTAAAACACCAGACAGAAGAGATGGGGTCTTATCTAATCAAGGCTTTCAAAGAGATTGAGGGAATGAATTTGGGTTGCCTTGGTCTATTAAGTACAGTAGATTTTAATAAGAAGTTAGAAAATGGGGATAAATATATTTCGAATGCAGATTTGGTGGAGTTAATTAACGATTTTGACGAGCTACAGTTGACAGATAATCATTTAGATTTCTAATTTCCAAGGTTCTGTTGATAGCTTTAGCACTAAGAAGAGACAAGTCTTTAAAACGAAGGCCTGTCTCTTCTTAGTGCGCCACTGAAATAATATAGTTGCCAAAGTAAAGGGACATTGTTATAATACTAATATGTTAATGCTTTAACTAACTGAAGTGATAAATCAAATTGAATTGATCTGATCTGATCTGATCTGATCACTCATGTTGCTTTAGTTACAACGGATATTGGAAGGAGATAATCCAGTGAAACAAGATTTTTTGACGATTGCCTTGCCTAAAGGGAAGTTGCTGATTGACTCCATCCATTTATTGAGTCGTATTGGGATAGAATGTAGCCATGTTAACGAAGAGTCTCGGAAGCTGTTCTACGACCTTCCAGAGAGTAAGGTTAAGATCATTATTTGCCGTGCCACTGATATTCCAACGTTTGTTGAGTATGGGGCTGCAGATCTTGGTATTGCAGGGAAAGATACCTTGTTGGAAGAAAACAAGGATGTGGCTGAATTGTTAGACCTCAAATTTGGGTATTGTCGCTTTGTGGTTGCAATGCCAGAGGCGAGTGTCCCACCCAAGCTTTCTAATGGTGGGTTTGATTTAAGTGGGCTGAATCATCAACGAGTGGCTACCAAGTTTCCTCGTGTCGCTGAGGCTTTTTTCAGTGGATTAGGCATGCAGGTACATCCTATTAAACTGCATGGAAATATTGAACTGGCTCCATGCGTAGGCCTAGCAGAAATGATCGTAGATATTGTGTCTACAGGAAGAACGCTTAAGCAGAATCACTTGATTGAGGTTGCTCCGATTCTTGAGGCCACATCTCGCTTGATTGCTAACCGTGTTGCCTACCGCATGAAATACGAAAGAATTAGGAATTTAGTAGACCGTTTACGCGAAGAATTGCAAGAGAACGTATTGGCAAAGTGAATATATAGATGAAGATGAAGAGAATAAGGGGCGAAACTTTTGAAGATTGAGAACTTAAAAGACCTTGATTTAAACCGTCTCACTCGGAAATCGTATGGAGACGATGCAACCCTAGAGCAGCGCGTAACAGACATTCTCAAGCGTGTCCGTGAGGATGGGGAAGAAGCGGTCTATCAAATGACCGAGGAATTCGATCATGTTAACCTGCGATTAAGCGGCATGAAGGTTTCGAACGAGGAAATTCAAGGGGCCTATCAAGACGTAAGTGAGGATTTCTTACTGGCAATGCGAGCAGCGAAGAGGAACATCCTGCGGTATCATGAGAAGCAGAAACGAACCTCGTGGTTAGAACCTGATCCAGACGGGAGTATTCTAGGTCAACTCTTACTCCCACTCAAGAGAGTAGGTATATACGTCCCTGGGGGAACCGCTTCCTATCCCTCGTCGGTCTTGATGAACGCCTTGCCCGCCGTGGTAGCTGGAGTTAAAGAAATCGTGATGGTCAGTCCCCCAAGGGCGGATGGCACGCTACTACCTGAAGTTCTAGTGGCGGCAGCTGAAGCTGGTGTGACGGAGGTTTACAAAGTAGGCGGGGCTCAAGGGATTGGGGTGTTAGCGTTCGGGACTGAGACTATATCTCCAGTGGATAAGATAACTGGACCGGGAAATATCTACGTGACCTTAGCCAAAAAGCAAGTGTTTGGAATTGTTGATATTGATATGTTGGCTGGACCGAGTGAAATATTGATTTTAGTCGATGAGAGCGGACGCCCGGAAGAATTAGCTGCTGATTTGCTTTCTCAGGCTGAGCATGATCGTTTAGCCTCTGCCATATTAGTCTCGCCTTCGCGTCAACTCCTCGAACAGACTCTATTGGAGGTGGAGCGACAGCTTGAAGATTTACCTCGTGCCGAAATTGCTCGGGCTTCTTGGGAGAGTTATGGGGCTGCAATTTTGGTGTCAGATCTCCAAGAAGGTATGGATTTAGCCAACAAGATTGCTCCAGAACATTTTGAACTGGTCGTGGCGGACCCCTATTCCTGGTTGGGGCAAGTTCGAAATGTCGGAGCGGTCTTTCTAGGAAGGTATTCCCCAGAACCCGTTGGAGATTACTTCGCGGGACCTAATCACGTTTTACCGACCGGAGGAACGGCTCGGTTTTACTCTCCTCTTAATGTTGATACGTTCATGAAGAAGGTCAGTGTGATCGGGTATTCTGAGGCAGCCCTGAAAAGAGATGCCAAACAGATCGCCCTACTCGCCCGCAGTGAAGGCTTAGAAGCACATGCGCGTGCAGTGGAAGTAAGATTTAAATAATTGTATAGAATAGAACTCATTCAACTAAAGTTAAATATAAAAAAATTCGATGGGAGAGTCTACCTCCTTTGCCGCCAAAAAGAATCTTTCAGAGAAAGGGGAGAGGTATACGATGGGAAATGTGTTATGTAACCCTGAGAACTTAGTTCGCCCTGAAGTCCGTCGGCTCATTCCTTATGAAACTAAGCATCTGCCCGAGTGCATTAAACTCGACGCTAATGAAAACCCCTTTCCTTGGCCCAAAGGAATGCGGGAGGCATTATTCACGGAGAAACTAGAGTTTAACCGTTATCCGGACGGAATGGGTGGAGACCTAAAAAGCGCCATAGGAAGGTACGCGAAAATTTCTCCAGAAGGAATACTAATAGGTAACGGATCAGATGAATTGATCCAACTAATTTTACTGACCTTTGGTGGCTTAGGGAAATCCTTAATTATTCATCCACCGACCTTTGGCATGTATCAGATTTACGCTCGTTTGACCAACACTACAGTCGTGGAAGTTCCGTTGTTAAAGGGCTTAGATCTGAACACGGATCAGATGTTAAAAGCGGCCCTTTCACCGGAAGCCAATGTGGTTATTATTTGTAATCCGAATAACCCCACCGGTTCGCTGTTCCCTAGAGAAGAGATTCTTAGATTGGTACGGGAGAGTGGCAAAATCGTGGTTGTTGACGAAGCGTATGCAGAGTTTTCAGAGGAAACTCTCATTCCCGAGATTACAAACTATCCGAACTTAGTGATCCTACGGACGTTCTCTAAATCCTTTGGAATGGCTGGACTACGCTTAGGATATTTACTTGGACAACCAGAGACCATTGCCCTTATCAATAAGGTGAGGCCACCGTTCAATGTCAATTCCTTCAGTCAAAAGGCTGGGATACTAGCTTTAGGTTACTTAAGAGAGTATCAAGCTCAAATTCAGCTGATCAAGGAAGAAACAGATAAATTGCAAAAGGGATTAGATCAACTTCCAGATGTACTGGTCTATCCGACGTGGGCGAATTTTATTCTCTTTAAGCCTAAGGACCCCGATGGATGGGCGGAGGAGTTATTGAAGCGTGGATTCCTTGTCCGCAACATGGGCGTGCTCCCCGTTCTCGGAAAATGTCTGCGCATTAGTGCGGGGCTACCAGAAGAGAACGAGAGATTTTTACGAGCGATTCGAGAGATCAGTATAGGTTCTAGCCACGATTAATACTTGTGTTGAGCATCTAAGATATATATAAATATTTTGTCATGTGGAATCGAGAGGAGACCAAAACATTGCGAGAAGCTTATATTGAACGGAAAACGAAGGAAACAGAGATCAGCATTCGCTTGAATCTTGACGGAACAGGAGAAGCTCAAGTTGCGACTGGGATTAGTTTCTTTGATCATATGCTTACAGCCTTTGCCCGATTTGCCTATATTGATCTTAGCCTGCAAGCCAGCGGGGATTTAGAGGTGGATGCACACCATACGATCGAAGATTGTGGTATCGTATTGGGGTTAGCTTTGCGGGAAGCATGCGGGGATAAAATGGGGATCGAACGGATAGGAGAGGCACTTCTTCCTATGGACGAAGCCCTTGTTCAAGTGGCATTGGATTTTTCCAACCGCGCTTACTTAGTTTGGGCAGTGGATTGTCCAGAGGGTATGCTAGGTGGCTTTCCAATCGAGATGGCAGAAGAATTTTTTCGAGCTTTAGCGGTACAGAGTGGTCTTACCTTGCATGTCAGACAACTTTCAGGGAAGAACCGTCATCATATTATGGAAGCCGCCTTTAAAGGGGTCGGAAGAGCCTTGGGACTTGCCTTGCGCCAGAACACTCGGTATAGTGGTATTCTTTCAACCAAAGGAGTTTTATAAAGTGATAGGCATTGTAGATTATGGGCGGGGAAACTTAAGAAGCGTTGAGAAAGCCTTGGAAAAGGTCGGTTTTGAGGCAACTATTATGACTTCCCCTGAGGACTTGGACGGAGTGGATGGACTTATACTTCCAGGTGTCGGCGCGTTTGCTGATGCGATGGAAGCTTTAGACCGTGGGGGATGGACCCAGCCACTTATCCAGTATGCTCGCTCCGGGCACCCTTTTCTGGGGATCTGTCTAGGGATGCAGATACTCTTTGAGGTTGGAGAAGAGCATGGTGAGCACGCTGGCCTAGGACTCTTAACGGGTCGTGTCGTCAAATTCCCGCCTGGTGGGAAAATCCCTCATATGGGCTGGAACACCTTATGCATTGAACAACCTTCGCCATTACTAGAAGGGATTCCCAACGAATCCTATTTCTATTTTGTTCATTCGTATTATGCGTTACCGAGTGAGCAACTTGATATCTTAGCAAGTAGTGATTATGGAATCGTCTTTCCAGCTGTCGTGGGCAAAGACAACGTATGGGGAGCACAGTTTCACCCAGAAAAATCAAGTCCCTGGGGACTTCAACTACTGACGAATTTCGGAAAGCTGGTGAATGACTATGCTACTCTTTCCAGCCATTGACCTAAAAGAGGGGAAAGCGGTGCGCTTGTTACAGGGACGGATGGAGGATTCCACAGTATACTCGGATAACCCGGTAGACTTGGCTATGGATTTCCAGAGTCAAGGTGCCGAGTATTTACATATTGTTGATCTGAACGGGGCTTTTACTGGGCAGCCTGTCAATGACGAGATAATCCGACGGATTGTCTCGAATGTTGCGATGAAGATTCAGGTCGGGGGCGGAATCCGCACGATGGAGCGGATAACCGAGCTCATAGAGTTAGGGGTCGAACGAGTTATTTTAGGGACGATCGCTGTCAAAAACCCGGAGTTAGTTGCTGAAGCTGCACGTCGCTACGGAAAACGAGTCATTGTGGGGATTGATGCAAAAGAGGGCTTGGTAGCTGTTCAAGGATGGGCGGAAACAACGGAAATGAAGGCTATAGATTTAGGGAAGGCTATGAAAATAATGGGAGTCCAGAGTGTGGTTTTCACAGATATTGCCCGGGATGGAATGCTTCAAGGACCTAATATTGAAAGTACGGTACAAATGGCCCTTGAAACTGGCCTATCTGTGATTGCCTCTGGTGGAATTACAACCTTGGAAGATCTTCGGAAATTGCAAGTCGAGGCTCTAAAGGGAGTCGCCCTAGAAGGGGCGATTACGGGAAAAGCACTCTATAGTGGGGCCTTTACATTGAGGGAAGCGCTGGAAGCAGCTCGTTTCAACCCGTGTGATGGGGTGAATGGGAACGGGGGGGAAGGTCATGTTAAGTAAGCGGATCATTCCTTGTTTAGACGTCCATAACGGGCGAGTGGTCAAAGGAACTAACTTTGTTCAGTTACGTGATGCGGGTGATCCAGTGGAACTAGCTGCCCTCTATGATAGGGAGGGTGCTGATGAGTTGATTTTTTTAGATATTACCGCTTCATCGGATAACCGCGAAACGATGGTGGATGTGGTACGTCGAACGGCTGAGGAAGTCTTTATTCCTTTTACTATTGGAGGAGGTCTGAGGACTATCGAAGATATACGCCGCATGCTCAGAGCCGGAGCGGATAAAATCGCTCTTAATACTTCAGCGGTTCAGACCCCGCGTCTGATTCAAGAAGGGGCTTTTGCCTTCGGAAGCCAGTGCATTGTGTTAGCCATTGATGCGCGTAGCACAGCACCAGGTAAATGGGAAGTGTATATTCACGGCGGAAGAACTGCGACTGGCAAGGATGTCTTGGAATGGGCTGCAGAAGTGGAAGCGCTCGGTGCAGGAGAGATCCTCTTAACTTCCATGGACCGCGACGGAACTAAGGCCGGTTATGAGTTAGAACTGACTAGAGCTGTGAGCAGAGCGGTCTCTCTGCCCGTAATAGCCAGTGGTGGGGTAGGAACGTTGGAGCATTTAGAGGAAGGGCTAACTCTTGGGGAAGCGGACGCCGTCTTAGCAGCCTCGATCTTTCACTACAAGGAGTTCAGCATTGAGGAAGCCAAACGGTATTTAGTGCAAAGGGGTATTTTAGTCCGGGGACTTGGGTGACACAGCGCTCGGTACTTACGACGCAGAGCAAACTAACCGTGTAAGCTCTTTCTCTGGGGATCGGGGTTCATCCTACGCCGATAGGTATTCCTTTTGGGATCGCGGCTTCGGCGATACTCTCCACCGGAGACTATCGTGCCAAATTCGCCATCCTTGGCTCAGTTGGCGGCTTCGCACTTCGTGTGCTCAGCCCCGTGTTTGGGGTCGCTTACACGGAAGTTTGCTAAGCTGCTTACGTAAAGACGTCGCGCTGTGTGACACTGCGTCCCGGGCTTGGAACGGGGAACGGGGTTAAGTGAAGCTTCTTTGGAGGACGGCACATTTTACGCGAAGCACGGGGACGGTTCCGTTGCTTCATCGTCGAAGGGTTAGGAGGACGGCACATTTCATGTGCACCGTCTTGTTTCAGGAGGGGTTATGTTCACGTAACCAGGGAACAACGACCCACGAACTCGAACCAAAAACAACATACTACAAACTACGATATGGAAGGTCGAGATACGTATGGATGCAAATCAAATAGAAGGTTTTGATTTATCAGGGATCCGATGGGACTCTCACGGTCTTGTTCCTGCGATTGTTCAGGATGTGGAGACTAAGGATGTTCTGATGCTTGCTTATATGAACGAAGAGTCCTTACGCCGGACTTTACTGGAGCGAAAGGCTTGTTATTATAGCCGAAGTCGTCAATCCTTGTGGCTGAAAGGGGAAACCTCCGGACATTTTCAGGAAATCATCGATATCAAATTTGACTGTGATCAGGATGCACTGCTCCTGACTGTGAAACAAACCGGGATGGCATGCCATGAAAACCACTTCTCGTGTTTTCACTATGATTTGGCAAACGACGGATTTAAGGTTACCGGCGAACCGGAGGTAAGGCCAGAGCCTTCCTTGGGGAGAACCATGGAAATGTTGACTGAAGTGATTCATTCTCGAAACCTTGAGCGCCCAGAAGGCGCTTATACGACCTATTTATTCGAAAAGGGAATTGATAAGATCCTCAAAAAGGTCGGAGAGGAAAGCGCCGAAGTTATTATTGCTGCTAAGAATGGTGATCTAGAAGAGATACGGGGCGAAGTGTCTGATTTGTTCTATCATGTCTTAGTTATGATGGAAGATCGCGGAGTTGGGGTTAAAGAGGTTGCGAGTGAGCTGCAGAAGAGACGCAAGTAAGGTGTAGTTTCTATTGTTGGATTGCCTTTGTTATGGTATGGTATATATAGGAAATTTTCGCAATGGAGGCACTGGCAATGGATATAGCTCCATATGTCGCAGGGAATAAATTTAAAATTGAGATTGAGGAACAAAAGCGCCTGAATTACTATAAGGAAGCTCGAGAAAAAGCGAAGAAGGTTGCCAAGGCTCTTCGTGATTCATTTCCAAATGTGGAGGTTTATCTTTTCGGTTCACTTACGACGGATATGTTTGAGTTGGGGTCTGATATTGACATTGCTGTAAAGGGATTACTAGAGGAGCATTATTTTGAGGCATACCGGATTGCTGAAGATATTGCAGAACCGATTCCACTAGATTTCATACAATTTGAATTTGCCCAGGATTCTATGAAAGAACGTATTGTGAGGGATGGGGTGAGGATATGACGAGTGAAGAAAAGAAAAAGGCTCAATATAAAAGGCTTATTGTGGATATTAAGGATGATTTAAGTTCAATACGAAAAATTGCTAAAGACATAAATGAAATAGCCCTAGTCTTGGAAGACGAGAAGGGTCAGGCGCGGGGGTCTGACTTGATGGCCTGCGCTGGGTATTTACATCATTATTTCACAGGTGTTGAGTCTGTTTTTGAGCGGGTTTCAAGATCCTTCGATGGTGGTCTGGCCCAGGGTGGTGATTACCATCGGGAGTTATTACGGTCAATGACACTTGAGATTCCTGATATTCGCCCAAGTATCATTTCCCGGGACTTAGCAGAGGAATTAGATGAATATCGACGTTTTCGACATATGTTTCGGCATGCCTATGGCTCTGAGTTGCGTTGGCGAAAGATGGAACCATTAGCAAAGGGTATAGATTCATTGACAATGAATCTTCTGGAGAAGCTGTCCGAATTCACGCAATTTGTAGACAAATTGAGTAATTCTATAGCACACTAACTCTTAGTGAAATGTTTTAAGTTTATAGACAGCCTTGGCTGATTTTCCTTCTCCAGTTGATAAAATGCTATTTTCGATTATGAGGATTAAGACTGTCATCAAACTCACCTCTGGAATATAATACCATAGACCCGCGGAAGGAGGGTAATAATGGTGTTTGCAGAAGGTAAAAAAGTAGAAGATATGAACTATTTCGAATTATTGGCTTGGTTGGGGATAGGCAGTTCCCATCCGGGGGGATTTCCTGCGACGCAACAGAATCTGGACGTAATGCAAATACAAACTGAGGATTATGTACTTGATGCTGGATGTGGTAGCGGTCTTACCGCTTGTCACTTGGCCAAAACTAGAGGGTGTAAAATTATAGCAGTGGATATCAATCCACAAATGATTGAGAAAGCATGCTTAAGGGCGAAAAAAGAAGGCGTTTCTCATTTAGTGGAGTTTAGGGTAGCGGATGTTAACACTCTACCCTTTGCTGATAACCACTTTGATTTGGTAATTGCTGAATCGATTACGGTGTTTTTAGACAAAGTTAAAGTGTACAGAGAGTTCTATCGAGTCCTAAAGCCTGAGGGCAGAGTGGCTGATCTGGAAATGGCCCTGTTAGCCGAATTGCCCACTAATCTTAGACTGCAGATGGAGGCGTGTTTTGGTTCAGGTACTAATCCATTATCTCCTGAAGAATGGCTTGAGGCTCTAACACAAGCGGGATTTCAGGATGTGGTAATTAAGAATCCGCAACGAATGAAGAATAATGGCAATGTGATCATGAGCGAGCTCAAAAAGGATTGGGTACTTGTAAAAGGCCTCACTGAAAAAGCTGCTTACTTGCCATCCTTAATTACTAGACTGCAGAAAAATGCTGGTTTCATGAAGAAAAATCGGGGTTACTTTGGATTTGGTCTTATGTGTGGGAGAAAACCAACTCCCCCTCCACCGCCCGAGAAAGTAGGATTCAAGGATTGGATGAGGCAGGTATTACACTGGAAATAAGCAGACAAGTGATGTGATGGACTCAAGTCCTTGATAGGTCATAAAATCTTATGAACTCAAATCTTAATAAGGAAAGCCAGAAAACATGGCTAAATTTAAAAGTAGAGAGAATCAGTAAATGGAATACTGATTCTCTCTACTTTTATATATGTCTTAGTAGACAAGTGCTCGTGCACCCAAATCAATTCAAGTCGGAACCGTCCCATACGTCCCCATACTTGCATTATTTCTTCAATAAATCTTTGTAGCCGAGATAAATTAGATCAAAAAGCTGTTCAAGTTTTTGTTCCTCGACACAGGAGAAGGCAATGCGGACATCACTGTCTCCGAGTGAAATTATGCCCACCCCATATTGATCGAGAAGGTGAGTGCGCAAGGCTTCTGCCTGTACTCCTTTGAGTTTGAGACACATGAAGTATCCTGAATTAAACGGATAGTAGTCCCAAGCATCTTGATATTTCTCCTGTAGGAGTATTTGTTTGACTGTACAAGCTCGCTCACTTAATACTTTGAATTTTTCTTGTTTTTGGGTTTGGAAATCCGGCGATTGAAGAGCCTTCATGAGGAACGTTTGGGACGGATGAGAAGCGCTAGAGATAGTACCCCGAATAATTCCTACCGTCTTCTTTTCCAAGGCATCTAATACCGCAGGATGCTCAGCCGCGTAGGTAATAAATCCAACACGAAAGCCCCAGACATAGTCTTCCTTCGTAGCGCCATCAACTTTGATCGCTAATATTCTAGGATGAATATTAGCAATTCTAGCAAATAAAGATTCCTTAATGGAATTTTCGTAAAATAATCCAAAATAGGCATCATCGATAACAATGACCAAGTTCATTCCTTCTTGGGCGACTTCTCTCAATGCATCTACAATCTCAGTTGCATCTTGTTCGGTAGGAGTGTACCCAGTCGGGTTATTTGGAAAATTAAGTACGAGGATAGCTTTTCCATGGTCCTTCTTGCTGAGTATTGCTTCTTTCATGCCTTGAGTATTAAAGGTTCCTTCTTTAGTATAGAAAGGGTATAAGATGGTTTTCGCTCCTCTGCGAACTCCAAAGATAAAGTTATAATTACCCCATAATTTGTCTGGTAGAACCAAAGGATCATCTTGGTTAATAAAGAGGTCAGCAACAATACTTAACCCATGAGTTAACGCATTGGTAACGATGGGATTACTAAAGGATTTATCCTGTAAAGAAGGGTTGTCAATTAATAACTTTTCTCGCCAAAGCTGTCTCAGCCCAGATTTTCCGGCAGGAGGTGCGTAAGGATAAAGATCTTTAGGATCGTATTCAGCTAACGTTTTCTGGATTAATGGTAAATACATCGGATGATCTTGCTCCGTCGCAATTCCTATAGTGGCATTAAAGCGATGAGCCTTCTGCTTAGCTTCGGCAGATTGAGTTAGGATCCCCTTTGGGTAGTACAAATTCTTTCCGAGGTCCGATAATAAATCGTAAATATAGGGATTTTCTCGTAGTATATCTCGATTTAAGTCTTGTGCAATTTCATTCATTAATCAAATCTCCCTTACTCATGCAAGTATCATAAATATTTTTACTTTCTGTTTTGATAAGATAATTGAATTCTACACTAAAAGTCATATTTCCTCTAGTCGTATATTTGTTTTTCACCTCATATTTCGTTTGTATGGAGGAGATTGTTGTCAAATGTGGCGTTGACGACACATTTACTAAAAGATATACTTCGTCTTAGGGTTTCAATTGAAAGGTCCAAGGAGGGAATAGAGTGTGGACAAATATGTAATAGAAGGCTTAAAAGATAAGTTGCCAGTCGTACCGGGTCTTAATGGAAAAGATGAATACTTTAATTTTGCGGTCTTAGTGTTGCTAATATTTATGAATGAAGAATATCATTTTGTATTTGAAAAAAGATCTGTAAATATTAGGCAACCGGGTGAAATCTGCTTTCCTGGTGGAAAATTCGAGCCGGCGATAGATACTAGTTTACGGGACACGGCTATCAGAGAAACAGTAGAGGAGTTAGGCGTCCCCTCTGAAAGGCTTCTAATAATCGGTAATTTGGATACCGTCGTCTCGACAATGGGCGCAACTGCCGATGCATTTCTTGGCATTCTTGAGCTAGGTAGTTTGAACGATTTACAAATAAACTTACAGGAGGTTGAAAAAGTTTTTGCCGTTCCAGTCTCATATTTTGAAAACAATGAGCCAGAGGTGTATCAGGTAAATATGATTGCCCATCCTTCATACGTCAATCAAGCTGGCGAAGAAGTCACTTTGTTTCCAGCGCAAGAATTAGGGTTGCCGGACCGCTATGCTAAACCATGGGGAAATGCTATGAGTAACGTTTTTGTCTATAGGGTTGAGGGAGTCATAATATGGGGGATGACGGCAAGATTAATTAAAGATGTCGTTGCTAAATTAAAGAGCTTATAAGCTATTGACCAAGTTGTAAGTTATAAGTCAAGATATCCATCCAAGTGTCTTTGGACAGAATATTGCTCAAAATATAATGGAAAAGAAAGTGCTGAAAGGTGTGTCTAAGAAGACAGGCTATCGAGCACTTTTTTTAGTAAAGATCTTCTCGTCGCTGCTTCCAGATCGGCAGAGCCTCTCTGACTTCTTCCACTTGAGTCAAATCAAGTTCAACCAGCAGTATTCCTGGCTTTTCATCCAACTGAGCAAGCACTTTCCCCCACGGATTGATTACTAAGGAGTGGCCATAGGCAACATAGGAAGCTTGAGGATCACGAGCGGGAGAAGCGCCGAGCATGAAGATCTGGTTGTCAAGAGCGCGGCTTCGGAACAACAGTTCCCAGTGGAGTGGACCTGTGGTCATATTAAAAGCTGCAGGGACAATGACAAGGCGGGCTCCATCCTTAGCCATTTTTCGGGTCAGTTCTGGGAAACGAATGTCATAACATATTTCTAGACCGACTTTGCCCCAAGGCGTCTCAAACAGAGTCGCAGTATTACCCGGGGAGAGTACTAGGGATTCAGTGAATTCTATACCATTTTTAACACGGACATCAAACAAGTGGGCCTTGCGGTGCCGGGCAGTAATCTCCCCTTGTGGGTTGAATACGACACTTGTATTGTATAGTAGATCACCTGACAGTTCTGGAATCGAACCGCCAACGAGAAAGAGACCATAGGTTCGCGCTAGGCTGGAGAGGTAGCTAGTGGTTTCTCCAGGGATTTCCTCAGCGTAGTCCCGAAAGCACTGGATATCGTAGGGGCAATTAAACATTTCTGGCAAGACTGCCAGTTGTGCGCCTCCTGCAACGGCCTCCTGGACTTTTTCCGCAGTTTGCTTGAGATTGGCTTGCTTATCAGCGGTAATCAACATTTGACATAAAGCGATCTTGAGAGTGGTCACTGAAATAATGCCTCCTTTAAATCCAATCGAGCGACTCCCCCTTCGCCACAAATTGTTCATTTTGGATAAGTAGTTCGGCGAGAGAATATCTTTGAGTTCCCTCTTGGTTAGTTTGTACAGACTGTATGATAAATTACTTACAATGCTTTATTCAATATATTAAAGCTCTTCGGTCTCCTGCGCAAGGGAGATAGGCAGGATATTTACAACAGACAGCGAAATAATATATTGTTATATAGTTCGACAAATTTGTTGAACGAAAGAATCACCCTGAAGGAGGAAACTAGTTTGAGGCCAGAGATTATCGAGAAGCTAAGTGACATTGTTGGCAAAGACAACCTATATACCTCGTTAGAGGATCTATATTGTTATACGTATGACGCTTCGTTTGTAAAGGCGGATCTTAAGAAGGATCTGGCGGGAGTTGCTGTGTATCCGGGTAACACAGAAGAAGTTGCGCAGATTCTTAAGCTGGCAAATCAAGAGAGGATTCCGGTCGTTCCGCGGGGCGCAGGGTCAAATGTCAGTGGAGGTGCTATATCTGTAGGAGATTGCATCATCTTGGTTCTAAAGAGAATGAACAAAATACTAGAACTTGACCCGAAAAATCTGATTGCTGTGGTGGAATCGGGTGTGATCACTAGTCAATTGCAAAGTGAAGTCGAACGCGTAGGATTGTTTTATCCTCCAGATCCTGCCAGTCAAGCTTTTTCAACGATGGGAGGAAATGTGGCGGAATGTGCAGGAGGGCCGCGTGGCGTGAAATATGGAGTAACTCGAGACTACGTTATAGGGCTTGAGGTAGTGCTTCCTAGTGGAGAAGTAATGAATACCGGAGGAAGGACGATCAAGAACGTAACGGGTTACGATATGACCAAGTTGTTCACCGGTTCAGAAGGAACTTTGTGTGTGATTACTAAAATTATTGTCAAACTCATCCCTTTACCGGAAGCGAAGAGCACCATGATGGCGGTTTTCTCTGAGATCGAACAAGCGTGTGAGACAGTTTCTGAAATCATTGCTGTCGGTTTGATTCCTTGCGCACTTGAATTGTTGGATAACATTTATATTAGAAATATTGAGGAATATGCTCAAGTCGGGCTACCCACGGATGCGGGTGCCGTACTCTTAATAGAAGTTGATGGGGATGCGGAAATCTTAGGGAAGCAGATTGGAAAGATAGAGCAAATATGCACGCGACTGGGGGCTGTCCAGATCCGAGTTGCTAAGACGAACGAAGAAGCAGCTGAACTATGGCGTGCGCGTCGCTCCGCCTTTGCGGCTGTATCGAGGGTCAAACCGACTATTATTGGGGAGGATGCAACCGTTCCCAGGAGCAGCATTCCAATTGCCGTGAGGCGTATTCAGGAGATTGCCGCTAAGTATAACATTATTATTGCGATACTCGGACATGCTGGAGATGGCAACTTGCATGCCACGATTCTTACCGATGAAATGGATTTAGAGGAGATGGCGAGGGTCGAAAAGGCCATCGACGAGATCTTTGTCTCGACAGTGGAGCTGGGCGGCTCCTTAAGCGGTGAGCACGGTATCGGTCGGGCGAAATCCAAGTTTATTACCTTACAGATCGGGGATGTTGGTCTGGAAGTCCAACATCAAATTAAAAAGGCCCTTGACCCTAATAATATTCTAAACCCCGGCGTAATGTTTGGAGCGTGATGAGATGGAACGTTCATTTGAGTCTTGGGAGAAAGAAGTCATTCGCTGCATTCGCTGTGGTGCCTGTCAAAATGTTTGTCCAGTCTTTAAAGAACTGCAGGCAGAATCTACGGTTGCCAGAGGACGAGTTAAGTTGATTCGTGGAGTTATCAATCATGAATTAGAGCTGACGGAAGGGTTTATTAGCAAAATGTCTTTGTGTTTGATGTGTAAGGCTTGCGTCGTTAACTGTCCGAGTGGAGTGAAAGTCGATAAGTTGGTAGAAGCAGCCCGCAAAGAGATCGTAGAGAAGACAGGACTTTCTCCGCTTAAGCATCTGATCTTTCGTTTGGTGCTAAAAAATCGCTGGGTGTTCAACACGGGTATGAAGGCAGGAAGTCTATTTCAGGGCTTAGTTTTTCGCAAAGGACCCCTCGGCCAAGGGATGTTGCCAAGAATGCCACTGGGAATTGACAAGAGAAGACTTCTCTCCCCCCTAGCACCAAAGTCATTTAAATCGATGTATTCAACCGTCGTTAAAGTCCCAGCAGCAAGGATGAGGGTCGCTTTTTTCACGGGGTGCATGATTAACTACATTTATACGGATACTGGTCGGGCCGTCATCAACGTTCTTAGTCGCAATGGAGTAGAGGTTGTCATTCCTGCACTCCAAAACTGTTGCGGTACCCCTGTCCGGATCAATGGGGACTATAAAACGGCTAAAGAGATGGCGAGGGCGAACATAGATGTCTTCTTGAAGGAAGAGGTTGATGCCGTCGTCGTGGCCTGTGGCACGTGCGGTTTGAGTCTGAAGGAAGAGTATGCCGAGTTACTCGAGGATGATCCAGCCTATGCTGATAAGGCCAAACAGCTGGGGGGCATGGTCCAGGATTTCACAGAACTGGTGGTTTCCTTGGAGGGGTTTGAGGAGATGATGGGTCACTTGCCCTTGAAGGTTACCTACCATGATCCTTGTCACCTTGTGCGAGGCATGAAGGTCAAAGAACAACCCAGACAGATTATTAGAAGTATCCCAGGAGTCGATTTTATAGAAATGAATAAACCGGATACCTGCTGCGGTAGTGGGGGTTCCTTTAGCCTGTATCATTACGAACTATCCACTAAGATCAATAACTATAAAGTTGAGGATATTAACCGAACAGGTGCAGAAGTGTTGGTGACAGGGTGTTCTGCATGTCGAATGCACATCGAGGACGGCCTGAACCGTCAGGCAGAGCACCCTGTTAAAGTGATGCATACCGCACAACTTTTAGAGATGGCTTATGAAGCACTGGACGCCAAGGGGAATAGGGGAATTTAACGACGTACGCCGATAAACGCAATCGAGACAGAGGGGAGAGCAAACGATGAATAGTTATGACTTGGCCTATGGTAAAGAAACGTTGTCCTTCCGTCTTCCGGCTTCCTTGAATGTTCAGGAGATTGAAGCAAAAGCCAGTCAGCCAATTTTAGATATAGAAGAGGCTGTTCTCCAAGCCTTAGCTCATCCGTTTGGAGGGGCTCCACTTAAGGAGGTTGTAAAACCTGGGGATAAAGTGGTAATTGTAGTGAGTGACATCACTCGACTATGGGTACGAGCGGATGTTCTTTTGCCGATAATCTTGGATGTTTTAAATGGGGCTGGAGTACCAGATCAGGATATCTCTATAGTCACGGCGACAGGGGACCATCGATTACATTCTTTAGAAGAGCACACAGCTATCTGTGGGGCCGAGGTTCTAGCGCGGGTTCCTATCTTCGATCATCAGTGTCACGCGTTGGATTTAGTGGATATAGGTAAATCCTCAAGGGGAACACCGATTATTGTAAACCGTAAAGTGTGGGAAGCGGACAAGGTGATTCTAACTGGGGGAATTGCCTATCATTTGCTCGCTGGATTTGGGGGTGGTCGTAAGTCCATTGCGCCTGGAGTTTGTGGTTACGAGATGATTCAGAAGAATCATGCCTTGGCTCTAAAAGGCGGAGGCCCCGCCGGAGTTAATCCAAACATAGAGACCGGAAAAATGGAGGGCAACCCGGTTGCCGAAGATATGTTAGAAATTGCTCGTCTAGTAGGCGTGGACTTTATACTCAACGTCGTGGTTAACGACAAGAAAGAATTTGTGTACATTGCAGCGGGGGACTTACATCAAGCTCATTTGGAAGGCTGCCGGGTAACCGAAGAGATCTTTGGCATTGAAATTGAAGCAAAAGCGGAGTTAGTCATCGCTTCAAGCGGTGGATATCCGAAGGATACTCAGCTTTACCAATCAATCAAGGCTCTAGATAATGCAAGTTATGCGGTGCAAGAAGGTGGCGTTATAATCCTAGTTAGTGAATGCTCAGAGGGGGTAGGGTCTCAACCTTTTCTAGAGTTTTTTCGTCATGGTGAAATAGAAGATATGAATGGCGTGCTTCATGCTGACTTTACGATGCCTGGGTTTATCAGTTTGAAATCCGCAAGCATCTGTCGAAAAACACCTGTTATTTTAATCAGTTCCTTAGCGGATGAACTGGTTAAAGCTGTAAAAATGATTCCAGCTCATTCCCCTGCCGAAGCCTTGCAGCTAGCAAGTCAACTAATTGGAAGCAACCCTAGATCTGTCTATATCATGCCTCACGGTGGAAGTACCTTTCCGATCTTAAGTTAGTTGTTGGAGCGTGGTTTATGAAACCGAATCTCCACCTTCACTAAATGGTGCAATGCTAGCAGTCGCCTTTTTAGTTGCTTGGGTATTTTTTGGAATCCTATAGTTAATATTTAAACAACTAAAATCCTTGCAGCTTATTTAGTTGCAAGGATTTTAGTTACTGGAGAATATGCATTTTTAACTATCACGATATCCTTTGGTTTACCCGTCTGACTATAGTGGAACAACTCTGCTTCAATGTTTACGGTATTCGCCATCATTGGCTCCTGTATAATAGCGGCTTTCAGTTTCAGTCCCAGTTTTCCTATGGGTTCGTCAGATTGCATGAAAAGCCCAGAGCACTTGTCGGCTCAACGAGGTTTGTCACACGCATAAGCCCGACCTCATATTCTGTTAATAAAGTAACAGAAAGGGCAGAAATTATCATGAGTGATTTGCTTACGGAGCGCACGCCGCTTGTGATCGCGGCTGAAATTAACACCATCAGATATCAAGTCAGTAAAATACTCATTTCCGGCTCGATTGAAATCGGCCGGCGCCTGAAGGAGGCCAAGGACCTGCTGCCCTATGGAGAATGGGGCAAGTGGTTGAAGGAGTCTGTTAATTACTCTCAGCGAACGGCCGATAGGCTAATGCAGCTCTGGGAAGAATACGGGACGAAATTGCTCGTCTCCTCCGAGAGTGACAGCTTGTCAGATTCGTCACTGGTGACGAATCTGACGTATACCCAGGCGCTGATCCTCCTGGGGGTCCCGGAAGAGGAGAGGGAAGAGTTTATCGCTGAGCATCATGTGGAGAGCATGACCAACCTGGAATTGCAGCAGGCTGTCAAAGAACGAGACCAGGCCTTGCTGGAGAAAAAGGACCTCCAAAAAGATCTGGACTTGAAAAGCAGCAAACTCGCTCAATTGACCACTCAGAACCAAAGTCTGGAGCACCAGGTGAACGACTACAAGTCAAAATACACTGCCGATCAGGAAAAACTCACCTTAAAGGCCAAAGAGCTGGAAGCGTCCAGAGAAGAGCTCCCGTCCGCTAGTAAAATTGCCGAACTAGATCAGAAGCTCGAAGATAAGGAAACCATATCTGCTGTCAAAACGGCCGAAGCGCAGTTTTCCATTCACCGCGATAACTTGATCGATGCTTGCAATGAGCTGCTGAAAATGCTCACAGCCTTAGACAGAACGGATCGGGAAGTGAAAGAGCAATATAGGGAGAAGTTGAGTACGCTTCTTGATAACCTGGCGAAGATGGTGAAAGTATGGCCACCGCTATTAAGACCAATATTGAGATTAATACGATCAAGTCCAAGGAGAGTTAAATCCGGCGGCGATCGGGTAATGCAGAGACAGCTTGTCAGATTCGTCACAGTGACGAATCTGACGTACACCCAGGTGCTGATCGTCTCGAATAAGTCAATAATCTTAATTAATTATCAGTTGGAAGCTTGATTGCATAATGAATTTTACGCCTTCCAATTTTTCATAATATTAGTTGATGCCTACAACCCACTATGGATGCTCAAAGAGTAATGGAACAACAGTGTTTAGTGCTAATACCAGTTTCCTGAAAGATGCCAAAATAGTCATTACTTATCACACATTTCCAAAGAAATGTATCACTGACTCTACTAATAAAGTGAGTTCTGAGCCGGTTGGGAAATCTACCGATGAGTCAACTAAGGTAATCAATCAGGAAATTTTCGCCGAGTATTGGGGTGACAGGGCGTTTTCAAATATAAACTCTAGACTTAATACATAGACATATAAACTCTAGACTTAATATTCAAAAGACAAGTACAGAACATTTATGTTAATTAATTGAATTTATTTTCAATTCAATCAGTACCTGCATAGGTTGCGCGCTTCTTAATTATGTCGATATAACTACATCTCCTTCAAAGTGGATGGAAATATTACGTATTAAATACCATGGAAAGTGACATCTTATAGGAGTAAAAACGTAAGGAATACACAATTGTCATGAGATGCTTGGAAAACTCATCTCAACAAATTGCTGTGACGAAAGTTGCTACTATATCACTATAGACCTTCCTAAGTGGGGGTCTTTTCTCTTTTAAAAAAATAACAAGCAATTGTGGAGTCAAAAAAATTTAAAGGAAGCGATTATTGAAATCTGTTAATTTAAACGATTCAGTTTATTCAAAAACCCGGAAGAGAGAAATGAGCAAGCTTTGAAAATCTCTTTCATCGTGACAGGTCACGTGGAGTGCGTGGTAGTGCTATATGTGCGACACGTTTCTAAATGAAAAGTTTAGACATTTGTAGAAATACAAAGGCTCATCAATTAAAATTGTTGGTAAACTGTTCAGAAAAGGTAATACGTGGAAAATGATTGATATTGACAATATTTCGATTGTTATAATATAGCATAGTCGTTACAAATGGTTTGCATAAATATTATTTTAACCTTCAGTATATTAATACATTTCAGTTTACCCATTATCCTGATTAAGGAGCGAAGTATTTCATGCGTAAATGATCGTTGGATCATTCGAAAATGGGGAGGGCGCAATGCTATTTTATACTCTGGTTAATATTTTTTCGAGGATATATTGATGGACTCTGCTAACATAGTAATTGAACTACATAGCTCGGTTAAGACAATCAATTATTTAATTCCTTGTTACAATGAATATTTCGTTTTGAAAGTGCAGTTAATTCGGTGAGTGAGTGCATCAATCTCGGAAAATAAGTGCGTAGCTATCGGAAAAATAGTGCACTTCAATCATTGAAGTTTTGTGGCTTAGGTGATACTATCATTTTGCTTTTACTCATGTGCAGGATAGAGCTACGCTGGGGAGCGACTCGAGCGGCTCATGAGGTTTAGCAGAGAGAGCGATGCCGAAGCACGGAATGCTGAAGTTTGCTCTTTTTTTATTCGCCCTCTCTGGAACACCAATGCGAAATTATCTAAAGCTTTACGTAATATCGCTTTGGTTTCCAGGGAGGCAGTACTTGCCTGCAATAAAAAGAAGCGGTGCTGATACGCATCGCCTCCCTTGTAAACCCACACGGGCGCTCGGGTCGCTCCTCAGCGTTTCCCTATCCTCCCTTGTGATAAAGCACCGTTAGTATAGCACAAATACCTATTTGATTGGAATACAAAAAACCCAAATTGTCCTTGACATTGGGTACACATCAGTTTCTTCTTTGACGACTTTATCATGACCCGTTTTTAGAATCGTCTGGATGCTTTTGTAGCTAGGATTTGGCGTATAAGATAACGCTTTTTCACAGGCAGCTTCAAGACGGTTCACGGCGTATTTGTCAGCCAATTTGAGTAGAGCCATACATGATCGGTAGCCTTGTTGTTCTACTTTGTGCGCTGAAAGAATTGCTTGAACTGCTATGGATGTATTTTGACCAACACTTTTTGCCCAAGAGATAAACCGTTCTGAATTCCAAGCAGCATACTGCTTGTGCTCTTCCGGCATATGTTCAACAACCGTGCTGTACTGGCCTTCTCGGCCATGTAGCTTTGGATGTGAACAGACTCGGTGGTTATTAAAGAAGACTTCGATAACCCACCTGGTGATACGAACATCAACTTTATGTTTGATGTATTCGTAGGGACAGCTGTAATACATTTTTCCTACGGCTATATGATAGTTAAACTGAACGGTTGCGATCTTCCAAGTGGCTAGCTCGTAGGGAACGTGGGCAGTGGTAGTAGTGCAGATTGCTCTTCTTCCTCAAAGAATTGGTGGAATAGCTGGATTATCAGTAATTAAATTAGAGATATGAGTTTAAATTATGTCTAAAATTCGGGGGTCAGTTCAGACCCTGGCTCAACCTAAGCGTTTCGATGGCTCTCGCAGAGCATATTATTCACAGGATACCCCAAAAGCCTTCCATCGGCCCGTTATCAATGCAGCGAGCCACTCTGGACATGCTTTGCTTCATTCCTGCGGCCTGCAGTTTCGAGTGGAAAATGCGGCTTGTATATTGATACCCCCTGTCCGAATGAAACAGTGGATGTGCTTCAGGATGGGCGGCCACGGCAGCATCAAATGTATCGAAAACGAGTCTGTTATCGTTGCGATCACCAATGGCATAGGCAACAATGCGTCGATCATACAGGTCCAGGATGGCGCTCAAATATACTTTGTGGACTTCCGGACCAACGTAGTATTTAAACTCCGTCACGTCCGTCAACCATTTCGTGTTTGGCGCGTCTGCGTGGAACTCACGTTTCAGATAGTTCTTGGCTATGTATGCCGGCGATGCTGCGTTCCTAGTGCATCCGTGCCTTTTGTATTTAATGGTTGATTGAATATGAAGGGCACGGTTGATCCGAAGGACACGTTTATCATTCACATGAATGTCGTGTCTCCTGTCCAACTCATCCCGTATTCTGCGGTATCCCATATCAGGATGCTCTTTGTAGATCTTCTCAACAACGTCTGCAATTCCTTCGTTCTCTAGCTCGCGCTTGCTCTTAGGATGCGTCAGCCATCGATAATAAGCTGACCGGGTAATGTGTAAAAAGGCACAGAGCTTCCATACAGGAAATGACCGATTCTCAGATAATAGTTTCACTGCTTCATAGGCCGACTGATACCTTACGAAGCTCAGCGTCGCCTCCTCTCCAATTCCTTCACTTTTTTTAGCAGGGCATTCTCCATTTCCAGATCATATTTCTCCCGTTCAAGTTGAGCTATCCGGTCTTTCAGTTCTTCCTCAGGTGTTCGGCTCGGCAGTGTTCCGGCGCGGTGTCCTCGCCGATCTTCCAACCCCGATTCTCCCATCTCAAGGTATTTCTTGGTCCACGTATAGACCTGCTGGTATGAAACCTGGTATTTGAGCGCTGTCCTATTGTAATCGTTTCCAGTGGATAGGCATTCTTTTACAATTTGTAGTCTCTCTTGTCCAGTCGTATTTCGGCCTTTCGTCATTCGGCTTCCTCCTGTCTGTGTTCGGAAATCCTTATGACTATTATACGCCTTTAGCCAATGATCAATCTGCCTTTTATCCCTGACACCGTATCTCTCACAGATCTCCCATTTCGATCCTTTTCATGCCAGATAATCCAGAACAGTCGAGAGCTTGGTCTCTTTTGTATATCGTTTGTAGTGTTCCTTCGGTAGAAACCCTGAGGGACCGTCTGTTTTGTCTGAAGAGCCACTTCCTGAATGCCTCGTCAGATACGCCTGCTTCCTGATAGGCTGACGTAAATCCTATTTTCCCCGAGAGATACAATTCTACGATTCGTATCATCTCTTCTACTGGTATTTTTCTCTGTTGTGACATAATTACCCCCAGACTGAACAGTTTTTTATTTCACTGTCCTGTCTGAGGGTAGCATACCAGAAATTCTCACACCAACGCATTTTGATTTTGATTTGAAGAGTGGGCTGAGTGTAGATGAGATAGTGGAGTAAGAATCCCCACACCCCCCAAAAAGATCTTGAGGTATAATAATCGGTTTCCATTACCTCTTTTATTCTAGTAAGCCTAAGAGAAAGTTCAATATCAACGTACTGACCTTAAAAATATCTAACAATAGACAGCATTTGTTACAGCAGTAGCAGTCAAATTTGTCTGGCAGTGGGATTGCGATTAGCCATTCCCCTCAACAAGACGGACATTTTGTATTTAACTTTTGCATTCCTTCCGAGTGATTTGTTTCGATAATAATCTAATGAAACATTAATCTGTTATTATGCGACAGGATAAGCTAAGTTTCACAGCAGGAAAAGAAAACAATTGAAAGAAATAAATAGAATGGAGCAATTTGAAGAATTTACTGTCTTTTTGGAGCGAAAACATGCTATATACGAGGCTTTTTTTCACTCTTGAAAGAGTTCTATAGTAACATTTAGGTTAGACAACCTTCTAAACTCCTTAAATGGTTGGCATACCTTTTATATACTATTATCCAGCTAAATAAGAAAGGGAGTTATGAAAAATGAACTATGAAAGTATTGCAAAACTGGTCAACGACCTAGTCAAGAATCCGAAAAGTATGTTGTCGAGTGAATATGGGCTATTACCAGAACATAATACTAATGAATTTAAGATCATTCAGAACGTTTTTTCTAAGTACGAGATATCAGGAGATACCCTAACGATTGGAATAGAACCTCTGGTAAGTTGGGGTTAGAAAGAAGAGATGAGTCTTCAGCTTGATCAAGTTATTTCCACAGAAATAAATACAATTCTGAGCAGAGCCCAACTGAATGCGGAAATGTTACAAATGATTAAGTCCTCGCTTAATACATATAGTAAGACTGGCGAATTATTTCCGTGGGTAAACTTAACTTTGTTAAGTTGTGAGTGTGTAAGCGGGATAACTGAAGTTGCGCTGCCAGGAGCAATAGGGATGGAACTATTTGCCCTGGCTGCCGATATCTTAGATGACATTCAGGATCAGGACAATGATGATTTACCGTGGCGTAAACTCACCAATGCTAACGCTATAAACTTAGCCATTTGTCTCCTTATGCTAAGCTATGAGGCAGTATCGAATATACCAGACTATGGACTCTCTAGGGAAGTTAGCACAATCTTAAATCGTACGGGGATAAGAGCTATTGATGGCCAATTCCAAGAATTCCAGTATGATAGTAGAGAGCAAGTTTCTCTAGAACAATATTTCGAGCTAGTCAAGCGAAAATCGGGAAGTTTAACGGCCTGTGCTTGTAAGATCGGGGCAACTTTAGGTGGTGGGTCAGAAGCATTAGTCTTGCAATTAGAACAGTTTGGAACAAATCTAGGGATAATGAGCCAAATCAGAAACGATTTAAACGATTTCTTAGATTTTGAAACGAAAAAGGATTTCATTAACAATACAAAAACCCTGCCTTATGTTTATCTATTAAGTATCCTCCAAGGGCAGCCCAAGCGCTTCAAAGCACTAACTCAGCTACAAGGTAAAGGACAACAAGGGTTCGGGAACGAAGAACGAGAATCTCTAAAACAAATGGCCATCGATGAAGGTGTTGCACATTATTGCAAAGTAATGTACGAAATTTATCGCCAAAAGGCTACGGACATAATTAAGGCTTTACCTGTACTGGAAAAATGTAAAGAGAAGATGATCAAACTTGTCGAAGAAAGTGTTTAGGCAGCAAGTATATTATATTGCAAGTGTTGCTTTTATGGTATTAGGACTCGTATATTTTGTAGTTACCATGAATCAACCTTACATTGGTCTTAACATCGAGAACGTTAATGGCCAATGGCTTGTGACTGCAAGTGATCACTATGGTGAAGGGTACCAGGCGGGGGTGAGAGTCGGAGACGTAGTTTTAAAAATTAACAATGACGACCCAAGTAAGTACCGCCTTGTTCAGAAATGGAGTGAGGCAGAAGGTGCATTTTCGATAGAATTCAGCAGGTCAAGCCAGCTAAAAGATAACATTATTAAGTTGCCTAAAAGTCCTGATTTTTTGAGTACATTAAGTCAAGTTCCTCTGGAAATTTTGGGATTTGTTTTTTGGATATCGGGATTTTGGACTTGGTATAAGCGTCCTTTTCTGGCTCAAGCACGTTCTTTATTTTGGTTGAACTGGATTATAGGTTTGGCGATAGTTTTGGTCCCAGCTTCAGGGCGCTGTATACTTTTTGCAAGAGAATTAGAGTATATAAGCTTGTCATTAGTACCGCTATTTCTAATTAATCTAGTCTCGGTTTTTCCAAAAGACAATAGAAACCGGGTAAACCGGTTTAGTCGTCATTTGTTTGCCATTATGTCTATGATCATAATAATTCTTACTATTTCACAATCACTAGGTATCACTAGCAATATAATTTTCTTAAGAAAACTGTTAATATCGACTGTAATCATATCCCTACTTTTAGCACTAAGTAATCTAGGCTCGCTAATTATGTTGCCCAAAGATAATCCGGAAAGAAACCAAGCGGGTATTCTTTTTTTGGGCATGGTTATGGGCTTCTTTCCGTTTGTCTTTTTGACAGCGGTTCCACAGTTATTTGACTTTCAACCGATAATCTACGACCATTTTAGTTCCTTGTTTCTTTCTTTTATTCCGCTCGCTTGGTACTATGTCATCGCCAATAAATATTTGCCGGATAGTCGTCGACTCCTAGAGAGACTTATTTTATTTTTTGTTATGGGAGTAATTATTAGTATCGTTGTCTCATATCTACTATTCTTTTTAAAAGTAGTGAAAACAATAAATCTTGAGGTGTATCTTGCTACTCTATCCTTAACCATGCCGATGATGGCTTGTTTTAGCTTAATTAGAATTGTGGTAAGTAAACTATTAGGAAAATTCGCTTTTTTTGAAGGTCATCATGATTTTAAAAAAAGAGTACTTAAGTTAAACGAAAGTCTAACCACAATTAATGAAGAGGACCGGATATTAGAAGAGGTGGTAAGGCGCCTATCGATTGAGGGGGCTTTTATTGTTGTAGAAGATGTTAAAGGAGGATACTTAAAGAAAGCTGTAGGGATATTCTTGGAAAGACCAAGTGAACAAATCAAACTAGAAGAATTTTTTCAAGCGGATCAAAGAATTAACTTAGAGGCAGAAATACTTCCTGAAAGTTTTCCTGCCGAGATATATGTTCCCTTTGTTTCTGATGATTTTACTTGTGGAATATTTTTAGGTCACCGTTATTCCCACGTCAAAGTTGGACTAGATGAACTAACATTAATTACGTTGATTTCGAATCAATTGGCTCAACGACTTATAACGACGTTTGTCATCAAGGCATTGTCGAAAGAAATCAAAGACTTGGCTCAAAGATCTCTGGATTCGCAACGAAGAAATCAAGGGCTTCAGGGAATTACAACCTCTTTGTTTAGAAGTCTTGAGAAAGAGAAAAAAATAATAGCACGCGAGATTCACGATGGACCATTGCAACTGGGACTGGATTTGGATCGTCGTCTGAAAAGCCTTGTTGAAGAAGGCTCAACAGATGACGAAACATTAAAGACCTTTTCTCATATGCAGGAGCTAGTTGAGGACTTGAGCACTGAACTCCGTTTAATATGCAATGAATTACGCCCCCCCTCCTTAAGTGATTTAGGATTGCTCCTCGCTATCGAATTAATGTGCGAAGACATAATGATCAATGAGCTGTTGCTAATCTCCCTAGAGACAGTAGGTATTAGTCGAGAAGAACGTTTTAATGAAGAAGCAGAAATAGCAGCGTATCGTTTTTTACAGGAAGGGATATCAAATGCCGTTAAACATTCAGGATCTAGCAAGTTGAAGATTCACGTTGAGATGAACGAATCAAGAATTGAACTGACTGTTAGAGATTCGGGTAAAGGTTTCGATATTAGCAAGATCGATGATTGGTCGTTGATGGGTGTTCATTTTGGAATAGTAGGAATGAAAGAAAGAATAGAAAGCTTGGGTGGTAATCTTCAAATCAGCTCGACAATTGGTCGGGGCACTATGCTCAAAGCTTCTCTCCCAATATATAGAAATTAGTAAAAAACGTACTATTAACACCAAAATCTAAGAATCTCTAGATAAGGGAGGGAGATAGAAGTGTCCTTCAATTCCGAAGAATTGGAACTAGTAAAAGTCTTAGTCGTTGATGACCATACGCTTTTTGCAGCAGGAACCGTCTCTTTATTAAGCGTTGAATCTCGTATTTTAGTAGTAGGAATTGCCCAGAACGGAGTAGAATGTCTGAACTTAATTAGTAAAACTGTTCCTAACGTGGTGTTGTTAGATATCAATCTCCCGGATATCTGTGGGATTGATATAATAGATAAAATAAAAAGCAAACAACCCGAAGTAAAGATTCTTATTCTGACAGGGCAAGATCCAAAAGGTTACGTTAGTATGTCTATAAGAAAAGGCGCCAATGGTTTCTTACTAAAAAACTGTTCAGTAAAGGAGATGATCACGGCTATATTACAAGCCTCTAGAGGTGAGTTCTATTTTTCCCAAAATATGGCATCATATATTCAATCTGCGATTGTAGGTGAAGAAATTAGGTCGAATAATTTAAAAAAGTCTAAAGAAATCTATGGCACATCACTTACACCGAAGGAAACAGAGATACTAGAATTAATTGCACAGGGCTTGCGCAATAGAGAAATCGTCGCAGCATTGAGCATCAAGAACCGCACTGTGGACTTTCATGTCAGCAATATAATGAGAAAATTAGACGTAAAATCCAGGTTAGATGCTGTGCTGAGCTATAGGGGATACCGCCAATAAGCCTTAATCAACAAAGATAACCAAGCTATAGAAATGCTAGATTTTGCAAGAGAATACGATTAAGGATTTATTGATAACATGCTAAATATGGACAAAATGATGTTAAACAGTATGTATAGCTCATAACATGAGAAAGATGGCCGTGATGGGATAAAAAGTGGTTTCTATAGTTATTTCAACCTAAAAAGATAATATAGACACAAAAAGGGGACGTGGCGAACTAAGTTTGAACTTAGTTTCGATACGTCCCCAATAATATGCATACCCTTGAATATAATGTTGGCATAATTATAACAGCGTTCTTAACTACTGGCTCATCTGAAATAGTGTTTGCGCAGGAGATACCAAATGTTTTCCAATACACGATTACCTTAACCAAAGAGCGGCCAATCTTGTTTACCTTGGTACATTTATGTGGGTATGTCTGGGTAGTTTGAATCAATTAAGGAGAAATCATCTACCGATAAAGATAAATCCAAAATTGATTTGCCATGATGTATTAAAACCAACCAGTGTAATTATCAACAGTTCCAATAGAAAAAGTAAAGCCCTTAGCAGCAAACGTCGTTGTATACATTATTCTGTAAGATGTCTCATAAGGAGAAGCTTTTACCTTAGAATAATTGTGCGAAAAGTTATAATAGTAGAGACTTGGGTCTAACACATATGATCTTATCGCACCAGCGGTAAAGCCAGAAACTGATTGTACCGTTCCATTTGCATTCTGTAAGTTTACCCTATACATGTTAGCATTTCCTTGACCAATTTCGGGAGGATACCATTGAGATGTCCATGCTATATAATCATGATAATCTACTGCCTGGTATCCATTATCATTATATGCATTTCCGATATACTTATTAGTGACACCCCAACTTTTTGTCCCATAATTTATACTATAACCACTAAAGACTGTATACGTAGAACCGCTAACATCAGACGCAAGACAACTGCCTGCAACAAATAGATTTAAAAAGGTTGTTAAAAGAAGTCCATATATAAAATGCTTTTTCATTATAATTTACCTCCACATATAATCTCGTTTAATAAAGTCATTCGGTTTCATTTGGGTTGGATGTTGCATTGTCTTCGTATCTCTTAAATGTGATTTTTAGAGTTATCTAAGGTGAAACCTTTGCTTTTATAAGAATCATTCACTTTAACATTGATCTTGGATTTTAGATCACTTTTAAACTGACTATAGTAATCTAGATGTTCTTTGAAAATTTCTGAATTGGTTAATTGTCCAGAAGGTAGGGGTTTAACTTTCTTCATCTTTAATGCATCATTCAGAGTATAATCATAAACTTTTTTGAATGCTACAACACGATATGCATTATAGTATTCATACGAGTTCCAATACTGATCTAATGAAAGACCACCAGCTGAACACATTGAATCTACTATTTTCTTGTATTCAACTTCAGTATTATAGGTGTTTTTCTCCTCCGCAATAAAGAAATTAATCTCATCATTTGTTGGAAGTAGGTTATGCTCTTTCCCATAATTAATAAGCATTTTTTCTTCAATTAAAACGTTATATATTTCGTTATCATCGGTACTCTCCATACCTGAAGCCTGTCTAATGCCCTTTCTAAATAGAAATTCATCATTTGATAACTGTACTTCACCAACCATGGCAATGACGTTATTGGAGTCAATTTGCTGATTATCAAGTGTATCAATAGATTTTGGAAGAAGATCTGAATGGCTTTTAATAAAACCACCTGCCAGAGCTGAGTAATCACTTGCAGTTTTTAATTGACCTGCAGAAGAAATTTCATAAGTGGATCCGATTAAGCCAACTCCTACTAATGAAATAATTAATGCTCCTGTTAATAATCTTGATAGTTTCATTTTGCATCTCTCCTCAATATTATTCTATTTGAATGGAAATTAACGCTTATATATTTAAGATCACTCCTTTCATACATAATTAATTCTACCTATGTACAAAATTATAAGGCTTATTCGATATTTGCGCCCCAGTAGTTCCTACAGGTAAAATAATTAAATTATTTAGGTATAAACTACAGTTGTATTTTATATAGTATTATGTTTTGTTACTTAGATGATATTGGTTCCTGGTTCCTATACTAATGATTATGGCAAAGGACCCAGCATTCTCTTAAAATGAACTGGGTCCCTGCTGTATTATTCTGTTCATTAGTCAAATGGTAGTTACTACCACAGACACAAACTCTCACTTAGTATTTCTTACAGCCAATGAATATATTGCATTTATAGATTTTAATGTGGTTTCATCACTATCATTTATATAGGATGCTGTATACGTATTCCCTTGCATGCTTCTAATATCGGGTAGGTAAAGCTCTTTTTCGGAAAGTAGTATTGCCATGCTCTGTAGCTCGCTATTATTATCAGTCAATAAATGAATAATTATTGTGGAGTTTTTTTGGAGTGCATTTCCGCTATCTAATAGTTTTATATCTTCATCGCGGCTTGATTTTTTGACCTTAACTTTATTAAGGTTATCGATTATTTCCGTTATCATACCTTTATCTGTAAATTTCTCCTGTTGAGAACCACCTCTATTTATTATTACTAAATTTACTTTCTCCTTTTCAATTGGATTAATCTGGTTTGTAAAAAATGCCCTAGTTCCGCAGCCTGTAGTTGTAAATATAAGAGAAATAGCAATTATTACCCATAAAAGCAGTATTTTTCTCCAGTTCATCTCATCATCTCCCTCATGCTTTATACACTATTCTGATTATATGTTAAATAGGATTATATAATCAATATAATCAATATAATCAATATAATAAATATAATGATTCCAGTGCAAAAACCCCTTCAAAGATGCTCAAATAAGCAGGAAAATGAGATCTAAAAGTTGAATTAAGAAGTATTATGAAGTAATCAACAGCATGCTAGAGATAAATTCAACTTTGGGGGGTATTTTGAATAATCCGGGGCGGATTGAGCCACCATTCCGGCCAGAGAGAGCCACTGTTCCGGATTTTCAGAGCCACCCTT
>MCHG01000162.1_pt1 | contig 33627 bp, 33 predicted proteins | sample 787351 | NCBI WGS metagenome assembly MCHG01 (sample SAMN05430296, study PRJNA330682) | permafrost metagenome | biome: Cold desert; feature: permafrost; material: soil; isolation source: enrichment culture inoculated with soil incubated with H2/CO2 at 20 degrees... ... | reverse complement strand
GGAATTGGCAGACGCGCTAGACTTAGGATCTAGTGTCAACGACGTGGGGGTTCAAGTCCCTTTTCCCGCACCATTTATATTTTGTAAGCAAAGCTCAGGTTTTCCTGAGTTTTTTTGTTTTTTGCTACATAATTAGAATATTAGTAATTGGCTCAATTAATACTATAATTAAAAGGAGCTGTTTATATGGATGGTAAAAGAGCCCAAGAGATATTGAATTCTCCAAGTAATATAGAAGTGCTTTATAATGGTGAGCTTGTTTGGCTTCAAAAGACTTCAGATGACTCAGGAAAGATAGATGTTATAAGTCTAGACACGAAAAAACATATGAATGTGGCGCTAGAGGATTTGAAAGAGACAGGTAAAATTGAACCATCTGTGACACATTAGTATTCTATATATAATCAATATTTTTAGGAGAGTGATAACTTGAAAAACTTTATAAACGCCCATTGGCTTCATGAACACTTAGAAGACAAGAATATTGTTGTAGTAGATTGCAGAGGAGATCTTTTTGATTCAGAATACGGAAAGAAAGTCTATAACGATGGTCATATAAAGAATGCCTTCTTTATAGATATAAACAAGGATCTTTCAAAAAAGACCGATGGTCATGGAGGGAGACATCCTCTTCCGGATATTGAAGCATTTAAGGATAAAGTAGAGTCAATGGGAATAAATGATGATACTTTTGTAGTGGCATATGATGAAATTAGAATAGCAGGAGCAGCAAGGTTTTTATTGCTTTTGAAATATATCGGACATGAAAAGAACTATTTGTTAGATGGTGGAATAAAGAATTGGATAGAGAATGGATATATCCTAGAAACTGAGTTGCCAATAGCAAAAAAAGCAAAGCATAATATCAATTTAAATAATGATATATTGTCTGATGTAACAGAAATAAAAGAAAAAAGCGGCAAAGAGGGTTTTGTAGTAGTTGATTCAAGAACACCCCAAAGGTACAGAGGTGAAGTGGAGCCCATAGACAAAAAGGCTGGACATATACCAGGAGCCAAGAACTACTTTTGGAAGGAAAGCCTAAAGTCCACTGGTGAGATTAAGGAAGTTGAAGAACTAAAAGAAAGATACAAGGAGCTAGAAGATTATCAAGAAATAGTAATTCACTGCGGCTCTGGAATAGATGCAGCCTTCAACTATTTTTTAATGGATGAAATAGGTCTGAAGTCTAAAGTATACATAGGAAGTTGGAGCGATTGGATAAGCTATGAGGACAATGAAGTGGCAATAGGTGGAGAAAAGTAACATTGACAAATGGAGCTTACTACTTTATAATTTTATTGTTAATGAAATGCACCTATAGCTCAGGTGGATAGAGCAGCGGTTTCCTAAACCGTTTGCCGGAGGTTCGAATCCTCTTAGGTGCACCATATTTGAATGTAGAAGCCTTAGTACTTTAACAGTATTGAGGCTTTTTTATTGCGATTGATTTCGAGTTTCTTTTTTTATCCCCATCAATATCCATAGCGTCTGCCGCAATTTCTTCACCAAGATCAATAAAGAAAGCCATTACACAGATCCCAGCAGCGAATGAAAGCTCAGGTCGAAATAGGTGAATGGCCCCCCAGAGTTTTCGTTTAAGTGCTATTTTAGTATGACTCATAATTTCATAAGCTTCCTTCCTTTTATGTATTTTACTATTTATCTATAAAATGGATTATATGTTTTAATATGATAATAGTTATTTTATCATATTATTAGAGGTTAAGTTGCTAGTTAATGGACAAAGAAAAATAGAAATCTGATGGTTGTATCGATACAATAATCAGATTATTATATATTTGCGACTATAGCGACCATTGAATATTGGACTTTGATATGAAGGAAACTATAATCATAATACTATTAGATTCTATAGAAATGGAAATCAATATGTTAATCGCACTTGTTTTTATTGCAACCAAATTCATCAATATTCCATTGTCTTTATCGGTTAACGGTGGCCTGATTCATATAGGAATCTTATGCATGAGAAAAATGGATATGATAATACTATACTGTGAAAGGAGTGGTTTTATGGACAAAAATTATCATCTGGCTGATATAAAAGATAAAGAAGTTTTTTTAAATCAGATTTCAAAATATGAAGAAGAATTATCAACAGTTGTAGGAAATGATATGATACTAATAGCTTATACAAAAGATGTAAGTGGAGTAGCATACTAATTTAACATTTACTTTTAAAATTCATATTTGAACGTAAACGTCGTAATGATTTGCGACGTTTTTTATTTTTTGAAAAATCTGGTATAGTATCCATTGACATCCCTATATCAAAAAGATATACTTTAAACATAGTATATCTTTTTGATATAGGGGGGGTTTGTGGTGATCAAAGAAAATAAAACTATGTATGTAATTTTGGGGTTGTTAAGTCATGAGGATATGACAGGCTATGATATAAAAAAGAGGATTGATATTTCACTTAAACTTTTTTGGGATGCTGGCTTTGGTCAGATATATCCTTCACTCCGAACTCTTGAAAAAGGTGGTTTAGTAAAATGTCAAAATCAAACTAGTGATACGGGACCCGATCGTATTTTATATTCTATTACAGAAGAAGGACGTAAAGCTCTGAATATCTGGCTCTTGAAACCAGTTGAAAAGGAGCAAGTTAAGTATGAAATATTGTTGAAGCTGTTCTTTGGAAGTGTAATTGAACCAAAAGAAAATTTAAAAAATATAAGGGAATTCAAAGAAAGAAATTCAAATACATTAGCATTATTGCAAGGATTTAAAAAACAACTAGAACAGGTTCTTGAACAAGACAAAGATCATATTTATTATTATCTTACAGTATTATTTGGTGAAAAGGTGTATAAGGCATACCTAGAGTGGGCAGATGAAGCTACAGAAATTCTTGGTAGAGTGAAAGATAATAATAAAGATTAACCAACTATTCAAGGGGGTTTTTAAAAAATGAAAAGACAAAATTTGAGAAAGATGCTTATCCTTATTTCCTTCCTTCTATTTCCCATTACTATATATTACATTTCTCCATATTTGATAATACAGGGTGCTATGGAGGGAATCATCACAGGCAGCTTCGTGATTTTTGCAATGATGTTTTTATTATCATTAATTTTTGGAAGAGCATTTTGTGGATGGGTCTGCCCTGCAGGAGGATTACAAGAATGTGCTTTGATTGCATCCAATAAAAAAACAAAAGGCGGGAGACTAAACTGGATAAAACATATAATTTGGGCTCCTTGGATTGCTTTGATTATTTTTGTAGCTGTCAGAGCTGGCGGCTTAAAAAAGGTTGATTTTTTATATCAGACAGTATATGGAATATCAGTTTCAAATCCTCAAGCATACATCATTTATTATGGAGTAATAGTTTTGATCATGGTGTTAGCGTTCACAGTCGGAAAACGTTCCTTTTGCCATTACGTTTGTTGGATGGCACCGTTTATGATTGTTGGAAGAAAAGTTAGCAATGTGTTTAAACTTCCTTCGCTAAGATTAAAAGCAGATAAAGAAAAATGTATACATTGCAAAAAATGTAGTGATAAATGTCCAATGAGCCTTGAAGTAGAAGAAATGGTGCAAAATATTAATATGGAAAATGCCGAATGTATCTTATGTGGTGAATGTGTGGATGTATGCCCTAAAAAGGTTATCAACTATTCATTTAAGAGGATGTAATGCTAAATTGTTTTTTTTACTGGTGTCTTCGACGGTCCTTTGCTAGGTAAAGCATTGCGGCTAGAAATAACAATAGAGACTAGCATGATTAGGATTCCTGAAAACTTGGCAATAGAAAAATTTTCACCCATTACAAACCATGCGATCGCAACTGCCACAATCAGCTCCACAGAGCTAATGATCCCAGCACGTGATAACTCTACACCTTTTAATATGCCACTCATATAGCAGAGATAGGAAAGTGCTGAAGGTATTAGTCCAAGGCCAAACATCAAAAGTAAAACTTTTATATTTGATGCATATTTTATTATTTCCCATGGTCTTGATAGAGGGATCATAAACATGGCGCCAAAGATAAAACTATAGATGGTAAGAGTCATGGCGTTAACACTCTTTAAAGCAGATTTGCTGAAGATAGGCATTAATGCGTATGCGACGGCAGCTGCAGTACCTAACAAGATTCCTGGTATATTGAGGATTTTTATATCAAGACTGCAACCTGTAGCGGCAATGAAGCTTCCTCCAAAGCATAGCAAGAGGGAGACAATCTTTGTGATTCCCATATATTCCTTATAAAATATTTTTGAAAAAATCGCAAGAAAAACAGGTGCTGTATATAAAAGCACTGCAGATGCAGCAATTCCGATCTCCTTAATAGCATTAAAATAAGTGATGTTAAACATAGCTTGTGATATAAATCCCAGAATTAAAGAATAAATTAGACCACGGCGTTTGATTTTCAGCGTTTCAGGTGTTTTAATGCAAGCATATATAATAAGTATCAAAGAACCAAAGAAAAGCCTACAGAAAGCTACTTGCTCAGGTAGAAGGCCTATATTCATAAGCAGACTACCAAATAAGCCTAAAGTTCCCCAAAGTGATCCGGCTATTGCAATTAATATGTAATTTTTATTATCCATTATCTACCTCACATAGCGTCTTTTGCGACTTAACACGCACAACTGAAATTGTATCAGAAAACTACTGCAGAAACAAGTTGAAATTCCTTGCTTGTATTGCCATTTGCAGGATATTGACATTGCCATTGCAAGGTGTTAAGATTAAAAAGTAAAAAATCAAAGTATTTTAAAAGGAATTTTTTATGCATGAATACTTTATGGGAAAAGCATTAGACCAAGCAAAACAAGCTTTTGATATGGACGAGGTTCCAGTAGGAGCTGTCATCGTTAGAGCAGGAGAAATAATAGCAACAGGCCATAACTTGCGAGAAGCATTGAAAGATGCCACAGCACATGCAGAAATGATTACCATAAGACGAGCATGTGAGGAAATGGATAGCTGGCGGCTTATTGGTTGTGATATGTATGTAACTCTAGAACCATGCGCCATGTGTAGCGGTGCAATACTTCAATCAAGGATAGAAAACCTTTATATAGGGACTGATGATCCAAAAGGCGGTACGGTAGGTTCTAAGCTTAATCTGTTGGAGGATTACACCTTCAATCATAAATGCAAAGTTCACAAATATATTTTGCAAGAAGAATGCAGTCAGATACTAAAAGACTTTTTTAAATTAAAAAGAGTGTAATTTAAGCATGGAGAGATGTCCGAGTGGTCGAAGGTCCATGACTCGAAATCATGCAGGGTGCAAGCCCTCGAGGGTTCGAATCCCTCTCTCTCCGCCATATACATAAAAATGAGCATTCCAGCAAAATGGAATGCTTTTTATTTTTGCCGCTTAATCCCAAGTCATTTTCTCCAGTGTAATATGATTGCGATACCAATCATCATTCTGTAAAAGCATTTCTGGAGAGCCTGTATTTTTTATCTTTCCGTTTTCCAGTATGACCACTGTGTCGCTGACAAGCATGGAAGATAATCGATGAGATATAGACAATATTGTATGGGCAGCACTTGCTTTTTGCAATACAGACACAATCTTTTCTTCTGTGATAGAATCAAGATTGGCTGTGATTTCATCAAGGAGAAGAATAGGCGGATTAGTCACAATCGCCCTCGCGATAGCAAGTAGCTGTTTCTGCCCTTGTGAAAAAGGTGCGTCAATATTTACCTGCGTATCAATCCCATTTTCCAAAGAAGTCACATAATCCAATAGGCCCACAAAGTCCAATGCTGTTTTAACTTGTTCTTTTGAAATGCTTTTGTCCTGTAAGCTGATTTGATCTGCTACAGAACCTTTTGCAACATGAAAATTTTGCTCGACATATCCAAATATTTTTCGTTTTTCAGTGTTTGGTATTTTATACACATCTATCCCGTTTATTGTGATGCTTCCCTTAGATGGTTTTAGAAGACCCATAATCAATCTAAATAATGTGGACTTTCCAACACCTGTTCGACCTACAAAGGTAACTTTTTCTTGTGAATTTAAATGAAGGTTGATGTTTTGCAAAATAGACGATCCTTCTTCATATTGAAAACTCATATCATTAAAAGATATTTTTACATGGTGACGGCTTGGAACAACATCAGCAGATGTTAGTCCGCTATTTTTCTCACTGTCTTCCGGCTCATTGTAAAAATCATTCACTCTATGAATACCTGATATAGCCTGTTGAATATTTTGAAGCTCCATTCCCAAGCTTTCAATAGGGGAGAATAGATTGGACATTAGTTCAATGGATGCAGCGACCATTCCCAAAGATATACCCAGATAATTTAGCTGTTTGGACGATAGTATCACAATAAAACCAATTACAATAGCGCGAGTAAGTTGGATAATGGGAGGAAAAACAGAATCATAAAAGTTTACCTTCTCAACTGTCTTATAGTTTTCTAGCAAATACTTGATATAGTTGTTTTCCATGTAACTTTCTTTGCTGTAGGACTTAATCATCTGTACGTTTTTTAAGCTTTCTGAGATATGATTGTTTACCTTTCCTGTTAATATCCGATTTTTTATCTGTGCTTTTAGCATTCTCTTTTGAAAAAGTCGAGTAATCACATAAATAAAAGGTAGTAATACTAAAGTAATCATTCCAAGTTTTGGACTAAAGAACCATATAGAAGTGATAATACCTATGATTTTTAAGCAATCAATCATCATCCCCACAATCCCATTTGTAAATAAGGAGTTGACTGCCTCTACATCATTGGTAAATCGTGAAACTACTGTGCCAGATTCATTGGAAGAAAAGAACATTGCATTCATCTTCTTGAGTTTTTTTATCATTTCAAATCGAATCTCTTTAGTAATTTTTTGACCTAAAACTGTAAGTATGGCCTCTTTTGTGAAATCAAAGATACCAATTAGCAATAGTATAAGCATATAAACAATGGCTAGGGTAAGTAGTTTATCTCCACTTAAAGGTACAAGGTTATGATCAATTATATATTTCAAAATTTGAGGAGGAATTAGGCTTGCTACAACTACACCTAAGATAGCGAAGACTAATAATATAGCGATAGGAGTGCTTTTTTTAATTGTACTAATAATTGACCTTCCTATTAGATTATTTTTCATCATTATCACCTACCATGCATTGTAAATTGTATATTGTTGAATAAAGCTCAGAGCTTTTCATTAAAGCATCATGTGTATCATAATCTGCAATTTTGTCATTGTGTAGTAGTAGGACTTTATCAACTCTATTGAAAATGGTTAATCGGTGTGAAATTAGTATAATCAAGCTATTTTTATAATTGCTTTTTAAGCTTTCAATGATTTCTCCTTCTGTCTTCATATCAACGGCTGAAAAGGGATCATCTAGAATAATGATTTTGCTTTTATTCAACAATGTTCTTGCAAGTGCTACTCGTGCCTGCTGACCACCACTTAATCTGATTCCACTATTGCCAACTAACGTGTTTTCTCCATTTGGCATAGCTGATAAGTCCGTATCAAAACAAACATCTTTTAAGACAGAAGCGATATCCTTATCAGTTCCCAGAGTGATATTGTTATAAATCGTATCAGAAAGGAGTTGAGGCTTGTGGCCTAAATAAGATATCATATGACTTCTTTCGTATTCGGAGTAATCCTTAAGTTGCCTACCATCTATTTTTATATTGCCTTTATAGGGATACAGTCCAAGAAGAGATAGTCCAAGTGTAGATTTTCCTGAAGCAATAGAACCTGTTATCCCAATGATTTCACCCTGATTACCTTCAAAACTGATATTTTTGATTACATTCTTTTTGTCTGATGAATAGCAAAAACTAAGATTTTCTATAGTAAGCTTTGTTCTATTCTCCTCTATGTTTAATGTAGTGCCCTTATCTTCATATTCTGTAAGATATGGTTTAATACGTTTCCAAGATACTTGTGACTTTTGTACTGAATTAAATAGTTTCGCTGCTTTACTAGCCTTGATTGCCATTGCAGTGAACATTATGATATACGTAGAAAATATCCCTACAGTCCAATCACCATTAATAACCTTTGTACCACCAAAGTAAATCACCATAATTATGCCAAGCATAGCAATAACATTGTAGATAGGCTGCATGGAGTTCTCTAAAATATTGGCTTTGATTGCCTTGTTTTGTAAGTCCTCTAAATCAGCATTATATTTCTCTATGTTTTGATCTTCCATGCCATTTATGCGGTAAAGCATAGCGTTTTCAATTGTATCATATGTAGTGCTGGCAATGTAGCTGCTTTTTGTCCTGTAGGCATTTGAGTATTTGTATATAACGCTTTTCAATTTCTCAGCCAGTCCCATTGCAATGGGGATAAAAAGGCAGGAGAGTATGGTTAATCTAACATCATAAAAAAGCATTGAAATTATATAAGATGCCATGTTAACACCAGTATCAAATACTTCCGTAGTAAACTTTCGCATGCCTTCAACACACAGATCAACGTCAGAAATAGTTCTGGTCATTAAGTTTCCAGTGTTTTCACTATCTAGTTCCTCAGTGCTTTTATGCATGATGTTGTTGTATATCATAAGTCTCATTGTTGCACTGGTACTATTGGCGAAACGTCTTATATAAAAACGCTTGAAGTAGCGCATCAGCTGAATCATTCCAATAAGAGCTACAAAAGTAGCCACTAATATTGTTATAGAAGATAAACTGTTACCACCAATGATAGAATCAATCAATTTGCCTTGATAAATTGGACCTAGAACGATAGAAATGTTAAAGGCTAATCCAAATATAACAATACATGCTACAACAAATTTTTCTTTTTTCCAATAATTAATAATTTTATTTGGTTGATTGATAAGTTGGATTTTTAGCTTTGACATAATAAGTACCATCTCTTTCCTTTATGTTTTCAAACTTGCCAGTGTATAATAAATATTCTATTTGACAAGATAGTGGAAGCTGGATAAGAATTAGTAGAGTTAACAAAAATATATATTAATTCACTTTGTTATTGTATAATATCTATAATAATAACCCAAATGAGGAGGAAATTATATGAATCTGTTAGAATATTTGCACGACCAGGCCATCATACCTGAGGATAAGGCGGAAATTTTATTAAAGCTATTAGAAAAATTCGACGAGAACGATGTAATGTACAGCAATACTATATCAGAAATTGATCTTACCAATGAAGAATATGAGGAGCTTTTTAGGGAACTTGAAAAGGAAAACTTTGTAGACTCCATATATATTATTAAGTGCCCATACTGTGATACCTTAGGGAATACATATGTTGAAAAATTCGATGTACCAGAATTTGATGAGTGTAGATTCTGCCATGAAGAATTTAATCATAAAGAAAACTATGAGGAAGCTTTCCGAATCTACTTTAATTATCATAAAAAGGTAGATATTTTAGAGGAGCTAAGTCAAAAGATCACTTACAATCAAGACAGAATATTTGAAATCTCAGAGGAAGTTAAAGAGCTAGAAAATAACAGAAAGTCCTTACAAAATGAGAATATAAAGTTTGTTGGACTAAGAGATGAGCTAATGTATGATAAAAATGAAAGCAAAATGTATAAAAAGGTTGCAGAAAAGTATAAGAACAATAAAGTTAAGTTTATCGGAACCCTTCTTTATATGAAAAAGTGCGTTGTAAGATGTAGTGCGTGTGATGAGACATTTGAGCTTTTTGATATTGGAAAGAGATTTATTGGAGTATGTCCTGCCTGCGGTTTTGAAATAGAGCTTGTAATAAAGTAGGGGGATAAATTTGAATAAAGGTAAAATCCCGTACTTAAATTTGATACCCATAATTTTAATAACCCTAATACTTTACAAGTTGGTACAAAACGTAGGACTTATAAAAATGGCTTTTGCTTTTTTAACTACCCTTATAAGTCCTTTTGTCCTTGGCTTTGTCATTGCATATCTACTAAACCCCTTGCTGAAGGTTTTTGAGAAAAGGCTCAAGTTTGGGAGAGGGGTATGCATACTGTTTGTATATTTGCTAGTATTAGGGCTTATTTCCCTTGGCTTTACAGTGATACTTCCTGGTATTGCACAAAGTATATCAGATCTTATTAAAGAGTTGCCAAGATATATTGATATTGCAAATACATGGATATCAAAAGGGCTTGTCTTCGCTTCTCAATATGGCATAGATCAGCGGATCGAGCAAAACCTAAGCAATATTATAAAACAAGTAAGCAACTATCTTGACTTAATACTTACAGCTGCTTTTACCCAGTTGATTAGTTTTACTTCGGCTATGTTTAATCTTTTGCTGGGGCTGGTGATTTCTATTTATTTTCTTGCAGATAAAGAAGGATTTGACAAAGGAATAAAAAGACTTCTTTATGCACTGTTTAAAGAGGAAAAGGTAGATGTCTTTATAAGGTTTATAAAGGAAGTAGATTATACTTTTTCTAAATATATTATCGGACAAATGCTGGACTCTATAATTGTAGGAATACTTTGTTTTATTGGTCTTAGCATAATGAAAATAAGGTATGCACTGTTATTTAGTGTGATAATTGGATTCACAAATATGATACCATATTTTGGACCAATAATAGGACTGATACCTGCAGTGCTTATAACGTTGTTTATAAACCCCATAAAAGCTTTATGGATATTTGTATTTGTAATTCTCCTACAGCAAGTTGATAGTCTTTTAATGGCCCCTAGAATTATTGGTGAACAAGTAGGTTTAAAACCGATATGGATCATGTTTGCTATTTTAATCGGTGGAGGTACGTTTGGGATAGTGGGGTTGCTCCTTGCGGTTCCGCTTACAGCGGTGTTAAAAAAGCTTGTTGAAGAATACATAGATAAAAAGTTAAAGGCTAAGAATATACAAATAGAATGATAAATTAATACAGGTCAAAGCCTGAATACAGGTGGAGCCTGTATTTTTCTTTAAATAATAAGGTTGAGGAAGATAAAGTTTGAAAAAGGCTTTCTCCTTTATCAATTTGATTTTTATGCAGCAACTGCAGGATATGCAGCAGATGCAGGAAGGGGTATAAAAATGGCTAAAATTGAACTAACAGCCCCATGTAATTTTGGAATAGAAGCCATATTGGGAAGAGAAATAAAAAACCTTGGATATGAAGTTACAAAGGTTGAAGATGGCAGGGTGAATTTTGAGACTGATGAAGAAGGAATATGCAGAGCCAACATGTGGCTTAGGACAGCAGAGAGAGTGATGGTAAAGATGGCTGAATTTGAGGCAACCACTTTCGAGGAGCTTTTTCAAAATGTAAAGCGAATAAAGTGGTATGATTGGATACCAAAGACTGGCGAGTTTCCAGTTGCCAAGGCCACATCTGTAAAGTCAAAGCTTTTTTCAACATCGGATATACAAGCCATAACAAAAAAAGCAGCTGTTGAAAGTATGAAATCTCATTATAATATTGATATCTTCCCTGAAACCGGTGCTAAACACCCAATCCATGTATTTTTAAACAAAGATCGAGTAGTGATATATCTTGATACTACTGGCAAAGCCCTTCATAAAAGAGGATATAGAGAATTGGCCAATGAGGCTCCAATCAAGGAGACTCTTGCGGCAGCTATGGTGATGCTGACCCCTTGGAGAGAAGACAGAGTTTTAGTGGATCCAATGTGTGGCTCAGGAACAATATTGATAGAAGCGGCTATGATAGGATTGAACATGGCACCTGGAATGAATATGGAGTTTATTTCTGAAGATTGGGGTAGAGTTCCAAAAGAACTTTGGGTGAAAGCAAGAGAAGAAGCAAGTGACGCAGTGAGAAAGGATTTGGAATTTACAATACAAGGTTATGATATTGATGAAAACGTATTAAGAATTGCAAGGCAAAATGCAAAGCTTGCAGGAGTAGAAGACTATATTCATTTTCAAAAAAGAGATGTAAAAGAGTTAAGCAGCACAAGCAAATACGGCTTTATTATAACAAATCCTCCCTATGGAGAACGTATGCAGGATAAGGTTACAGTTACGGAGCTTTATAAGCAGATGGGAAAAGCCTTTTTAAATCTAGATACTTGGTCTTATTACATAATCACAGCACATGAAGAGTTTGAAAAGTTTTTTGGTAAAAAAGCTGACAAAAAGAGAAAACTATATAATGGGATGATGAAAACAGACTTGTTTCAGTATTATGGTCCAAAACCACCTAGGAGAGCAAAAGAAGAAGGGGAAAAAGAATAAAATACCTTGTCGTGTGTAACAGCTATGAGAAATAGGAATATGATAAGATATGTGTAAAGATGTATATAAAACAGAAACATATTGTTATAACATCCATTAAGCAAGGAGGACTTTATGCATCTTAATGATTTTTTAATTAGAATAGCTGTTGCATTTTTATTAGCTACTTTAATAGGCTTTGAAAGGCAGTATAAGCATAGGTTGGCAGGTATAAGAACGAATGTGCTTGTTTGCATAGGTGCATTTCTTTTTGTTTCAGCTGGAATACTTGATACTGTGGGAGATAGATCTAGAATAGTGGCTCAGGTAGTTTCAGGCATAGGCTTTTTAGCAGGGGGAGTGATACTGAGAGAAGGCTTTAATGTAAGAGGATTAAACACTGCAGCCACTCTTTGGGGTACTGCTGCAATCGGAATACTAACAAGTTTAGGATTCTTAGAATATGCTTTTATTGGCACATTAGTTATTCTAGTGGCCAATGTTCTTTTAGTCTCTATGGCTAGAAAAATATTCAACAAAGGCTTGATACAACAAGAAGATGGATTTGATTATGAGTTAAATATAAGCTGTGTTAGCTATGTAGCAGAAAAATTAAGGGCTAAGCTCATACACTCATCTGATGAAATGAATGTTGTTATAAAAAGTATAGATAGTAGAAATGTATGTTTTGAAGACAAGGTGATAATTAGCGCAACAATCATAACCGGAGGAAAAAAGGACATACAGGTAGAAAAATTTTCCAGCGAGATTGGTTCTCAAGAAGGAATCTTATCTATAGGCTGGAAGTCATTAGGTTAAAACTATGATTACGGAAGAAGGAAGAATAATGAGAAATCTCACTATGTTATCTGATTTTTATGAGTTGACCATGGGAAACAGCTATTATACAAGCGGCATGAAAGATAAAACAGGGTATTTTGATATGTTTTTTAGAACACTGCCTGATAAAAGTGGTTTTGCTATCATGGCTGGAGTAGAGCAGCTTATAGAATATATAAAAAATCTTAAATTTCAAGAAGATGATATTGACTATTTAAGAGAAAAAGGTATATTTGATGAAGGATTTTTAGATTATTTAAAAAACATGGAATTCACTTGCGATATCTGGGCTATAAAAGAAGGAACTCCTATTTTTCCATATGAACCAATGGTGATTGTGAGGGGACCTATCATTCAGGCACAGTTTATAGAAACCATGGTGCTTTTATCTATCAATCATCAAAGTCTTATTGCAACGAAGGCCAATAGAATCGTGAGAGCGGCAGACGGTAGGCCGATTATGGAGTTTGGCTCAAGGAGAGCCCAAGGATATGATGGAGCCATATTTGGAGCTAGAGCATCCTTTATAGGTGGATGCGCGGGGACAGCTTGTACCATAGCTGAAAGCAGATATGGGATACCAGCCATGGGAACAATGGCGCACAGTTGGGTTCAGGCATTTCCTACAGAGATTGAAGCCTTTAAAACTTATGCTAGGACATACCCTAGCAGGTGTTTACTTCTAGTAGATACTTATAATGTTGTAAAATCAGGGATACCAAATGCAATTAAAACCTTTAATGAAGAGATTGTTCCGAGAGGATTTAGGCCAGCTGGTATTAGGATAGATAGTGGAGATATTGCGTATTTATCAAAGAAAGCAAGAGAGATGCTAGATGAAGCAGGATATGAAGACTGCAAGATTGTTGCGTCCAGCTCTCTTGATGAATATATTATCAGAGATCTTTTAATACAAAAAGCAAAAGTGGATAGTTTTGGCGTAGGCGAAAGATTAATCACTTCAAAGTCTAATCCTGTTTTTGATGGGGTATATAAACTAACTGCCATTGAAGAAAATGGGCAGATTATTCCCAAGATAAAGTTAAGTGAAAATCCTGAAAAAATTACAAATCCTGGATTCAAACAATTGTACAGGCTATTTGATAAAAATAATGGCAAAGCACTGGTTGATATCATTACAGAACATGATGAAGTCATTGACGACAGCAAACCATATGAAGTTTTTGATCCAACTTATACGTGGAAGAGAAAAAGAATGAGAAACTTTCGAGCGGAAAAACTATTGGTTCAGATCTTTGATAAAGGTAAATGTGTATATGACTCCCCAGATGTTCATGCATTAAAAGAGCACTGCATGACGCAAGTGGATACACTTTGGGAAGAGATACTCAGATTTGAGAACCCTCATAAGTATTATGTGGATTTATCACAAAACTTATGGAATCAAAAGCAAAAGCTACTTAATGAATATGTAATAGACTAGCATATTGACCAGTGATTTTCTCGAAGAAGCCTAAGAAGAAAGATATAATAGAAATACCTGTTGAAATGTAAACATAATTCGAGTATAATACTAATATTGAGCAAAAAACATGTCTCATAAAATGGAGAGATGGTCGAGTGGTTGAAGGCGCACGCCTGGAAAGCGTGTGACTGTTAACGCGGTCCGAGGGTTCGAATCCCTCTCTCTCCGCCATATACATAGAAGTTAAGTATCCCAGTAATTTGGGGTGCTTTTTTATTTGGAAGAATAAGAGGGATTTGAACCCGCGAGGGCAATTTAAGTAAAAAGTCATAAACGTCCCACAAATGACCAATTTACACGCTCTTTTAAATATAGTATATTGAATAATAACTAAGGCTAAATTTAAAATATTATAATCTAATCTGGAAAAGAGGTGACAGCATGGGGAATTTCACTACACACAATGATTCTCAACTTGAAGAAATTCAGATTTCGATCTATGATTCTGAAATCGTATATCATGGAGGAAATCAGCATTGGTTTCCAAGTAAAACGCATCAACTTAGCGGCTGTGGCCCTATTGCTGCTGCTAACATAACTGCATATTTATCTCAAGCTTTCCCAAATAGGTTTGATAATTTATATCCTTATAAAGGTATGCTCAATAAGAACGATTTTGTTGAGCATATGATTGAAATTCGTAAATATGTAAAACCAGGAATGTTTGGACTTACCTCGGTTCAGCAGTTTTCAGAGAATGTTCTGTCATTTTCGCGAAACAGAGGGGTATCTTTAATACCTCGTATTCTAGATGAAAACACTATCAGCATGAATGAAGCCATGAGCTTTATTTCCCAAGCTTTAGTTCAAAGACTTCCTGTTGCCATTTTAGTGCTTAAACATCCAGTAAAGGAATTAAAAGATTATACATGGCATTGGATGACCATAACCCGTTTGTGGCTGAATCCAAAGAATAACAGACACTATATTTCTGTATCAACCTATGGTGAATGCCAAGAGATTGATTTGGAATTGCTCTGGAATCATAGACGTCAGCAAGATAAAATCAAAATGGCATACTTCATGTAGGTAAAGCTAGAGGCAAATCAATGATTGTGCCGCGAGCTTATACATAAAAATTCAGCATTCCAAAATAATGGAATGTTTTTTAATTTTTTGTTCATTTTAATATTGAAATGTATCTCATTCAATGTTAAAATAATTTTAACGTTAAAATTATTTTAATGATAAAGGAGAGCATGATGAGCACAGAATTAAATGTTTCTAAGGTTGGTATTAAAGAGCTACTAAAGGTACGGCAGTATACGATGTTTTTAGCTTCAAATTTTATTTCCAGGTTTGGAGATTCTCTTGATTCAATAGCCTATGGGTGGATGGTATACATGCTTACTGGCTCGAAACTTTTGCTAGGAACACTATTTGCGGTGAATGCCATACCTTCAATAATTATTAGTCCTTTTGCTGGTGTATTAGTTGATAGGCTACCAAAGAAAAAAGTCATCGTAGTCGGGGATTTATTGAGAGGTGTTACAGTTTTCCTTACAGCTTCGCTTTTTGGACTTGGACTTTTAAGACCCTGGCATCTATTTTTATTTACTATATTTAATTCTACTTTTGAGGCGTTTACAAGACCAGCCAGCATTTCCTTTTTAACAAGGTTGGTGGATAAGCCTTTTTATCTAAGTGCAAATTCTCTGATGTCATCTGTAACTTCCTTTGCTGAGTTAATAGGATTAGCCTTAGCGGGGGTCATTATTTCACAATTTGGCATTGCAATAGCAATTCTGATTGATAGCGCTACATTTCTTATATCAAGTATGATTGTATTACTAATCAAATATTCTGAAAGCCCTGTAGGCAATAATGGAAAAGCTAAAAACACCTATTTGGACGATTTGAAAGATGGATTCAAATTTCTTGCAAAGCATAGAATGATACTTACAGCAATGGTATTAAGCACTTCTATAAATTTTTGCCTGTCTCCCTTTAATGTACTCCAGACAGTGTATGTTAAGGACGTTTTAAAGTCCGGCCCTGAGGGTCTTAGTTTTTTAGGTATTGGGGTAATGTCAGGAATCATTTTAGGAGGATTAGCAGTAGGCCAGTATGGCTCTCGAATTAAAAGACATCATTTAATTGGCTTTGGAGGCATGGGACTTGGACTATGCTATGCATTTCTTGGGATTGCACCACAAATGAAAGACATTGTTTCTCCACTTTATGCTGCTTCTGTATTCTGCTTTGGAATAGGTTTTTTAATACCTTTTATTAGTAGTCCAACAATATCATACATTATGGGTGTTACTCCACGGGAATACATGGGGAGAGTGAGCTCCTGCATGGGTATGATGTCGCTCAGTGCAGTTCCCCTAGGGGCATGTCTATCAGGAATCGTATCTGAATATGTAGCCATACCACTACTGTTTATTATTATGGGTATTGCAGTAATTGCAATTTTTTTCTCTGCTTTGTTTATGCGTGGCTTTAAAGAAGCTTAATGTGATATAATCATATAAGAGGTGGTTTCTTTGTTGGAAGAAATGATTTTAACGACTGCTGAAGAAATAAAGGCATTTTCTGTACCCTATAGAATACAAATATTAAATATTTTTGAATCTTTAGGCAGAGCTGCCACAGTGAAAGAGATAGCCGACATGATGAAAGAAGTGCCAGCCAATGTGCACTATCATGTGAAAGTACTTGAAAAATTTAACATTTTAAAGCTAGATCATACAAAAGAGATTAATGGAATCATAGCAAAATATTATGAGCCTACAGCCCAAAAATATACTATTACAGCCAGTAAAGTAGGAGATGTCGTCAGTGAAGCTATAAATCAACAGAAGGTTAGAATGATAGAGGGTATATTTGAAAATGGTAAAAGTATATTTGTGAAAGAGATGAGTACAGCAAAGGATTCGGACAAATCAAAGGATAAAGGCATTATAAGTCTTGCAGACGTATATATTACAAAGGCCGAGTTTGTTGATTTAAGGAAGCTTGTAGAAGAGTTTTGCCGTGAGCACAAGAAGCCAGAAGGCGCTGATGCTTTGAAAGAAAAGTATAATCTGCTTTTTAGTATAGTTAGAATAGAAGATTAATTAAAAAGGTTTACATTTGTAGAATTTAGCCATATAATAAATAAAAAAGTTAAAATGATGACCAAGAAGAGTAAATACCTGCTAAAGTCACAGAGAATCGCAAAGGGTGGGAATGCGATATGGAAGCGTGTATTGGGCTTGTGAATGCTTAGTGTTGCTAGCTGAAAGCTAGTAAGAGTGCCGGGATACGTACCCGTTATCAAAGCGTCATGTATGTTTGTGCATGTAATTAAGTAAGCATTTATGCTAATTTAGGTGGTACAGCGAGAGATTTAACTCTTGTCCTATTTCAGGGCAAGGGTTTTTTTATATTCAAAATTAATAGATTCCAAAGGAGGTGGTCATATGACATACGGCTTTCTTGGATATCCAGTAAGCCAAGCAGTAGTTATAAATATGTTTCTCTCGCCAATAAGAGAAAAACGGATACAGCTAGAGAAAAAGCCTGATTATATAAAAAATATACTCATGACTGGAACAGAGAGAGTTAAAGCGGTTGCAAAGGAAACCCTAGAAGAAGTCAGAGAATCTATGCGTATCAAATATTTCTAAAGCAATTGAAGAAAATAATTAACAGTGAGGATAAAATGAGATTAACTGGAGAAAGGGTAATACCAAAACTAATGGCTTGCAATAATGGACTTATGAGAGAGCATATACAAAGATATGAATTTGCATCAAGGTTTGTTACAGGAAGAGTTTTAGACATTGCTTGCGGGGTAGGATATGGAACTGAAATACTATTAGAGAGAGACAGCGTGGAAAAAATACAACAGATAATTGGTGTTGATATAGATAAAGAAACCATAGATTATGCAAAAATCAACTACTCCAATAAAAAAGTGTCCTATTTAGTAAATGACGCAACAGCGGAAGACCTAGCAACTCAATTAGGAAGCTTTGATACAATTGTAAGTTTTGAAATAATTGAACATTTAGAAAAAGATGATATGTTCATGACTAATTTGGAGAAACTACTAAAACCTTCTGGAAATTTAATAATATCAACGCCCTTCGGCAGGGGACGTGGAAAACCATGTTCAAATCCATACCATGTACAACAATACAAAGAAGAAGAATTTATACAACTTCTAAAGGTATTCAATAATATTGATTTGTACTATCAACGAAATGAAGCTATAGAAAAAGCAGTGGAGGGAAAGAAGTATTATTTAATGATTGCTGTATGTAGCAAATAAGGAACTGAATTTTCAATATGTTGCCAATGACACAATCTTTTAGGCTAATAGCTATTCCCGCTGATTCTAGATGAAGTGGATTTAGATAATACAAATGTGAAAGGAATGATTTGAGCATCTCTTCCATGGATAGGAAAATATAAATCAAATATTCTGAAAATTTGTATTGTATTGTTGAATAATTGTGATATAATCATATTAAGAAAGAGAATACATCAATAGATGTACTACATCTAAAAAGAGTAATAATCTTTCTAACAGGCTCTAATTCAACTAATAAGCAACTTTCTCAGTATACTATGATTTGTCTGGTTAGAAAATGTCAATTGTAGTTCATGTTGGTTAGTAAAGATTGGTAAAGGTTAGGTTTAGGGTTTGTAAAGTAAAGGTAAAGGTAAAGGTAAAGGTAAAGGTAAAGGTAAAAGTAAAAGTTTTGGTTTTGAAACAGAAATGAGGTAATTAAAGGTTTGTTAGATTCAGAATGGTTTCCTGTTGAATTAGAGCTTGTTGTATAAGCTGGTTTATTTTGATATCAAAATAAATCAGCTTATACTTGTTAATATGTAAATTAATATACATAAGTTTTAGGAGGAATACGATGGACAGAGATAAAGCGGTAGAAATGCTCAATAAGTATGTTACAACCCCTCACATCATCATACATTCCTATGCGGTTGAAGCAGTAATGAGGGCATTGGCAAAAAAAATAGAGCCAGATAAAATTGATGAATGGGGCATCGCAGGACTTTTACATGATCTAGACAACGACCTAGTAGACTGGAAAACCGATCTTTCTCTCCATGGGCCAAAAACAGTAGAAGTTCTTAAAGAAAATAACTTTGGAAACGAAGAAATGTACAATGCAATACTTGCCCACAATCCAGTCAATGGATCGAAGATTACAAATAAGTTTGAAAGAGCTATGTACGCAGGAGACCCCATAACTGGGTTTATAAACGCTATAACACTTGTATATCCAGATAAAAAAATAAAAAGCGTAAAGGTGAAATCTATAACCAAGCGTATGGATGAAGTTCGGTTTGCCGCTGGTGCAAATCGTGAGGCTATGAAATCTATTAAATTGCTAGGGATCCCTTTTCCTGAATTTGCAGAATTATCACTTACTGCAATGGTAGAAATATCAGATACGCTAGGACTATAAAAAAGTGCTTATACAAACAATTTTCCGTTGGTTTGTATAAGCACTTTTTTTTATTGTACAAGTTATGCTAAAATATAAATAAATATTAAATGCAAGGAATTATAAAATGAATAAAAAGATAGAATACAAATCTAGAATAATAGCGTTTGAGCTTATACGAAGGAAACGCAAAACTATGGGTATAACCATAGCGCCTCCAGATATAGTGAAAGTTGTGGCACCCCTCAGAGTGCCAGAATATTTAATTTTGCAAAAGGTTTCAGAGAAAGCTCCTTGGATAATAAAAAAGCTAGATGAATTTTCGGCAAAAGGAATAATCTCAACTAAAAAAGTTTTTCAATCAGGAGAATTATTCTTATATCTTGGCAAAAGCTATGTTTTACAGGTAGAGTTTAATTCAAAATATAAAAAGCCAATGGTTGAACTTAATGAAGACAAAATATACATATATACCAACCTTTATGACGAAGATAAGATGAGAAATGCCATGGAAAAGTGGTATAGAGGGAAAGCTATAGAAGCAATATCTCTAAGGGTTAGACACTTTCAAAAGTACTTTGTAAAAGCACCTATAGGGATAGTTGTAAAAGAGCAAAAGAAAAGATGGGCAAGTTGCACAGGAAAAGATAAACTGCTGTTTAACTGGCGTTGTATAATGGCACCAGAAGAGATCATAGATTACATTGTGCTTCATGAGCTATGTCATATGGTACACAAAAACCATTCAAAAGATTATTGGAATTTAGTCAATTCCCTTATGCCTGATTACAAGAAAAAACAGGATTGGCTAAAACAAAATGGTGTTTTGATGAATCTTTAGTTTATAATAAGTAATAACAAAAATAATAGATTGTATAAACAGGAGCGATAAATGAAAAAAATCATTATATATACCGATGGAGCATGCAGAGGAAATGGTAAGGAAGATGCCATAGGTGGCTTCGGGATAGTATTGGAATACAATGGAGTTAAAAAAGAAATAAAAAAAGCTTTTAGAAATACTACAAATAATATCATGGAGCTTTCAGCTGTAATCGAAGCGCTGAGTATGCTAAAAGAGCCATGTGAAGCGATGATACATAGCGATTCAGCTTATGTTGTGAATGCTATAAATCAGAACTGGTTAAAAGGATGGCAGAAAAACGGATGGAAGACATCAGCCAAAGAGCCAGTAAAAAACAAAGAGCTATGGGAAAAGCTTATAAAGCTCATAGCTTTTCATAACGTAACTTTTGTAAAAGTAAAAGGGCATAGCGATAATGAGTATAATAACAGATGTGATGAGTTGGCCAACGAAGCTATGGATGAAATGGCATGAAGTATCATAATATTATAAAGGCAATATTCATTGATAGGCCAAATAGATTTTTAGCAAAAGTACGAATAGATGGTGTTGAAGAGTTCGTACATGTAAAGAACACTGGAAGATGCAAAGAAATACTAATCCCTGGCACAGAAGTTTATTTGGAAGAGTCCAATAATACGGCTAGGAAAACAAAGTATTCTCTTATTTCAGCATATAAAGGCGAAAAGCTTATCAATATCGATTCACAATCACCAAATGCAGTTATTTTCGAATCATTGAAGCAAGAACAAATACAGGAGATTGGAAAAACAGCTGTTGTTAAAAGAGAAGTACCTTTTGGAGATTCCAGATTTGACATATATTTTGAAAATCAAATTGGAAAAGGGTTTATTGAGATAAAAGGTGCTACGCTAGAGTGCGATGGACTGGTGATGTTTCCAGACGCTCCAACTGAGAGAGGTAGAAAACACGTTTATGAAATGATAAAAGCAGTAGAAAGCGGTTATTTGGGGTTTATATTATTTCTAATACAAATGAAGGGCGTAAAATCTTTTGCACCTAATGTTGCAACGGACCCCGAATTTGCAAAAGCCCTAAGGCTATGCGCAAAAAGCGGTGTAAATATACTAGCCTATGATTCTATTATCCAAAAAGACGAAATTAGACTTGGTGATAAAGTACCAATAATACTTTAAAATGCTGCAGACTGCAGCATTTTTATTAGTGTATTTTACGGAGGTGTAAAGGTTGAAGGAAAGAATTCTTGTGGTTGAAGATGACTTTAATATTGCAGATTTAATAAGACTTTATCTTGAAAAAGAAATGTACGAAGTAAAGACGGTTTATACAGGTAAAAATGCTATTGAGGAGTTTAGTTTGTGGTCTCCTGATCTTGTTATGCTAGACATCATGTTGCCTGAAGTGGATGGATGGGATGTATGCAGAGAAATTAGAAAAAAAGGAAGCATACCAATCATCATGCTTACGGCAAGGGCGGAAACTTTTGATAAGGTTTTAGGCCTTGAACTTGGAGCGGATGATTATATAGTCAAGCCTTTTGACCCTAAAGAGTTAATAGCTAGGGTAAAAGCCGTTCTTCGAAGAAGTGGTAGCTTTGATACTACTAAAGAAGAACTAGTTTTTCCAGGCCTAGCTATAAATAAAAGCGAATATACTGTTACTTGCCGAGGTAAAAAAACTGAAATACCAGCTAAAGAGCTAGAGCTTCTCTATTTTTTAGCAAGTCATCCCAATCAGGTTTTTACAAGAGAGCAACTGTTAGAAAAAGTCTGGGACTATGAATTTGCAGGAGATTCTAGGACGGTGGATGTTCATATAAAAAGACTTAGAGAAAAGTTTAAAGACGATGCTTTGCGTTGGGATATAAAAACTGTATGGGGTGTTGGCTATAAATTCGAGGTGAGATAATGAAGAAAAATAGAATTTTTAAAAAGTTATTCATTACATATGGACTTACCATAATCATAAGTTTTGGAATTTTAGCCATAGCTCTTTCGAAGCTACTTAGTAGCTATTTAATAGAAAATAAAAAAGAAGTACTGATAGATCAAGGAAAAAGGATAAGACAGGAGATTTTGTTAAGTTTTTACACAGGGAGACTGGATACCAAAAGGATAGACAATGATTTACAAATACTTGATAAATATCTCAATGCACATATTTGGATAGTGGATGAGCAGGGGTATATAGTGGGAGCTTCTGGAGACTCAGTAGACAAGTTTTTAGGACAGCAAATTGACGATGAACATCTAAACAACCTTTACAAAAGTGAAAGTATAATAGAAAGTGGGAACTTTGGAGGGAAACTTTCTGTTCCTACACTTACCATAGGATATCCTCTTGTTTTCGAAAATGTCTTTAAAGGAGCAGTTTATATTCATGCTTCCCTAGAAGAGATTGAAAAAACCTTTAGAGAAATTTATAAGATAATCCTTTGGTCTATGCTTATTTCAGGAGCCATGGCTTATGGGGTTTTATATATACAGATAAAAAGAATATCAAGTCCTTTGAAAGAAATCAATGAAGCGGCAAAAATCATAGCAGGCGGTGAATTTCAAAAGAGGCTAATAATAAACACCCATGATGAAATAGAGGAGCTTAGCAAAAGCTTCAACGATATGGCAGAGTCCCTTGAAAGAATAGAAGAAAACAGAAGGAATCTAATAGCAAATATATCACATGATCTTCGGTCTCCTGTAACTTCTATAAGAGGCTTTGTACAAGGCATTTTAGATGGAACAATTCCTGAAGAAAAACAAGAACATTATCTTAAGGTAGTTTTAGATGAATCCAAAAGGCTAATAAAGATGACCAATGATCTATTAGAATTAAATAATATGCAACAAGGGCATATTGAAGTTAAAAAAACAAAATTCGAGTTACATGAGAGTATAAGAAGGACTTTAATTGGATTTGAACAACAAATCATGGAGAAAAAATTGGTTGTTTCTTTAATTTTGTTAGATGAAGCTGTAATTGTTTTTTCATCTCAAGCTTTTATAGAAAGAATAATAAATAATCTGATAGATAATGCAGTAAAGTTCACGCCTACTGGAGGAGAAATAATAATAACAACTGAGGATCAAAAAGATAAGGTTAAAATGAATATAACAAATACCGGTGTTGCCATAAATGAGGAGCAGCTGAGAAAGGTCTGGGAAAGATTTCATAAAGGAGATATATCAAGAGGATTGTACAAGAATGGCTTTGGACTTGGTCTTGCAATCGTTAGGGAGATGATGAGTCAATTAGATGAAAAAATTTGGCTTGAAAGTGGCGCTCAAGATCGTGGCGCTGATTTCGTACGATTTTCATTTGAGATATCAAAGGGGTAAGATGAACCAGACAATTTACAATTTATTCATAGTTTGTTCATCTATCTATATTAATCTATAGATAGATGAACAAATTTGAACGCTTCATAGGAGGAATATATATGGATAATTTTGAAAACAATGAAGAAAAGTCACTTATGGTAATAGAACCTAAATTCTTTTCTGAAAGGATTGCAAGAAAGAAGAAGTTCCCTACAAAAAGAGTTATAGCTTTACTTATGGTATTTACACTGCTTTTAGGTACAGGATTGGGTTATGGAATTGGAACGTCAATAACAAAAGGAGCTATAGTTATGGCAGCTCCAGGGGAGAATTTTTCTACGAATAGCACGATTTCTTCTGGAATCTGGCCAGTAGTGGGGATTTCAAAGAAAGTTTCACCTGCTATCGTAGCTATAAAGACAAAGACAAAGGTGAGAGACTTTTTTGGTGATGTTTATGAAAGTGGTGGAACTGGTTCAGGGATTATCATTGATAAAGAAGGTCATATCGTTACAAATAATCATGTAGTACAAGACGCAAAAGATATCGTGGTGCTTCTAAATGATGGTAAGGAAATAGCTGCCGTCATAGTCGGAAGAGATGTTCAAACAGATTTAGCTGTTTTAAAGGTTGAAGAAAGAAATCTTCCTTATGTAGATTTTGGAGATTCTTCAAAGATCGAAGTTGGCGAATTGGCTGTAGCCATAGGAAGTCCTATGGGAACCGAGTATGCAGGTTCAGTGACAGCAGGTGTTATAAGCGGACTTGATAGAAAAGTATCTGTGGGAGATAAGACTATGAGCTTGATTCAGACAGATGCAGCAATAAATCCAGGAAATAGTGGAGGCGCGCTTGTTAATAGTAAAGGTGAGGTTATTGGGATTAACACTTTAAAATTGATTGAATCAAAAGTCGAGGGAATGGGATTCGCGATTCCAATAAATGAAGCCAAGCCAATCATACAACAGTTAATTGAAAATAAACAAATAGTAAGACCACAGCTTGGTATTACAGGAAGTACAATTACAGCGGAAGTTGCAAAAACATACAATGTACCAACTGGTGTGGCAATCGTAGAAGTTTCACCATACAGCGGAGCTGATAGAGCAGGACTTAAAAGAGGAGACATTATAACAGAAATAGATGACAAGAAAGTGACAACAATTGAAGAAGTAATTGCCATAGTAAAGACACATAAAATGAATGATATTTTAAAGGTTAAAGTTTTTAATGGTTCTGAAAAATACGAGACTGTGAATGTAACCCTAAGACAGATTAATCCGTAAAGGGATTAATCAATAATCCGTAAAGGGATTAATCAATAATCAGTAAAAGATCACTGTGTAATAAATTCCATTGACTTTTTCTCTTTTTAATTTATAATAATATTATGTCACAAAAAGTGACTCTTATGATTTTCATAAGTCATAAGAAAATTAAATTTGATTAAATTTTGGCCGTGCTAGATGGGGAGACTGCGGTGCCCTGTAACCTGCAACCCGCAATAGCAGGATTGAATTCCTTTATCGAGGTCAACACTTGTAGGGTCTGCCTCTGGTAAGTGATGATGAAGGCTGGGTCTTGCGCAACGGAAATTCATGAACCCCGTCAGATCCGGAAGGAAGCAGCGGTAAGTGAACCCTTTCGTGTGCCGCAGGGCAACCTGGCCCGAATTAACTGCCAGGGTAACGCTTATAGGTGTTTGATCGAAGAAAGGTGCACGGCCTTTAAAATTTTTAAAAAAGCTTGAATATTCAAGCTTTTTTACTTTTTGTCTGTATTTTAAATGAATTAAATGGTAATATATTTTTTAGGTATAAATTATTTTAGTATTATTTCTTTCAGTGGAGGTGATCTCATGTACATGGCATTATACAGAAAATGGAGACCAAAAAAGTTTGAAGATGTATTTGGCCAAGAAAATATTACAAAAACAATAAAAAATGAAATAACGACCCATAGAATTTCTCATGCATATCTTTTTTGTGGTACAAGAGGTACTGGTAAAACAAGTACTGCAAAGATTTTTGCGAAGGCAGTTAACTGCCTGAATCCAGTAGACTTTAATCCTTGTGATGAATGCGAAAGCTGTAAAAGTATTAATGCGGGAAACTCTATAGATGTATTTGAAATAGATGCAGCTTCCAACAGAGGTATAGATGATATTAGAGATCTGCGAGAAGCTGTGAGATTTGCTCCGACTATTGGCAAATATAAGGTTTATATTATAGATGAAGTACATATGCTTACCAATGAAGCTTTTAATGCTTTGTTAAAAACCTTAGAAGAACCTCCAGAATTTGTTTTATTCATACTTGCTACCACAGAGCCCCATAAGCTGCCTGCAACTATTTTATCTAGATGTCAAAGATTTGATTTTAAAAGAATCAGTGTTGAAGATATTATAAGAAGATTGGAAATGGTTTGTAGTGAAGAAAAATTATCTGTTGAATCAAACGCATTAAGGCTTATTGCTAGAAACTCTGATGGTGCACTGAGAGATGCACTGAGCATACTAGATCAGTGCTCGGTTTTTACTGGACAGCAGATAAGTTATAATGATGTTCTGCAAGTATTAGGCATCGTAAATAACGAGCTACTTTTCAAAATGTCACATGCCATATTGAAAGAAGATTGTGCAGAGACTATTCTGCTAGTAGAAGAGCTTTCAAACGGTGGAAAAGATATGAATCAATTTATAAAAGACCTTTTAACACATTATAGAAACTTGCTTATGACAAAGGTAGTACAAAAGGTAGAAGACGTGGTTGAAATGACAAAAGAGGCTATAGAATTACTAAAGAGTCAGGCTCAGACATATAGCAAAGAGAATATCATAAGATGTATAAACATTCTTTCTGAAGTAGAAAATACTGCCAAGTGGTCCTCACAACCAAGAATCATGCTGGAGGTTGCCTTGGTAAAGATGTGCAAAATAGAAAGTGATTCAAGCATGGATGGACTACAGGCTAGACTTTCTAAGCTGGAAAACATGCTAAACAATCCAGCAATTGGGATGAGTATTACAAGACTTGACAATACAGATAAAGAAATGATGATAAGAGAGACTCCGCCTGTAAAAAAGGAGAAAAAGATCCGGATAAAAGGTACGGGAACAACACCTGAAATAATTGAAAAGTGGAATGGTTTTATGCAAGATTTAAAGGCCAAAGGCAAGATAAAACTCAGAACATATTTGGCCACAGGCAAACCAATAAAAAATGATTCAGGGTCAATTATCATAAGCTATGCTAAAACGGATGACTTTTGTAAGCTGGCCTTGGATAAACCAAGTATAAAAACTGAAATAGAAGAATTGGCCTGCCAATATTTTGGAGGCGAAATAAAAATCAATACAGTATTTGACGATGAGTATGATAATATCAGGCTTGGCGATGATGAAATAGATATCGTTCAAAAGGCGAAAGATTTATTTGGAGAAGACCTCGTTGAAGTGGTTGATGAAGAATAGTATAATATAAGTAGCTGCAAGCTGCAAAGAAGTATGCAATTTAAGAGGAGGAATTATAATGGCAAAAGGTGGATTCCCAGGTATGCCTGGAAACATGAATAATATGATGAAACAAGTTCAAAAGATGCAAAAGGATATGCAAAAGGTACAAGAGGAAGTTGAGCAAAGAACAGTTGAAGCCAGTGCTGGTGGAGGTGCTATAGTAGTTGTTGCATCAGGGAAGAAAGAAATTAAATCAATCACAATAAAGCCAGAGGTAGTAGACCCTGATGATGTAGAGATGCTTCAGGATTTGATTATGGCAGCAATAAATGAATCTATTAGAATGGCTGAAGAAATGGTAAGTAAAGAGATGGGTAAAGTCACAGGGGGGATTAATCTTCCTGGAGGCTTATTCTAATGAGTTATTATTCAGCTCCTATTACCAGGCTTATAGAAGCGCTATCAAGGCTTCCTGGAGTTGGGAGTAAAACTGCCCAAAGGCTAACCTTTCATCTTCTTAACATGCCAGAAAAAGAAGTAGAGGATTTAGCTAAGGCCATTGTATATGCAAAAAGAAGTGTGAAGTATTGCACTGTTTGCTGTAATATTACTGATTCAGAAAAGTGTGAAATTTGTTCTAACCCAAATAGAGATCATTCCATAATATGTGTAATAGAAGATCCAAAGGATGTGGCAGCAGTAGAGCGGACTAGGGAGTTTAAAGGACTCTATCATGTGCTTCATGGAGCTATATCCCCCATGGACGGAGTGGGACCTGACGACATAAAGATACGAGAGCTGTTAGCTAGATTACATGATGAAGAAATAAAAGAGATAATCATTGCAACTAATCCCAACATTGAAGGGGAGGCAACTGCTATGTATATTTCCCGCTTAATAAAACCATTAGGCATCAAGGTGACAAGAATAGCCCATGGAGTACCTGTGGGGGGAGATATTGAATACGCTGATGAAGTCACTTTAATGAAGGCTTTAGAAGGAAGAAGAGAAATATAACGAGGCAAAAGCCTCATTGAAATCTTGTTATAGACCTCTGTATATATCTGTTAATTATTGGTTATATTGTAGAGAGAATACTCATAAACTATTTTAGTTTATAGTTATTCTCTCTATTTATATATATGGAGGCGATGACATGTCTACAAATATGGTAACAAGAACTAAAAGATTAAAAAAAGGATCAAATATATTAGATACAATAATCAACCTATTTACAACTCAACAAATAAGCGAATATGACCAATTTTATGACACAATAGAATCAGCAAAGAGACAATGGATAGATGCACAGATATACTTTGATAATGTATCTGATCCTGAACTTGTTGATTACGCAATACACATGATGGAAGCATCAGAAACTAAATATATGTATCTTTTAAATAAGGCCAAAAAAGATACATATACTGTGGATTTATCTAGGCTAATATGATAAATAGTAATAATTAACAATCTGTGATAATATATATATAAATAAGTTGGCCGAGAAAGGGGGAGTTCCTATGCCGCAAATTGATATATATTCTATAGTGGCGGTTTTTATTGCTATTGGATTAGTGTACCTGCTGGGCACTTTATTAGTAATTCCAATAAAGATTATTGTAAAACTAATTCTGAATGGCATAATAGGTACGATACTTCTTATTGTAATTAATATATTTAGCCCGTATCTTGGTTTTACAATAGCGATAAATCCAATAACTGCCCTTGTAGCTGGATTTTTAGGTATTCCAGGAATAGTACTATTAATTTTTCTTCAAATTTTGCTTTAATGATTAATTTTTATACGAATAGTTATCTTGTATTTTGCAAGATAACTATTTTTTTTATGAATACTAAAAAAAATCAACAATTGCTAAAGTCTTTGAGATAATCCTATCGCCAACGTTTGACACGTTTATCCCTGTCTGTTATACTAATCATGAGCATCTGTTACATATGGTGACCTAAGCAATAATCGCATTTTGAAAAACTGTTACAGTATTAACGTGAGGTTGTACTATAACAGCATATGAAAAGATAAACTGTAATACATCAATGATGTTTTGCAATTATTGGTTTGATGTATCACTATGTGTAAAATAATTAAACATAACGAATAAAAATAATTAATAGTAACAAGGGGGCTTATCAATGGCGAAGAAAATGAAAACAATGGATGGGAATACCGCTGCAGCGCATGTGGCATATGCATTTACTGATGTTGCAGCGATTTATCCTATTACTCCTTCATCAAACATGGCAGAATCAGTAGATGAGTGGGCAGCTGGTGGTCAAAAGAATATTTTCGGTCAAGAAGTACAAGTAGTAGAAATGCAATCAGAAGCAGGAGCTGCAGGTGCAGTTCACGGTTCTTTAGCAGCTGGTGCTTTGACTACAACTTTTACAGCTTCACAAGGTTTGCTTTTAATGATACCTAATATGTATAAAATGGCTGGAGAACTGCTTCCAGCAGTATTTCATGTAAGTGCTCGTGCACTAGCAAGTCATGCTTTATCAATTTTCGGGGATCATCAGGATGTAATGGCTACAAGACAAACTGGATTTGCACTTCTTGCATCAGGAAGCGTTCAGGAAGTTATGGACTTAGCTGGTGTTGCACATTTAAGTGCAATTAAATCAAAAGTTCCTTTCCTTCATTTCTTTGATGGATTTAGAACTTCTCATGAAGTTCAAAAAATTGAAGTTATGGATTATGCAGATTTAGAAAAATTGGTTGATCATGAGGCAATTAATAGCTTTAGAAATAATGCATTGAGTCCAGAGCATCCAGTAACTAGAGGTACAGCTCAAAATCCAGACATTTACTTCCAAGCTAGAGAAGCTTGTAACCCATATTATGACGCGGTTCCGGAAGTTGTTGCTGATTATATGAAGAAAATCAGTGATTTAACAGGAAGAGACTATAAATTATTTAACTATTATGGGGCATCAGATGCAGAAAATGTAATAGTTGCTATGGGTTCAGTAGTAGAAGCAGCTGAAGAAGTTGTAGATCATTTGATGGCTAAAGGCGAAAAGGTTGGTTTGTTAAAGATTCATTTATATAGACCATTTGCTGAAAAATACTTCTTTGATGTTCTTCCTAAGACTGTTAAGAGAATTGCAGTTCTTGATAGAACAAAAGAACCTGGTTCATTAGGAGAACCACTATATCTTGATGTTCGTTCATTATTTTATGGAAAGGAAAATGCGCCATTAATAGTTGGAGGAAGATATGGTTTAGGTTCAAAAGATACTACTCCAACACATATAAATACAGTATTTGATAACCTTAAAGCAGCAGCTCCAAAGGATCATTTTACAATAGGCATAATAGATGATGTAACACATACATCATTAGAAATAAAAGAAGAAATCAGAACATCAGCAGAAGGATTAACAAGATGTAAATTCTGGGGATTAGGTTCTGACGGTACAGTTGGCGCTAATAAAGATGCAATAAAAATCATAGGTGATAAAACGGATTTATATGCACAAGGATATTTTGCATATGATTCAAAAAAATCTGGCGGCGTAACAATATCACATCTTAGGTTTGGTAAAAAGCCTATAAGATCGACTTACTTAATAGATCAAGCTGACTTTGTATCCTGTTCAACATCTGCATATGTTAATCAATATGATTTGTTGACTGGTTTAAAGAAAGGCGGAACATTCTTATTAAATTGTAAGTGGACAGTAGAAGAGTTAGAAGAAAAACTTCCATCCACAATGAAAAAGTATATAGTAGATAATAAAATTAATTTCTATATAATAAATGCTACTGATATAGCTGAGGAAATAGGACTTGGAAACAGAATAAACATGGTTATGCAATCAGCATTCTTTACATTAGCTAAGGTAATTCCTATGGAAGATGCAGTTTTATATCAGAAGGAAGCAGTAGAAAAGACATATGGTAAAAAAGGTGAAAAGATTGTTTCAATGAATAATGAAGCAATTGATAAAGGTGCAGATGCATTAGTTAAGATTGATGTTCCAGTATCTTGGACTGGAGCAGTTGAGAATGAAGCAGCGGCAGCTGTAGAAGAACCAGAATTTATAACTAAAGTATTAAGACCAATGAACAGACAAGAAGGAGATAGTCTACCAGTCAGCACATTTGTTGGTAGAGAAGATGGTACGTTCCCAATGGGGACTGCAGCATATGAAAAACGTGGTATTGCAATAAATGTTCCAGAATGGCAAATAGATAATTGTATACAATGTAATCAATGCTCCTTCGTATGTCCTCATGCAGCTATAAGACCAGTATTGGTTAACGCAGAAGAAGCATTACTAGCACCTGAAGCGTTCAAAACATTAAAAGCTATGGGAAAAGGTTTTGAACAACTTGCTTATCGTATGCAAGTAAGCCCTCTTGATTGTACAGGATGCGGAAATTGTGCAGATATCTGTCCTTCAAAACAAAAGGCACTTGTTATGAAACCAATTGAAACACAAGTTGAAACAGGCATAGATAACTGGAAGTTTGCTATGACAGTTGGAATAAAAGATTACTTAATGAGCAAAAACACATTAAAAGGCAGTCAATTTGCACAACCATATCTTGAATTCTCAGGAGCATGCGCAGGATGTGGAGAAACACCTTATGCAAAAGTTATAACCCAATTATTTGGAGAAAGAATGATCATAGCCAATGCTACAGGATGTTCTTCAATTTGGGGAGCTTCAGCACCTGCAACACCATATTGCACAAATGCAGAAGGCAAAGGTCCAGCATGGGCTAACTCACTATTTGAAGACAATGCTGAATTTGGATTTGGTATGGCAGTAGCTGTTAAGCAAATGAGAAACAGATTAGAAATCATAATGAATGAATTGGTACAACTTAATATAGCAGAAGAAGTTAAAGCACCATTTGCAGAGTGGGTACAAGGCAAAAACGATGCGGATGCTTCAAAGATAGCTACAGACAAAATACTTGTAGTTCTTAAAAATAACAATATTGAAGATGCGAGAGCAAAAGAAATATTGGCAGAAGTTGAAGATAAAAAAGATTATCTAGGTAAAAAATCATTATGGATACTTGGTGGAGATGGTTGGGCACTGGACATAGGTTACGGCGGCCTTGATCATGTTTTAGCTTCTGGCGAGAACGTAAATGTTCTAGTATTTGATACAGAAGTTTACTCCAATACAGGAGGCCAATCATCCAAATCCACACCTACTGCGGCAGTTGCAAAGTTTGCTGCATCAGGTAAGAAAGTTAAGAAAAAAGATCTTGGTATGATAGCTGCTACTTATGGCTATGTATATGTAGCACAAGTGGCTATGGGAGCAGATAAGAACCAGTTCTTAAAGGCTATCACAGAAGCAGAAAAATATGATGGACCATCACTAATAATCGCTTATGCGCCATGTATAGCACATGGTATAAAAGAAGGCATGGGAAGAACACAAGCAAATGCAAAGCAAGCTGTAGAAGCTGGATATTGGCATATGTATAGATTTAACCCAACTTTAAAAGCAGAAGGTAAGAATCCTTTCATATTGGATTCTAAAGAACCTACAACTAGATTTAGAGACTTCTTAATGGGCCAAGGCAGATACACTACATTATTGCAACAATTTCCAGAAGCTGCAGATGCATTATTTGAAAAAGCAGAAAATGAAGCAAAAGAAAAGTATATTGGATACAAGAAAATGGCAGAGTAAACTGACATTATATAAAAAAAGGAGATTAGCTGATAAGGCTAGTCTCCTTTTTTTAGTGTGCCCGACATGGGCGTAATCTTGTCGATGAAAGTCCGATACAGGGGTTAATAGTGCCAACCGTTAGCTTAAGACAAGGGTGTCCACTGTGAAGTGGAATCTGAAGGAAATCTGTGGGTGAGTCTGCTAAATAAAATGAAGCAATGTCGGAATAGTTGACCAAAAGCAATTAGAAGAATATGACCAACTTTAACAGGGCTCATCAAATTTATTACATATAATATTACAATTAGCACAAATTAATAACACTTCAGAATTTATATCTTTACAACTTGTATTTATTCTGATACACTAATTCTTGCACACAATAAGTGGATAAAACAAACATAATATGAACTTAAAAAGTTTGTTGACAAGAAACATGAATTGTGATAACATAGTAAAAGTCGGCTCT
>MCHG01000161.1_pt1 | contig 33702 bp, 32 predicted proteins | sample 787351 | NCBI WGS metagenome assembly MCHG01 (sample SAMN05430296, study PRJNA330682) | permafrost metagenome | biome: Cold desert; feature: permafrost; material: soil; isolation source: enrichment culture inoculated with soil incubated with H2/CO2 at 20 degrees... ... | reverse complement strand
CCGCCGCGCGGACCGCCCGCGCCGCCGCCGCCCGGCAGGGTCCCGCCCGACTGGATGGCCTTCAGCGCCTCTTCCGGGCCGGGCAGGTCAGCGGCGTAGGCCAGGCGGACGATGGCCATTTCCACGGCGTCGGCGGGGTTGGGCGCGCGCCGCACCTCGTCCAGGGCTTTCAACAGCATCTGCCAGGTCCGCGACAGGGTTCCGGCGGAGATGGCCGCCCCCAACGCCGTCAGTTTCTGCGCCTGATCATTGGGCAGGCGGGTGGCGTTGGGGCCCAGCATCTTGGCGACCGACGCCGCGTGGCAGTGCTCCAGCAGGTCGTTCGTCACCTGCACCGGATCGGCGCCATAGCCGTAGAGGGTGCGGAAGTTTTCCAGCGCCTCGGCCGTGCGCCCGGCCATGACGGATTCGAACAGGGCGATGGTCTGGGTGCGGTCGGCCAGACCCAGCATGTCGCGCACGGTCGCCGTCTGCACCGTCGCCCCGCTCTCGGCCTGAACCAGAGCCTGATCCAGCAAGGACAGGCCGTCGCGGACCGAACCCTCGGCGGCGCGGGAAATCAGCGCCAGCGCCTCCTGCTCGATCTTCATGCCTTCGCGGTCGGCGATGCGGCCCAGGTGGCCGACCAGGACCTCGGGCTCGACACGGCGCAGGTCGAAACGCTGGCAGCGCGACAGGATGGTCACCGGGACCTTGCGGATTTCGGTGGTGGCGAAGATGAATTTGGCGTGGGGCGGCGGCTCTTCCAGCGTCTTCAGCAGGGCGTTGAACGCCTGCGTCGACAGCATGTGAACCTCGTCGAGGACATAGACCTTGTAGCGGGCCTCGACCGGCGCGTAGCGGACGCTCTCCAGGATGTCGCGGATGTCGTTGACGCCGGTGTGGCTGGCGGCGTCCATCTCCATGACGTCCATGTGCTGGCCGGCCATGATGGAGGCGTCGTGGCGACCGTGCGCCGTCAGGCTCAGCGACGGCTTGTCGATGACGTCGGTTTCGTTGTTCAGGGCCCGGGCCAGCAGACGGGCAGTCGTCGTCTTGCCGACGCCCCGCACCCCGGTCAGCATGAAGGCGTGGGCGATACGGCCGGTGGCGAAGGCGTTGGTCAGCGTCCTGACCATGGCCTCCTGGCCGATCAGGTCCTCGAAGGTGCGCGGGCGGTATTTGCGCGCCAGAACCTTATAGGCGCCGTCGTCGGCGGGCTCGTCCGCGAAGGGCTCGGCCTTGGCCGGAGCGGGTGCGGGCGTTGGGGCGGATTCGGCGCCCGGGGTCGCTACAGGCTCGGGCGCAGCCGGGGGCGCGCCGAACATGTCGTCGGTGTTCTCGTCCCGCTCGGGAACGTCCTCCTCCCAGGGAGGGCCATCAAGACTCGGATCGACGTCGCTCATGATCCTGTCTTAGCGCGCGCAAGCCGCCAGCGCATCCTCCGCTTGGCCGATATGCACCGTCAATCGCGCAGCCGCGTCACGGCGCTGACGCCTGGGTCCCCGGGTCGCCCTGCGGGCGCCCGAGGATGACGGCAGAAGGGGTAGCCTTACAGATCGGTGGGCAGACGGCCGCCGTTGTCGCGGATCTTCTGAATCACCTGGGCGTGCAGCCAGATATTCATCGCGGCGCTGTCGGACTTGTCGCCGGTATAGCCCAGCTCGTCGGCCAGTTCCTTGCGCTCGGCCAGCGAGGATTCCAGCCCGACCAGCTTCATCAGGTCGACGATGGAGGTGCGCCAGTTCAGCTTTTGCGCCTTCTGGTCGTTCATGAAGTCGAGGATGCCGGCGACATCGACCTCAGGCGCGGGCTGGGGCGCGGTGGCGGCGGCGGCCGTGACCTGGGGCTGGACGGGGGCTGCGGTCGGCGCGGGCGCGACCGGCGCGGCGGGGGCCGGCTCTGCCTTCTTTTTCTTGAAGATGCCGCCGAGGATGGACCCGAGAACGCTCATTCGCCTGCTCCTGAAAGGTGAAGTCCTTTCAGCGGGCCAGAGCGATTCCGGTTCCGTGAAGCTTGCGAGACGTCGCCAAGAGCCCTGCTAAAAAACAGAGTCCAATTCGTCTGAATAGTCTGAAAATCGCGCTCAAGCGGCGAGCGACCGAGTCGCGAGCGTAGCGCAAAAAAGGAGGTAGAGACCGCGACCCGAAGGTGAATTCGTTGTGGCTGCTGCCTTCCGGCCCTGACCAGGTTGGCGAAGCCTTCGCCCGCGATCTCCGAGGAGGGATATGACGGTTGGCGACGCGGGAATCAAGACCCCTCCCCGCGTCGTCTTGTCGGGGGTATGAAGCGGCCATGTCCCATACCCACGTCTTCTCCGGCAATCCGCTCGACCGCTCGGGCGACCTTCGCAACGACATCGCCTGGCTGGGCGAGCAGGAAGCCAATCCCGAGGCCCTGGCCATGGTGCTGTGGGAGGGACGGCCCCTGGTCGAGGATCATGAGGGCGGACAGCGCCTGGTCTGGTTGGCGCTGGGCCATGCGCGCGATCTGGTCCCGGACCGCGATCTCTTCCTGGGCCTGTGGAAGGGGGCGCCGGTCTTCGCCATCGAGTTCGAGGGCTCCATCGACCCGACCAGCGGTCCCGCCGGCGGCCTGGGTCAGTTCATCGAGATGCGCGCGGCGGCGGCGGCCCTGCCGGAAGCCGATGTGGCCATCGCGGGCACGGCCAAGAGCCTGTTCGACTGGCGCCGTCGTCACGGCTTCTGCGCCGCCTGCGGCAAGGCCACGGATCAGGCCTCGGGCGGCTGGCGGCGGGTCTGTGCGGCCTGCGGGGTCGAGCATTTTCCGCGCGTCGATCCGGTCGTCATCATGCTGCCGGTCTATAAGGGCGGCGCCGAACCGCGCTGCCTGCTGGGGCGTCAGGCCGCCTGGCCCGAGGGTCGGATGTCGGCCCTGGCCGGCTTCATGGAGCCGGGCGAATCCATCGAGGAGGCCTGCGCCCGCGAGGTGATGGAGGAGGCGGGGCTGACGGTGTCGGGCGTGGCCTATCATTCGAGCCAGCCCTGGCCCTTCCCGGCCCAGCTCATGATCGGCCTGATCGCCGAGGTCACGGACGACAACGCCGCCCCGGATCAGACCGAGCTGGAGGCCGTGGCCTGGCTGACGCGAGCCGAGGCGCGGGCGGTGCTGGCCGGGACGCATGGGACGATCCATGCGCCGCCGCCGTTCGCGATCGCGCGGCGGTTGCTGGAGGCGTGGGCGGAGGGGGAGTAGGCGCCGCGCCTCTCCCTCCCCTTCATGGGGAGGGTGGCTGACGCGAAGCGGCAGACGGGTGGGGGCGCTTGAGCAAGTCAGACGCGGCGTTCCGTGTCGCCGCGCCCTCCCCACCCGGTCGCTGCGCGACCACCCTCCCCATGAAGGGGAGGGAGAAAGCAGGATCAGGCCAGCCTTCTGGCCGCTTCCAGATCCGCCGGATTGTCCACCGACAGCGGGGCGTCCGCGATCACCGAGGCCCAGATTTGCAGGCCCATTTCCAGGGCGCGTAACTGCTCCAGCTTTTCGCGCTTTTCCAGCGGCGACGGGGGAGCGGCGCAGAAGCGCATCAGAGCTTCGCGGCGATAACCGTAGATGCCGACGTGGCGCCAGATCGGGCCGTCGCCGTAAAGCGTTGAGCGGGTGAAGTAGAGAGCCCGCCCGCTGGTCTGCCCTTCCGGCAAGGCCAGGACCGCCTTGACCACGTCGGGATTGGTGCGGTCAGAGATCTCGGCTTCAGCCGCGACCAGGGTGGCGATGTCGCAGGCCGATTCTCGCGCCAGCAGATCGGCGCAGGCCCGCGCCAGATCGGGCGAGGCGAAGGGCATGTCGCCCTGGATGTTGATGACCAGATCGTGGGCGGCGTCGGGATCGACTGCCTCGACCGCCGCCCGGATGCGGTCCGAGCCGCTGGGCAGGTCAGGATCGGTCAGCACGGCCAGCCCGCCCGCCGCCTCGACCGCCTCGACGATTTCGGGATCGCCCGCCGCCACGGCGACGCGAAACCCGGACAGGGCCGCCTGTTCCCAGGCGCGCACGATCATCGGCTTGCCGCCGATATCGGCCAGCGGCTTGCCCGGCAAACGGGTCGCCGCCATGCGAGCGGGTATCAATATCAGCGGATTCATCGACTTGACGCGTCCTGTGACGCCCGGAAACACCCGGGCCGGTTGCGAAGGTCGCGCTAGCGTGTAAGAGACGCCCACGCAAGAATATGCCTGACACCGCTTCCGTGGTGGGGGGGCTCATTAGATACGGGAAGCGACGACGCGCATGAGCGGCGATCTGAAGTGGAACAAGATTATGGGCGCGTGCCTGGGCACCGCCTTTGTGATCCTGGTGGTCCAGCAAGTGTCTGGCATGGTCTATCACACCAAGCAGCCTGAGAAGATGGGCTACTTCGTGGACGCGCCGGACGAAGCCGCAGGCGCCGAACCGGCCGCCCTGCCGATCGACTGGGGCACGGTTCTGCCGACCGCCGACCTGGCCGCCGGTGAAGCCGCCTTCGCGCGCTGCCAGGCCTGCCACACGGTCAACGCGGGCGGCGCCGACGGCATCGGCCCGAACCTGAACGGCGTCATGGGCGGTCCCGTGATGCACCGTGCGGGCTTCGCCTATTCGGACGCCATGGCCAAGCACAAGGCCGAGGCCCCGACCTGGGGCTATGACCAGATCGACGCCTTCCTGACCGCGCCGGGCCGCTACATCCCCGGCACCAAGATGTCCTTCGCCGGCATCCGCGACGAGAAGACCCGCATCAACCTGATCGCCTGGCTGCGCACGCAAGGCTCGGGCGGCTTCGCCATCCCGGCCTCTGACCCGGCGCGTCAACCGGGCGCTGCTGCGGCTCCGGCCGCTGACGGCGCGGCTCCGGCTGCTGAAGGCGCCGCCGCCACGGAGGCCGCTCCGGCCGCCGAGGGTGCGGCTCCGGCCACGACCCAGGCGACCCCGGCCGCCCCGCCGGCCGCGACCAGCGCCCCGACGGCGTAAGCTCAGACATTCGAGACGACGGGAAAGGCGGCCTTCGGGTCGCCTTTTCTGCGTTTTGTGGTCAGGTCCCCCTATCCGCTCATCCCCGCGGAGGCGGGGACCCAGTGAGAGCCACGGACACACCGACAAGACTTCGGTGCAGCGGATGCAGCCAAAGGACTTGGTCCCCGCCTCCGCGGGGATGAGCGGATTATTGTGGCTTAGATCCGCCGGAACACGGCCGAGGCGAAGCCTTCGCCGGTCAGCCGGGCCTCGACTTCGGCCAAGGCTTCGATGACCACGCCGCCGTGGGCGCCGGTTGCGTGGATGACCTGATCGGCATCGACCATGATGGCCGAGTGGCCGGTCCAGTCTTGGTCGCGGTTCGGGGCCATCCAGACGACCAGATCGCCGCGCTGGGCGGCGTCTCGGGCGATGGAGCGGCCCAGATCGGCCTGGGCGTCCGAACGGCGCGGGCCGGGAAGACCGCAGGCCAGCAGGGCCTGCTGCACCAGACCCGAACAGTCGGTCTCGAAAGACGAACGGGCGCCCAGCGCATGGTGGCGGCCCAGCAGACGTTCGGCCACGGCGACCGGCTCGCGCTCAAAATCGCCAACGGGTTGCAGATCGGCGTCGGCGACGCCCTCGGCGGCCTCGCCCACCAGGGCGTTCAGCGGCAGGGCGGCGGTGACGGAGGCGACGCGGCGGCTGGCCAGAGGCGCGCCGGGCGACAAAACATCGAGGGCCACCCAGCCGACCACGCCGTCGCGGCGCGCCCGACCCCAGGCGCGCTCGCCCTGACGATGCAGAACGTCGAAGGCCTCGCCGTGCAGCAGCTGGTCGATGCGGTGATCCGCGTCCGACAGGATGTCGGCCACCGGAACCCGGCAATGCATGGCCTCGGTGCGGCGATAGGCCTCGGCCCGCATCAGGCCTTCCAGCGCCTGCTCGGCCAGCACGATCCGGTCTCCATCCCGAAGGATCAGAGGCGGGCCGGGCGGGATAAGGGCCAGAAGATCGGACAAACAGGGCCTCAGCGGCGGTTCACGCGGGTGAACCGCCATATGTAAACGCCGAAGCCAAATCGGGCGTTAACGGCCTCGACTATTTCGCGAATCGGTCGCGCAGATAGCGATAGCAGGCGCGCAAGCCTTGCGCCTCGCCGCCCTCAGGATGTCCGGGACGGGCGCGCGGGTTCCAGGCGAAGATGTCCATGTGGGCCCACGATCCCGTCGTCGGGGCGAACTTCTGCAGGAAGAGGGCCGCCGTCACCGACCCGGCCTGGGCCCAGGCGGCGGAATCATTGCGGACATCCGCGATCTCGCTGTCCAGCGCGGCGCGATAGCCAGCCCACAAGGGCATCCGCCACAGGGGATCGCCCACCGCCCGGCCAGCGCTGAGGATGCCCTCGGCCAGGGCCTCGTCGTCGGTATAGAGGGGCGGCAGTTCGGGGCCGAGCGCCATGCGCGCCGCCCCGGTCAGGGTGGCGAAGTCCAGCGTCAGGTCGGGTTCATGCTCGCCCGCCCGCGTCAACACATCGGCCAGAATCAGGCGGCCTTCGGCGTCGGTATTGCCGATCTCGATGGTCAGGCCTTTTCGGCTGTTCAGGATGTCGCCGGGGCGGAAGGCGTCGGCGGAGACCGCGTTCTCGACGGCGGCGACCAGGACCACCAGACGCACCGGCAGGTCAGCCTGCATGATCAGACGGCCGAGCGCCAGGGCATGGGCCGAACCGCCCATGTCCTTCTTCATGTTGCGCATCCCGGCGGCGGGCTTGAGGTCCAGACCGCCGGTGTCGAACACCACCCCCTTGCCGACCAGGGCCACCAGCGGCAGGTCGGTCCGGTCCAGCTTCCAGCCGATCTCCAGCGCGATGCGGAGCGGCGGCGCGGCCGACGGCGTGGACGGCGGGGTAGTTTTCCTCCAGCAGGGCGTCGCCGGTCGTGACGGTCAGGGTCGCGCCCGAGCCTTGCGCGATCTCGCGGGCGATGGTCTCGATCTGCAACGGCCCCATGTCGGCGGCGGGGGTGTCGACCATCTCGCGGGCCAGGGCGGCGGCGGCGGCGATATTCAGCGCCTCGGTCAGATCGAGGCCGACGGGCGCCACCAGACGCGCACGACCGCGCTCGGGGCGGGCCTTGTAGCGGTCGAACAGATAGCCGCCGAGGGCGAAGGCCAGAGCCGCCTGCTGGGCCGCTTCACCCTCGACACCGTCGAGGCGCCAGTCGCCGGCGGGCAGACGGGTCGGCAGGGACCGGGCGGTCATCGGCTCGAAGACGTCGCCGGCGCCGAACAGGGCCTCAAGCGGCGCGCCGTCGTCGCCGGGCACGATCAGAAGCTGACCCGCCTTGCCGGTGAAGCCGTTGGCCTCGGCCCAGGCGACCGATTTGCCGCTCAGCCCCTGCCCTTGCGCGATCACGCGTACAGGACGCGCAGCATCGGAAGCGGCGATCAGCAGGTCGGAGTGAACCACGGACATGGGGCGAGCCTTTCCGGCCGTTAAGGCCGATTAACCAAACCTTGACCCGGAGGCGCGACGCTGGGGCCGCAGGAAACCGTCCGGACCCTCTCCATGTCGCGCACCGCCGCCGCCGCCGCAACCATGACGCTGGCCCTTATGGGTCTGTCGGGCGCTGTTCAGGCGCAAACCCCTGCCCCCGCGACGGCTCAAGCCGCGCCCGCCCGCAAACCCGCCGACGCCGCGACGCGCGCCAGCTATGACCGCGCCGACGCCCTCAGCCGCTCGGTCTTTTGGTCCAACGAGCAACAGATCAATCCGATGGACCCCATCGCCGGGGTCCGCATGGCGCAGGCGCTGCGCGAAATGGGCCAGTTCGATCAGGCCGCCGAAACAGCGCAGAACGTCCTGACCGTCCAGCCCGCCAACGTCGAGGCCATGCTGGAGGTCGGCCGCGCCCATATCGCGCGCGGTCAGGCCTTCTATGGCATCAACGCTCTGGAACAGGCGCGCGCCGCCGCCCCGCGCGACTGGCGGCCCCTGTCGCTGCTGGGCGTGGCCTATCAGCAGGTGCGCCGTCCCGACGACGCCAAGGCGGCCTGGAATGAGGCCCTGCGCCTGTCCCCCGACAATCCCGACGTCCTGACCAACGCCGCCATCGCCCAGATGGGCGAGGGCAATGCGCCGTCGGCTGAGATCCTGTTGCGCCGCGCCGCCGCCCAGCCGAACGCCACCCTGAAGGTGCGCCAGAACCTGGCTCTGGCTCTGGGCCTGCAGGGCAAGACCGCCGAGGCGGAGCAGATCCTCCGCCGCGACCTGCCGCCCGAGGCCGCCGACGCCAACCTGCGCTGGCTGGCCGAGCGGACGGCGGCGGGGGCCTCCGTTCCGGTCGCCGAGACCGCCGGATCGGCCCGGACCTGGTCGTCGGTGCAGGGCGGCTGAAGACAAACGCCGCGCCTCTCCCTCCCACTTGGGGGAGGGTGGCTGAGGCCGTCAGGCCGAAGTCGGGTGGGGGCGGCAAGGCAAATCAGCCGCTGCGTTCCGTATCACCGCGCCCTCCCCACCCGGTCGCTGCGCGACCACCCTCCCCCAAGGGGGAGGGAGAGGCGTCGCGCTCTTCTCTCTCTGCTCCGAAAGCCCTATCTTCCTCTCATGATCGACGACCTCTACAGCGCGCGCATTCTGTCGCTCGCGGCCAACCTGCCGCACAGCGGACGGCTGGACGCCCCAGAGGGCAGCGCCGAGCGCGTGGCCAAGCTGTGCGGGTCCAAGGCCATCGTGGACGTGACGCTGGACGCCGAGGGCCGCATCAAGGAATTCGCCCAGACGGTGAAGGCCTGCGCCCTGGGTCAGGCGGCGGCGGGCGTGGTGGGCGAGAGCATCCTCGGCGCCTCGGCGTCTGAGATCCTTGAGGCCAGAGACGCCATGCTGGCCATGCTGAAATCCGGCGGCGACGGCCCGGTCGGGCGCTTCGAGGGCCTGCGGGTGCTGAAACAGGTCGCCGACTATCCGGCGCGGCACGCCTCGACCATGGTGGCGCTGGAAGCCACGCTGGATGCGGTCAATCAGGCGCTGGAAAAACACCACAGCGATACGCGAACTCGCCTCGCCGGCGCGGCCTGAAGGACGTGTCCGGTTGATCCCCCTGCGATGAAGAGGGATAAGCGGCGCGAACCCGAAACAAAGCCCCCGGCGAAGGGACAGATGTCTCTCTACGAACGCAGCGTCCGCGCGGCCCATCGGGGCTATAAGGTGACGCTGTCCCCCTTCTTCGGCCAATCGTGCCGGTTCCTGCCGACCTGTTCGGACTATGGGCGCGACGCCCTGCTCCAGCACGGTCCGGTTCGGGGGGGATGGCTCACCGTGCGCCGTCTCTGTAAATGCCATCCCTTCGGCGGTTCGGGCTATGATCCCGTGCCGCCCGCCAAGATCGAAAAAGAACGACCGTCATGATCGAACTGAAATTCCCCGACGGCGCCGTGCGTCAGTATCCGGCCGGCTCGACGGGCCGTGACGTGGCCGCCGCCATCTCGCCCTCGCTGGCCAAGAAAGCGGCCCTGGTCGTCTGGAACGGCGAGCAGCGCGACCTGGACCGCGTCATCGACGGCGACGGCGACTTCCGCCTGTTGATGCGCGACGATCCCGAGGCGCTGGAGACCATCCGCCACGACGCGGCCCACGTGCTGGCGCAAGCCGTGCAGGAGCTTTTCCCCGGCACCCAGGTCACCATCGGCCCGGCCATCGAGGACGGCTTCTATTACGACTTCGCCCGCGACGAGCCCTTCTCGACCGACGACTTCGCCAAGATCGAAAAGAAGATGGGCGAGATCATCGACCGGGGCGCGCCGCTGGAGCGTCAGGTCTGGGACCGCGACACGGCGATCAAGCATTTCGAGTCGGTGGGCGAGACCTACAAGGCCGAGCTGATCCGCGACCTGCCGGGGACGGAGACCATCACCGTCTACAAGCAGGGCGAATGGGCCGACCTGTGCCGGGGTCCGCACTTCCCGACCACCAAGTTCGTCGGCAAGGCCTTCAAGCTGACCAAGCTGGCCGGCGCCTACTGGCGCGGCGATTCCTCGCGCGCCCAGCTGCAGCGCATCTATGGCACCGCCTGGGCGACCAAGGAGGACCTGGACGCCTATCTGCTGCGCATCGAAGAGGCCGAGAAGCGCGACCACCGCAAGCTGGGCCGCGCCATGGAGCTCTTCCACATGCAGGAAGAGGGCCGCGGCATGGTCTTCTGGCACCCCAAGGGCTGGGTCCTGTGGCGCGTGCTGGAGGCCTATATGCGCCGCCGTCTGGACGCCTCGGGCTATGTCGAGGTCAAGACGCCGCAGGTTCTGGACCGCAAGTTCTGGGAAGCCTCGGGCCACTGGGAGAAGTACCGCCCCAACATGTTCGTCTGCGAGACGGTGGAGGGCGAGACCCTGTCCCTCAAGCCGATGAACTGCCCCGGCCACGTGCAGATCTTCGATCAGGGCCAGCGCTCCTATCGCGAACTGCCGCTGCGCATGGCCGAGTTCGGCGCCTGCCACCGCTATGAGCCGTCCGGCTCGCTGCACGGCCTGATGCGCGTGCGCGGCTTCACGCAGGACGACGCCCACATCTTCTGCCGCGAAGACCAGATCGTCGACGAGACGGCCGAGTTCATCAAGCTGGCTCAGTCGGTCCACGCCGACCTCGGCATGGAGACGGCCTACATCAACCTGGCCACCCGTCCCGAGGTGCGCGCCGGGTCGGACGAGTTCTGGGACAAGGCCGAGGCCCAGATGGCCGAAGCCGCCCGCCACGCCGGGGTCGAGGTGGTGATCGCCGAGGGCGACGGCGCCTTCTACGCGCCCAAGCTGGACTTCATCGTCAAGGACGCCATCGGCCGTGAATGGACCTGCGGCACGATCCAGCTGGACTATGTCCTGCCGGATCGTCTGGACGCGACCTACATCGCCGAGGACGGCCAGAAGCACCGCCCGGTCATGCTGCACCGCGCGATCCTCGGCTCGTTCGAGCGCTTCATCGGCATCATGATCGAGAACTACGCCGGGGCCTTCCCGCTGTGGCTGGCGCCGACCCAGGCCGTGGTGGCCACCATCACGTCTGACGCCGACGGCTATGCCGAAGAGGTCGCGGCCAAGTTCCGCGCGGCGGGCCTGCGGGTCGAGACCGACCTGCGCAACGAGAAGATCAACTACAAGATCCGCGAGCACTCGGTCGGCAAGGTGCCCGCCATCGCCGTCGTCGGCCGCAAGGAGGCCGAGGAGGGCAAGGTCGCCATCCGCCGCCTGGGCAGCCAGGCCCAGACCATCGTCACCGTCGAGGAGGCCATCGCCATCCTGACAGACGAGGCCCTGGCGCCGGACCTGAAACGCATCCGCGACGGTCAGGCCTGAACATGAGAACGCCCCGGTCGAAAGACCGGGGCGTTTTTCTTGGGGTTCAATGTATCCGCTCATCCCCGCGGAGGCGGGGACCCAGTACTTTGGCTGCGAGCGTTTCGGTCGCCGATCATCACAAAGCCTATCCAGACTGCAGCGTGTGAAGCTCTTACTGGGTCCCCGCCTCCGCGGGGATGAGCGGGATTTTAAGTCACTGCGCCGTCATTCCCCCGTCGATCTTGAACTCGGCGCCGGTGACGAACTTGGACTCGTCCGAGGCCAGGTAGAGGACGCAGTAGGCCACGTCGTCGGGCTCGCCGATGCGCTTCAGAGGGATGCCGCGCGCCAGCTTTTCGTGCGCGGTCGCCTCGTCGCCGCCGGCCATGGCGACGAAGGGATCGAGGATCGGCGTCTTGATGAAGACCGGGTGGACCGAGTTGGAGCGCACGTTCCAGCCGGCCTTGGCGCACTCCAGCGCCACCGTCTTGGTATAGAGCCAGACCGCCGCCTTGGTGGCGTTGTAGGCGCCCATGCCCGGCGCGGCCGCCAGCCCCGCGATCGACGAGATGTTGACGATGGAGCCCGCCCCCGAGGCTCGTAGAGGCGGCATGGCATGTTTGCAGCCCAGCATGACCGACTCGATGTTGACCGCCTGAACCAACCGCCAGTTCTCCAGCGTGTCCTGCTCGGCCCAGGCCAGCTGGCCGCCGATGCCGGCGTTGTTCACCAGGATGGACAGGCCGCCCATGTCCTCGGCGGCGGCGGCGACCACGCGGACCCAGTCGTCCTCGCGCGTCACGTCGTGCTCATAGGCGAAGGCGGAACCCGGATGCTCGGCGTTGATGCTGTCGGCCAGGGCCCGCGCGCCGTTCAGGTCGCGGTCGGAGACGGCGACCCTGGCCCCTTCGCGCACCAGCATCCGCGCCATGGCCTGACCCAGACCGCCCGCCGCCCCGGTGATGAGGGCGGTCTTGCCGGCGACGCGGCCGGTCATGCGATCTGGCCCTTGGTGATCTCGTCGATGAAGCGGGCCATGGCCACATCGCGCTCGGTCACGCCGCCCGCGTCATGGGTGGTCAGCAGGACCTCGACGCGGTTGTAGACGTTCGACCATTCGGGATGGTGGTCCGCCTTGTCGGCCAGCAGGGCGACGCGGGTCATGAAGCCGAAGGCGGCGTTGAAGTCGGCGAACTTCAGCGAGCGCGCGATCGCCGGCCGCGGGTCGTCAGCGCGGCGCCAGTCGGGCAGGCCCGACAGAACTTCGGTCACGTCGAGGGCGGCGGTCATGAGCGTCTCCTTGATTTTCTTCAGGCGTATCGCGCGTCCCGACTGGCGGCAAGTCGGCCTTCTCCCTTCCCCTCGAGGGGGAAGGGTCGGGGATGGGGTGTAGACGCCAGGATCGACGATATGGCGCGGGAGGCGGCGCGGGCGATGTCTCCGGTGTCTGACCGGCTAGGGCAGCGGCCTCACCCCCACCCAACCCTCCCCCCTCGAGGGAGAGGGCTTTCAAAGGGCTGCGACGCTTCCCCGGATGACGTCGCGCGCGTGAGGCGTTACACCCCCTGTCATGACCCAGGCCGATCCCTCATCCCCCTCCGGCAAGACCTCCTCCTTCGGCTTCCGCGACGTGGACGCCAAGGAAAAGGTGCAGATGGTGCGCGGCGTCTTCAACTCCGTCGCCTCCAACTATGACCTGATGAACGACCTGATGAGCGCGGGCGTGCACCGGCTGTGGAAGGACGCCACGGCGGCCAAGCTGAACGCCCGTCCCGGCGAGGTCATCCTCGACATGGCCGGCGGCACCGGCGACATGGCGCGGCGCTATTCCAAAATGGCGCGCGCGGCCCAGCAGCGTCGCGGCGGCGAGGACGCCACCGTCATCGTCATGGACTACAACGCCGAGATGATCCTGAACGGCGTGGCCAAGGGCGGTGAGCCGGAGATGGCCTGGGGCGTTGGCGACGCCATGAACCTGCCCTTCCCCGACGCCTGTCTGGACGCCTATTCGATCAGTTTCGGCATTCGCAATGTGTCCGACGTGGCGGGCGCCCTGAAGGAAGCGCGCCGCGCGCTGAAGCCGGGCGGACGCTTCATCTGCCTGGAGTTCTCGCGGCCCACGACCGAGGCCCTGCGCAAGGCATATGACGCCTGGTCCTTCCACGCCATTCCGCGCATCGGCGAATGGGTGGCCAAGGATCGTGACAGCTATCAGTATCTGGTCGAGAGCATCCGTCGCTTCCCCGACCAAGCCACCTTCAAGCGCATGATCGAGGACGCCGGGTTCAGCCGCGTCAGCGTCACCAACCTGTCGGGCGGGATCGCGGCCATCCACCACGGGTGGGCGATCTGAGCCGGCTGTCCGTCAAGACCCCGCCCGCCGCCCCGACGCCGGAACCCGTCCGCGATCCGCTGGGCGCGACACTCCGCCTGATCGGCTGGGGCTGGGTGCTGGCGCGTCACGACGCCCTGATCCCGCGCGAGGCGACCCACCTGCTGCCCGTCTGGGCGCGTCCGTTCGCGGGCGCCGTGCAGATGCTGGCCAGCAAGAAACATCGCGCCGGTCGCCCCGGCCAGCGCGTCGGTCAGGCCTTCGAGCATCTCGGCCCCGTGGCCATCAAGCTGGGTCAGGTCCTGGCCACCCGCGCCGACATCTTCGGCATTCAGTTCGCCCAGGATCTGGGTCGCCTGAAGGACAAGCTGCCCCCCTTCTCGCTGGAGGAAGCTCGTGCCGAGATCGAGCGCTCGCTGGGCCGTCCGGTCGAGAGCCTGTTCCGTGATCTGGGCCAGCCCGTCGCCGCCGCTTCCCTGGCCCAGGCGCACCCCGCCTGGCTGGCCGACGGCCGCAAGGTGGCGGTCAAGGTGCTGCGTCCCGGCGTCGAGCGCCGCGTGGCGCGCGGTCTGGATTCCATGCGTCTGGGCGCCAAGCTGGTGCAGAAATTCGTGGCGCCCGCCCGGCGGCTGGAGCCGCAGGCCTTTGTCGAGATCATCGCCCGCTCGCTCCAGCTTGAACTGGACATGCGGCTGGAGGCGGCGGCCGCCTCGGAACTAGCCGAGGTCATGGCCAAGGACGGCTATATGTCGGCGCCCGCCATCGTCTGGGACGGCGTGGGCAAACGGGTGCTGACGCTGGAGTGGGCCCCCGGCCTGCCGATGACCGACCCGGCGCTGGAGGCCCTGCCCGGCCTCGACAAGGACGCCCTGGCCGACAAGGTGGTGCGCGCCTTCCTGATCCAGGCCCTGGACCACGGCGTCTTCCACGCCGACCTGCACGAGGGCAATCTGTTCGCCGACGCGCCGGACAAGGTGACGGCCATCGACTTCGGCATCGTCGGGCGCCTGGGTCCGGCCGAGCGCCGCTACCTGGCCGAGATCCTGTGGGGCTTCATCAGCCGCGACTACGACCGCATCAGCCGGGTCCACTTCGAGGCCGGATACGTGCCGCCGCACCATTCAGTCGACACCTTCGCCCAGGCCCTGCGCGCGGTCGGCGAGCCGGTCATCGGCCGTCAGGCCAGCCAGGTGTCGATGGGCCGCCTGCTGGGCCAGCTGTTCGAGATCACCGCCCTGTTCGACATGCACCTGAGGCCGGAACTGGTGCTGCTGCAAAAGACCATGGTCTCGGTCGAGGGCGTGGCGCGGCGCCTCAATCCCGACCACGACCTGTGGGAGGCGGCCAAGCCTGTGGTCGAGCGCTGGATCAAGCGCGAACTGGGCCCCCAGGCCCAGGTGAAGGAGACGATTGAAGAGGCTGTCGCCGCCCTGAAGGCTTTGTCGCGTCTGGTGCAGAACCCGCCGCAATCTCAGGCGTTTGTGATCGAGAAGGCCGGAACTCGGCCCTGGGTGGTCGCCGCCGTCACCGTCGCCGTCTGTGCGTCGGTCGCCGCCTTGGTCCTGACACTCTGGCCGATGATCGTCACCTGACGTTTCTTCGGAGCCTGCCCAGATGAAGTGTTCGATCCTTGCGGCGGCGGCCTTGGGCGCGTCCCTGATCGCCCTGCCTGCTGCGGCGCAGTCCGCGGCCGCCACTCTGCCGAACGCCTTTGACGAGCCGACGCCGGGGCAAGGCCCCCGGATCGCAGCCGCCCCCGCCACCACCCCCGCCGTGGCGCCCGACATAGCCCGGTCGGAGGAGGCCCTGCGCGCTGCGATCGTCGCCTTCCAGTCCGGTCAGGTCGACTATTCGGTGTTCAGCCCCAACCTGGCGGCGCAGTTTCGCGCCGAAGGGCCGGAATTGGCCCCGCGCGTGAAAGCTTATGGCGCCCTGAAGACCATCGATTTCGTCGGTCAGCAGGACGGCGCCGACCTGTTCCGCGTCGTGTTCGCCAACCAGGCCACCGACTGGGTCATCGCCTTCGACGACAACGACCTGATCAACGGGCTGCTGTTCCGCCCGGCGCGCGACTGATCCCTAATCCAGCGACGGCTTGCCGCGACCGCTCTTGATGACAGAGCGCGTGGACTTGCCCTTCAGCCGCCGCTCCTTGGACGCCCGAGTGGGCCGGGTCGGCACGCGATAGACCGGCTTGATCGAGGCCTCGGCGACCATCTCGTCCAACCGCGTGACGGCGTCGGCCTTGTTGCGCTCCTGGGTGCGAAAGCGCACGGCGGTGATGACGATCACCCCGTCCAGCGTCAGCCGGCTGCCCGCCAGCTTCATCAGGCGTTCTTTGACAGGCTCCGTCAGGCTGGGCGAGTTTCGCACGTCAAAGCGCATCTGGACCGAGGTCGAGACCTTGTTGACGTTCTGGCCGCCCGGACCGCCCGAGCGGAAGAAGCGGAACTCCAGCTCATCCTCGGGAATGCGGCTCACGGACTGATCTTCCGTGCACGGACGACCGCCGTGTCCAGGGCCTGAAGGAAGCGCGAACGGTCGGCGGCGGAGAAGGGCGGCGGGCCGCTGGTCGCCACGCCCATGGAGCGCAGATGCTCGCCCACCATGCGCCCGGCCAGGGCCGAGCCGATGGAATCGGGGGTGAAGGGCTGACCGTTCGCCTTCAGCGCCTGGGCCCCGGATTTCAGGCAGCGGTCAGCCAGGGGAATGTCGGCGGTGATGACGATGTCGCCGGTCGCCGCCCGCTCGGCGATCCAGTCGTCGGCCACGTCAGGCCCGGCGTCCACCACCACCTGTTCGATTAGCGGCTCGCGCGGGACATTGATCCAGGCGTTGGAGACCACGAAGACCTTGAGGCCGTAGCGGCGACCTACGCGATAGACCTCTTCCTTCACGGGGCAGGCGTCGGCGTCGATGTAGAGGGTGGTGGGCATGGGCGTCTTATGACGTGTCGCGGCGACGGGGAGAAGACGCACGTTTCAGTCCCTTCTCCCGATGGGAGAAGGTGGCCCGAAGGGCCGGATGAGGGTCGGCGTTCTCAGTCGGCGTGAGCCGCCGCGCGACGGCGTCGGCCGACGGATGTCGGGAACCCTCACCCTTTCGCCTGATCCAATCGCTTCGCTCTGGGAGGCTCAAGCCCTCTCCCATCGGGAGAGGGAAGCAAAGAAAAAGCGCCGCGACCTTTCGATCGCGGCGCTCATGCTCGTGCAGAAAGTCGAAGAGCTTACTGCGGATAGGCCACCGGCAGGGCCCCTTCGCCGCCGGTGCGGTAGCGGTCGCGCAGCAGCAGGTTGCGGGCCTGCAGCGGCTGCTCCACCCCGTCGATGAAGACCGCAGAAGGCTGACTCAGCGGCTCCAGCGGGTCGCCCGACCAGACCACGACATCGCCCGCCGCGCCCGGCTTCAGCTCGCCGAACTGGCCGTCGAAGCCGAAGATGCGGGCCGGGTTGACCGTGATGGCCTGGATGGCGGCCGCGAACGGCAGGCCGTGCGAGACGGCGTTGCCGGCGTTGTAGCGGATGTCGCGGGCGCGATGGGTCGAGCCCTCATTGCCCTTGATGGCGATGACCACGCCCGCCGCGTTCAGGGCCGCCGCGTTCTGCATCCGCGCCGCCCGCATTTCGAAATTGCCGGGCAGGTTGGTGATCGGATGCAGCAGGACCGGGACCTTGGCGGCCGCGATCTCATCCGCGACCAGCCAGCCTTCGGCGGCGCCGTCGAGGATGACCTTGACGCCTTCCTCGCGGGCCAGACGCAGGACCTGCTGGATGTCCGAGGCGCGGTTGACGCTGACGATCAGCGGCATGGAGCCGTTGGCCACCGGGATCAGGGCCTCAAGGTCGGCGCGCGACAGCGACAGGTCGCGCAGCGCGGCGCGGTCATAGGCGGCCTTGTTGCGGGCGTAGAGGCGGACCTCGGCCAGGGTTTCCTTGAATAGGACGAACTCGGCCCCGCGCGCGCCGCCGGCGACGCCTTTGCCGGCTTCGCCGAAGGGGGCGACCATGGCCACGCGCGGCTTCACCAGAATGTCGGCGCCGCCCAGCTTGATGACCGCGGCCTGACCGGCGAACAGGCCCGGAGACTGGTAGCCGCCGTGACCGGCCCCAGCGAAGTCGCTGTCGTCATGGCTGTGACCGCCGCCCGAGCCCGCGTGCTGGGGCGTGACCACGGCGCGGGTGACGCCGCCGAGGCGGGCCACCGGCAGGGTGAAGGACCAGGGGTCCAGACCATAGGACAGGTCAAACGCCGCGCTCAGGGTGTTGGCGTTGTTCGACAGGTCGTTGGAGCCGCGCACCGAGCCGACTTCCGAACCGCCGAGGCCGGAGTCCACGGCGACGAAGCCAGGGGCCACGATCTGGCCGCGCGCGTCGATGGCGCGCAGCCCGGCCGGGGCCGCACCGGTGCCGACGGAAACGACCCGGCCATTGCGGATGACGACGGTGCCGTTCTCGATCACCGAGGTTCCGGTCAGGACGCGGCCGCCGGTGATGGCGACGTCCTGGGCCATGGCGGGGCCGACGAGGGCGAGGGCGGCGACGGCGCCCGCAAGAAGAGTTTGGATACGCATGGTTCAGCGAGCTCCCTGGGCGACGCCGGCGGCGGCCTGGCCGAAGCCGGGCTGACCCAGTTCGAAATCGGATACGGGCTGGTAGGCGGGGTTGGACCGGTCGAAGGCCAGACCGCCGTCGATGAAGACCTGATCGGCGCGGGCGTAGACCGAGAAGGGATCGGCGCTCCAGATCACCACGTCGGCGCGCTTGCCGGGCTCCAGCGAGCCGGTCTCCTTGTCGATGCCGATGGATCGGGCGGCGTTCAGGGTGATCCAGCGGATGGCGTGCTCTTGCGAGATATTCATCCCGGCGCGGCGCCCCGCCGACAGGGCGGCGGCGGCTTCCTGGTTGAGGCGCTGGATCAGTTCGGCGTCGTCGGAGTGGATGACGGCGCAGGAGCCCTCGGGCGCGTCGGTCAGGGCGGCGTTCTCCTCGATGCCGTCCAGGGCCTCCATCTTGAAGCCCCACCAGCCGGTCCACATGGCGGCGCAGACGCCTTCACGCGCCAGCATCGGCGCGATCTTGTAGGCCTCGACCGCGTGGTGGAAGGTGGTGACCTTGTAGCCGAACTCCTTGGCCACATCGAGCATGACCGCCATCTCGTCGGCGCGGTAGCAGTGGTTCTGGATCAGGATCGAGCCGTCCAGAACACCGGCGAGCGTCTCCAGCTGCAGGTTGCGGGTCGGGGGCGTGCCCTGCCCCGTTTCGCGCCACTTGTCCCACTTGTCCTTGTAGTCGCGAGCCGAGATGAAGGCGGCGCGATAGCCGGCGACATTGCCCATGCCGGTGGCCGGCGAGGTGTTGCGGCCGCCATAGACGCGGCTCGGGTTCTCGCCGCAGGCCATCTTCAGGCCATAGGGAGCGTTCGGGAACTTCATCCCCTGCATGGTGACAGACGGCACGTTCCTCACCGTCACGCCGCGCCCCCCGAACAGGTTGGCCGAGCCGGGCAGGATCTGGAGCGTCGTCACCCCGCCGGCGCGGGCGGTGTTGAAGCCGGGATCCTGCGGCCAGATCGAATGTTCGGCCCAGACCTGGGCCGTGTTCGGATTGGTGGCCTCGTTGCCGTCGCTCATGCCCATGACGCCGGGCGAGGGATAGACGCCGAGGTGGCTGTGGATGTCGATGATGCCGGGCGTGACGTAGCGGCCGCGCGCGTCGACCACCTTGTGGCCCGCCGGGACCGGGGTGTTCGCCCCGCCGACCGCGGCGATGCGGCCATCGGTGATGATCACCACGCCGCCTTCGATCTTCTGACCGGCGCCGGTCAGGACCGTGGCCCCGACCAGGGCCAGGTTCTCACGCGGCAGGCCGCGATAGGTCGAGGGATAGGGATCCGCATTGGCCCAGCCGTCCAGGCCGGGGGCCATGGTGCGGTCCTTGGACGCAGGAGCGGTCGAGGCCGTCTCGGTCTTGGGCTTGGCGTCGCCGGTCGTGGCGCAGGCCGACAGGGCCAGGGCGCCGAGCGCGCAGGTAAGGACAGCGAGGCTTGGGCCCCGCAGACGGTTAAGCAACATGAGCGAGACCCCCTCGCGCCCGCAGACAACGGGCAGACAATGGGACGGCATACAAAGGAGGTTCAGCCTCGCCGTAAAGGGGAAATGTCAGACCATCTTGTTCAGTGGGGGGACAAGCGGTCGCGGACCTCGCCCTCGCTCAGGCCCTCGATGTCGATCATCTTCAGCCGTGACTGGCCGCCGCGCGCCAGGGTCACGTCGCGCTTGGGCACGCCCAGGGCCTTGGCCAGAAAGGCGGTCAGGGCGGCGTTGGCCTCGCCCTCGACCGGCTGGGCGCGCACGCGGATCTTGAGCACGGGCCGCCCGTCGGGGTCCACGTCCCAGCCGTCGATGCGGTCGGCGGCGGCGCGGGGCGTCAGCTTGATGGCGAGGCGGGCGGTCATGCCCCTATGTCCGTCATCGAGGCTCAACGGTGCAAGCTCTCCCTCCCCGTTCGGGGAGGGTGGTCGATGCGAAGCGAAGACCGGGTGGGGAGGGCGAGGCGATACCGAGGCGCGGCTGACTTGCCTGGCCGCCCCCACCCGGCGCTGCGCGCCACCCTCCCCCAAAGGGGAGGGAGACAGCCAATTGAAAACGCGCCGGACGGTCTCCCGTCCGGCGCGCTTCAGGTTCAGCGTGACAGCTGCCCTTAGCCCAGGGCGGCCATCAGTTCCGGCACGGCGGTCTTGTAGTCGGCGACCAGGCCGTAGTCGGCGACCTGGAAGATCGGGGCGTCGGCATCCTTGTTGATGGCGACGATGACCTTGGAGTCCTTCATGCCGGCCAGGTGCTGGATGGCGCCCGAGATGCCGATGGCGATGTAGAGGGCCGGGGCCACGACCTTGCCGGTCTGGCCGACCTGATAGTCGTTGGGGGCGTAGCCCGCATCGACGGCGGCGCGGCTGGCGCCGATGGCGGCGCCCAGCTTGTCGGCCAGGGGCTCCATGACGGCGTGGAACTCGTCAGCCGAGCCCAGGGCGCGGCCGCCGGAGACGATGATCTTGGCGGCGCCCAGTTCGGGGCGGTCCGACTTGACCATTTCCTCGGAGACGAAGGCGGTCTTGGGCGCTTCACCGGCGGCGACGCTCTCGACCGAGGCCGAGCCGCCTTCGCCAGCGGCGGCGAACGCCGTCGGACGCACGGTGATGACCTTCTTGGCGTCGGCCGACTGCACCGTTTCCAGGGCGTTGCCGGCGTAGATCGGACGCACGAAGGTATCAGCCGAGACGACCTCGACGATGTCCGAGATCGGCGCGACGTCCAGCTTGGCCGCCAGGCGCGGGGCGAAGTTCTTGCCGTCCGTGGTGGCGGGCGACAGGATGGCGTCGTAGCCAGCGGCCAGCGGCAGGACGGTGGCTTCGACGGCCTCGGCCAGGCCGTGGGCCACGGCGTCGCCCTCGGCCAGCAGGACCTTGCGCACGCCAGTGATCTTGGCGGCGGCGTCGGCCACGGCCTGAGCGCCCTTGCCGAGCACCAGAACATCCACGTCCGACGACAGGGCCAGAGCCGCCGTCACCGTCTTGTGGGTGGTGTCGCGAACGATCGCGCCGTCGTGGTCGGCGATGACGAGAACGGCCATTACAGAACCCCTGCGTCTTTGAGCTTGGAAACCAGTTCGGCCGCGTCGGCGACCTTGACGCCCGCCGAACGCTTCGGCGGCTCCGTCACCTTCAGGACCTTCAGACGATCCGCGACATCGACGCCGTAGTCGGCGACCGCCTTGACCGCGATCTCCTTCTTCTTGGCCTTCATGATGTTGGGCAGGCTGGCGTAGCGCGGCGTGTTCAGACGCAGATCCACGGTCACGACGGCCGGCAGGGTCGCCGCCACGGTCTGCAGACCGCCATCGACTTCACGCGTCACGGTCGCCTTGCCGTCGCCGATCACCAGCTTGCCGGCGAAGGTGGCTTGCGGCCAGTCCAGCAGGGCGGCCAGCATCTGACCCACGGCGTTGTTGTCGCCGTCGATCGACTGCTTGCCCATCAGGACCAGGTCCGGCTTCTCCTCGTCGACCACCGCCTTCAGCAGCTTGGCGACGGCCAGCGGCTCCAGGTCGGCGTCCGACTGGATCAGGACGCCGCGATCGGCGCCCATGGCCAGGGCCGTGCGCAGGGTTTCCTGGGCCTGGGTCACGCCGATGGAGACCACGACGATTTCCGTCGCCGTGCCCGCCGCGTGATGCTCCTTGCCTTCCTTGAGCCGAACGGCCTCTTCGACGGCGATCTCGTCGAAGGGGTTCATGCTCATCTTGACGTTGGCCAGATCGACGCCAGTCTGGTCCGCCTTGACGCGGGCCTTGACGTTATAGTCGATCACCCGTTTCACCGGGACGAGTACCTTCATGAGCCTATCCACTTGGTCTTCGAAATGTCGGTGCAGGGATTGGACCGACGAAACCGGCCTGTCAACGTAACGCTACGTGAACTCTGTTCGTGTCCGCGGCCCAATTTTGAACTATGAGACCCGCATGAAACGCTTTCTCACCAACCGCCGCCTGGGCATCCTGTTCTTCAGCCTGTTCGCCGTCATGGTGGCCGGCGTCTTCGTGTTCCAGCACTACTGGATGGAGCCGGGCGAGCGCTGCGAGGCCGAGGGCAAGTGGTACGACATCGAAAGCCGCATCTGCGCCCAGCCCATCTCGATCGCCGAAATCACGGGCCGCCCCCTTCCCGGCGCCCGCGCCGAGGCCTCGGCCGAGAAGAACAAGGAACTGGTGGTCATCGAGACCCAGCTGACCGCCGAGAAGCGCGCCCGCGACGCCGCGACCGCCGCCGAACGGGTGCGGGTCGAGGCCTTGCAGCAGCGGTAAAACCTCGATCCTCCCCTGCGCAGCGGGGGAGGATTTTAGGTCGCGTTCGCTCTTAGGCGATTCAGCGCGTCGCGCCGGGCTTCCACAGAATGTCGGCGGCGCCGTTGGCGTTGGCGCGGCGGGCGGCGACGAACAGGTGGTCCGACAGGCGGTTCAGGTAGCGGACGGCCTCCGGGTTCACCTGCTGGCCCGATTCCATCAGGCGAATGGCGTCGCGCTCAGCCCGGCGGCAGACCGTGCGCGCCAGGTGCAGGTGGGCCGACAGGGCGGAACCGCCCGACAGGATGAAGCTGTCCAGCGGCTTCAGACTCTCGTTCATCCAGTCGATTTCGGTCTCGATGCGCTCGACCTGCGAGGCGATGATGCGCAGGGCCTCCCATTTCGGGGCCGGATCCAGCGGCGTGGCCAGATCGGCGCCGAGGTCGAACAGCTCGTTCTGGATACGCCCCAGCATGGCGTCGATGCGATCGTTCTGGCCGCTGTTCAGACGGGCCACGCCGATGACGGCGTTCAGTTCATCGACTGTCCCATAGGCCTCGACCCGCAGATCGGTCTTGGACACCGGCGCGCCCGAGGCCAGGCGGGTCTGCCCGCCGTCGCCGGTCCGGGTGTAGATCTTGTTCAGCGTGACCATGCTTTTCGCCCCTCAGCCTGCTTGTAGTCTCAGCCGCCGTGCGTGGATTTCCACCACATCCCGCCCATCAGCAGCAGCACGGCGACCGCCTGCAGCACGACGCGCAGCCGCATCAGCTTGTTTGAGTTGGTGCGGGCGAAATCCCCGCCGCGATACAGGGTGTAGACGCCGAAGCCGAGGGTGATGGTGACGGCCGCGATGGCGATGAGGATCAGGATGTCGAAGATTTCCATGACCGCTTTCTAGGCCCCGCGCCCCGTCTGCGCCAGCGTCCGCGATGCTTGATGAAGGCTCGCGCAATTGCGACGTATTCGCACACCCCCATTGCCACGCCATGGTCGCTGATGTTGAGAAGCGCTCGCAACACAACGGGGCCATTCATGTCTTTCTTCGCCGTCTCTCGCCGTTCGACCCTGCTGGCCGCCTCTGCCCTGGCCGCCCTCGCCACGGGTCAGACCGCGAACGCGGAGGAGCTGACCGAGGAGCAGCGCCAGTCCGCGACCCGGATCGCCGACGTAGTGGTTACGGCGTCCGGCTTTGAACAACGCATCACCCAGGCCCCGGCCTCGATCAGCGTCGTCCCGCGCCAGGACATCGAGGAGATGCGCGCCACCTCGGTCGCCGAGATCCTGACCAACATCGAGGGCGTCGACGTGGGCGCCGCCGTCGGCAAGACCGGCGGCCAGACCATCAACATCCGCGGCATGGGCTCGGACTACACCCTGATCCTGATCGACGGCCGCCGTCAGAACACGGCCGGCAGCGTCACGCCGAACGGCTTTGGCGAGACCTCCTCCAGCTTCATGCCCCCGGTTTCGGCCATCGAGCGCATCGAGGTCGTGCGCGGCCCGGTCTCGACCCTCTATGGCTCCGACGCCATGGGCGGGGTGGTCAACATCATCACCCGCAAGGTCGGCGACGTCTGGGGCGGCTCGGCCTCGGCCAACTACACCCTGCAGGGCGACGATGATTTCGGCGACCTCTGGGGCGGCGACTTCTACGCCAATGGCCCGCTGGTGAAGGACCTGATGGGTCTGGCGGTGCGCGGCTCCTATCTGACGCGCGAGCAGTCCAACCTGAAGTTCGAGAACGTCGGCGGCGTCGAGACTCCGGTCACCGGCTTTGGCCGCAGCTCGACCGAGAACGAGATCTGGACCCTGGGCGGCCGCCTGACCCTGACGCCGCACGTCGATCACGACCTGTGGCTGGACGTGGACGTCTCGCGCCAGTGGTACGACAACGCCAAGGGCCAGATGGGCACCAACACCACCGCCGGCGGCTACGGAAACGCGCTGGAGTTCAACCGCGACCAGTACGCCCTGGCGCACAACTGGCGTCTGCCGTTCGGCGTGCTGGAATCCAACCTGTCGTTCGGCAAGACCGAGACCATCGGCCGCATCATCCCCAACGGGGTGGCCGGGGCCGGCGGCGCGCGCGACCTCGTGTCGGAAAACACCATCTTCGACACCAAGCTGTTCTCGCAATGGCGCAACCACACCTTCACCGTGGGCGGCCAGTACTGGGACGCTGAAATGGTCGACGGCGTGGCCCCGACGACCTTCGAGCACACCCAGTGGGCCCTGTTCGCCGAGGACGAGTGGCGCTTCACCGACAACCTGGCCCTGACGCTCGGCGCGCGTCACGACGACCATTCCAAATTCGGCGCCCACTTCAGCCCGCGCGCCTATCTGGTATGGAACGCCTCGCCGGAGTGGACCATCAAGGGCGGCGTCAGCCAGGGCTTCAAGACCCCGCGTCTGGAGCAACTGGCCGAGGGCATCAACGGCTTCGGCTCGCAGGGCCGCCTGCCCCTGCTGGGCTCGCCGGGCCTGAAGCCCGAGACCTCGACCTCCAGCGAGATCGCCGTCTTCTATGACAACGGCTCGACCTTCCGCGCCAACGTCACGGTCTTCAACAACGAGTTCCAGGACAAGATCGCCGCCGGAACCCCGGTCGCGAACTGCACCTTCGGCCTGACGCGCGCCGAGTATGACGCCGGAACCTACAACAAGACCGGCTGCACCGACGTCGGCTTCTGGGCCAACTACGCCACCTTCAGCCAGCAGGTGAATGTGGACGAGGCCGTGACGCGCGGCGTCGAGACGGCGGCGCGCTGGCGCTTCGCCCCCGACTGGACCCTGTCGGGCAACTACACCTACACCGACAGCGAGCAGAAGTCGGGCGCGGCCAAAGGTCTGCCCCTGACCGACACCCCCGAGCATATGGTCAACGCCAGCCTGCGCTGGAACGCCACGGACAAGGTGAACCTGTGGCTGCGCGGCGAGTATCGGTCCGAGCGCTTCCGCGGCCTGGGCGCCGCCCGCGACGCCTGGGGCGACTACAAGGCCTATGAACTGTTCCACCTGGGCGGGTCGTATGATGTGACCGAGCGGGTCACGGTCAACGCCACCATCTACAACCTGTTCAACAAGGACTTCGTCAGCCTGCTGCCCTACGGCGCGCCCGTCGCCTATGCGCCGGAATACGCCAACAACCAGGAGCCGCGCCGCCTGTGGGTGTCGGTGACGACGACCTTCTGAGCCCCGTTTCCTCCCCGAACTGACAGGGCCGCCTCCCCCGAGGCGGCCCTCTTTCTTTGCCAGCTAAGCCGTTAGTCATCTTTGCCGGGCAGTGTCGCGGCCATGACTGATCGCGCCGTCCGCAATCTGGAACATCTGCGCCGCAGCGCCTCGACCGCGCGCGTATTGAACCTGCTCAAGGTCTATGACGAACACGGCGAGACCGACGACTGGGCCGAGCGCCCCATGTTCCGCACCCCGGCGCTGAACACCTCCCTGATCATCAAGCACCGGCTGCGGCGCAACGAGACCGACTCCTTCCCCGGCCGCCGCCAGGTGGCGACCAAGGTGGTGGTCCCGATCGACAGCGCCGACCTGAAGACCGGCGGGCGCTTCGTCTTCGTCAACCAGATCGGCTTCGAACCCGCCATGCAGGAGGCGTTCGGAATTCAAGCCGACCACCCGGACCTGAGGACCCTGCGGCTGATGGATCAGTTGCCGTCGCTGGACCCCTTCCTGCTGCGCGAGCAACTGCGGCGCGGCGAGGTGGACGCGGCGCCCTGCTATTTCGCCCTCAGCGAGGCCGACCTCGAAAAAATGCTGACCTTCGTCCAGGCCGAAATCGAGCCCCTGGTCACCCTCAGCATGGGCGGCGGCGTGGCGGCGGTAGGCTCGACCGCCCGCATGGCCACCAAGATCCTGTCCAACGCTCCCGGCGACCGGCTGGAGGCGCTGCGCGCCACCCTGAGGCTGGAGCCCGAGCAGTATCAGGAGGGCGTCTTCTGCTGGAAGGGCTTCCTCTACTACAAGTGGACCCTGGCCAGCCTGATGGCCGACATCGTCCACGTCGCCGACGAGGTGGGGACGGTCAAGCCGGTCGGCCCCAGCGACCGCGCGGCCAAGGAATATATCGATCGTGGACGGTCGGTTCTGCGGGGCCGCATCATGAAGACCTGCGAAGAGGTCAGCCGCACCTTGCGCTATTATGACGACGCCTATGCGGGCCTGACGCGGGACGGCAAGCCGCTGGCCTTCCGCGACTTCCTGCTCGAGGCCCCCGCCCTGTTCGCGCGCCTGGGCGACCAGTTGGGCGCGGTGCAGCACATCGTCAGCTTCTGGCGCTTCCGCTTCGGCCCCAAGGCCCCGCCGGTCGGGGTCGACGAACTGATCGACATCTTCATGGACTTCGAGACGGGTCTGATGGGGCGCGAGATCGACGCCTACGACCCGCGCGACGCCGCCTAGCCCCTCTACCGTCATCCCGGCCGAAGCGCAGCGGAGAGCCGGGACCGCCAAGGACGCGACGGCCTGAAGGTCTGCGCTTCTTGTGGTCCCGGATAGCGGCTGCGCCGCTTCCGGGATGACGAACTGAACGTTCTCCGACCAAAGAAAAACCCCGCGTCGGCGACGACGCGGGGCTTCTGCATTCAGACCTTCAGCAGGTCCTAGTAGCGGTAGTGTTCCGGCTTGAACGGACCCTCGGTCGGGACCGAGATATAGTCGGCCTGTTCCTGGGTCAGCGTGGTCAGCTTGGCGCCCAGCTTGGCCAGGTGGAGGAAGGCGACCTTCTCATCCAGATGTTTGGGCAGGGTATAGACCTGGTTCTGATAGGACTTGGCGTTGGTCCACAGCTCGATCTGGGCCAGGGTCTGGTTGGTGAACGAGGCGGACATCACGAAGGACGGGTGGCCCGTGGCGTTGCCCAGGTTCACCAGACGGCCTTCCGACAGCAGGATGATCTTCTTGCCGTCCGGGAACTCGATGTGGTGGACCTGCGGCTTGATCTCGTCCCACTTGAAGTTCTTCAGGGCGGCGACCTGAATTTCCGAGTCGAAGTGGCCGATGTTGCAGACGATGGCGTTGTTGCGCATGGCGCGCATGTGCTCGAGGCGGATGACGTCCTTGTTGCCCGTCGTGGTGACGAAGATGTCGGCCTTGTCGGCGACGTCTTCCAGGGTCTGGACCTCATAGCCTTCCATGGCGGCCTGCAGGGCGCAGATCGGGTCGATCTCGGTGACGATGACGCGCGCGCCGCCGTTGCGCAGCGAAGCCGCCGACCCCTTGCCCACGTCGCCGTAGCCGCAGACCACGGCGACCTTGCCCGACAGCATGACGTCGGTGCCGCGACGGATGGCGTCGACCAGGCTCTCACGGCAGCCGTAGAGGTTGTCGAACTTGGACTTGGTGACGCTGTCGTTGACGTTGATGGCCGGGAACGGCAGCTCGCCGCGCTCGGCCATCTGATACAGGCGGTGAACGCCCGTGGTCGTCTCTTCCGACACGCCGCCGATGGCGTCGCGAATGGCCGAGTAGAAGCCGGGCTTCTCGGCGATGTAGCGCTTCATCACCTTGTAGAGGGCTTCTTCTTCCTCGTTCTGCGGGTTCGACAGGACCGAGATGTCCTTCTCGGCCTTCGGGCCAAGCACGCACAGCAGGGTGGCGTCGCCGCCGTCGTCGAGGATCAGGTTCGGATAGCCGCCGTCAGCCCATTCGAAGATCTTGTGGGCGTAGTCCCAGTATTCTTCCAGGGTCTCGCCCTTGGTGGCGAAGACCGGCGTGCCGGCGGCGGCGATGGCGGCGGCGGCGTGGTCCTGGGTCGAGAAGATGTTGCACGAGGCCCAGCGTACTTCAGCGCCCAGAGCTTCCAGCGTCTGGATCAGCACAGCCGTCTGGATGGTCATGTGCAGGCTGCCGGCGATGCGGGCACCCTTCAGCGGCTGGGCGGCGCCGAACTCGTCGCGCAGCGCCATCAGGCCCGGCATTTCGGTTTCGGCGATGGCGATTTCCTTGTTGCCGAAGTCGGCCAGGGAAATGTCGCGAACGATGTAGTCGGTCATGAAGGAGCTCTCGCGGCGGGATTTTTCAACGCGTCGCTATAGCGCGCCCGGCGCGCCGGGGCAATCAACCCATAAGGATACCTTTATATGACAGTCAGCAGCGATCCGCCCACAGGCCTTGCGGGCGCCTAAGGGATTCTACGCACCCCGCTCTTAAGGGCCGCAATACCCCTAAGGTTCAAAGGGATAAGCAGGCGCGCTCCCCTGCGCCTGAGTAGCGTTGCGTAGAGAACCTCGAACATGGCGGGCGAAGACATCGAACATCGCATGAGATTTATGGGCCTGGGTCAGGCCTCGGCAGGATACCGGGCCATGGCCCCCCTGTTGCGCAGAGAAGCGCCGGTCGCCCTGGCCGCCTTCTACGACCGGGTGCGCGCCGAGCCGACCACCCGCCGTTTCTTCCGCGAAGAGGCCCACATCAGCGCCGCCAGCAAGGCGCAGGAGCGCCACTGGGACGCCATCATCGACGGCCGCGCCGACGAGGACTACGCCAAGTCTGTGCGCACCATCGGCCATGTCCACGCCCGCATCGGCCTGGAGCCGCGGTGGTACATCGGCGGCTACAGCGTCATCCTGGCACACCTGACCCGCGCCATCGCGGCCCGCCCCCGGAAGTTCTGGGCCAACAGGCGCGAGCATGACCGCGTCACCGCCGAAGCGATCGCCGAACTGACCCAGCGCGTCATGCTGGACATGGACCTGGCCATCTCCATCTACCTCGAAGTCCTGCAGGAGCAGCGCGACAAGGTTCAGGCCGCCCACGACGAGGCCGAGGCGCGTCAGACTGAGGTGGTCCGCGCCCTGGGCGCCGCCCTGCATGATCTGGCCGAGAACGACCTGTCGGCGACCATCCCCGGGGTCTTCCCGGAACAGTACCGCAGCCTGCAGAACGACTTCCACGCCGCCACCCGCGCCCTGCGCACCGCCGTCCGCGCCGTGGCCGACAGCGTCCAGAGCCTGAGCGCCGGCTCCAACCAGCTGGCCACCGCCTCGGAAGACCTGGCCAGCCGCACCGAACGTCAGGCCGCCAACCTAGAGCGCACGGTCAACGAGGCCGACGCCATCGCCCGCGCCGTGGCCTCGACCGCCGACAACGCCCGCCAGACCGCCGAAGCCCTGGCCGCCGCCCGCGTCGACGTCGAAGCCAGCAGCCAGGTGGTCGGCGAAGCCGTTTCCGCCATCCACGCCATCGCCGAATCCTCGACCGGCATCGCCCGCTTCACCAGCCTGATCGACGAGATCGCCTTCCAGACCAACCTGCTGGCCCTGAACGCCGGGGTCGAGGCGGCGCGCGCCGGCGACGCCGGTCGCGGCTTCGCCGTGGTGGCTCAGGAAGTGCGCGCCCTGGCGCAGCGCTCGTCCGAAGCCTCCGGCGAGATCCGCAGCCTGATCTCGACCTCCTCGGCCCAGGTGGCGCGCGGCGTCGATCTGGTTGAACGCACAGGCGAGGCGCTGGAGCGGATCGGCGGTCGCGTGGTGGCCATCGACGGCCTGGCCAGCGGCATCGCCGGCTCGGCCCAGGAACAGGCCGAAGGCCTGGCCCGCGTCCGCCGCACCATGGGCGAGATGGACGACATCACCCAGCAGAACGCGGCCATGACCGAAGAAGCCACCGCCGCCGCCCGCCAACTGGCCAACGAAGCCGTCAGCCTGAATCAGCAGGTCGGCCGCTTCCGACTGGATCGCGGCGGCGCCGGCGCCTCGCACCTGCGCGCCGTCAGCTGATCCGACGCCTTACCGGCTGAAGCATCGCGCAAGGTCCAAGCTTAGCTCCGCCCGTTCGAGGCGGAGTTAAGCTTGATGACGATCTGAACGGCGCAATCGCCCCGGCCCCGTCCGTCAGCCGGCAGGGTCAACACCCGCTTCGCCCTGAGACAGTGGGTGCGTCTCGGCCGCCGTATCAGCAAATCAGATCGACCCGTTGACCTGATCCAGCCTCCCAAGGCCGTCTGCTACCTGCCCGGGCGGCGCGTCATGGCCGAGGCCGGCGCCAGCTGAAGGCCGCGCGCGTCCAGGCCCGCCGTCCAACGGGCGGCGGCTTCGACGGTGACGGGATAGGAGAAGCCGGTTCCCATCGCCGCGCCGCGCGTCTTGGCGGCGGCTTCCAGGGCGTTGAGCTGGCCCATGATGGCGGCGGGGCTCTGGGTTTCGTCGATGATGCGGTCGGCGCTGGCGCGGGCGAAGGCGCCGGGTTTTCTGCGCATGGAGCCGTCGTCGAGGAAGGCCACCCCGCGCTGGCGCAGCACGGCCAACATGGCGCCCATGCCCTCGTCCGAAGCAGCGAAGCGATCGCCCAGATAGTTGGTCACGCCGAAATAGCCGGTGGCGCGACCCAGCAGCCAGTCCAGCTTGGCCTCGACGTCGTCGGCGCCGCCGCTGGACAGAAGGGTGTAGGGGCCCGGATCGTTCTCAGGATATCCGGTCGGCTCCATCGGCAGCTCGATCATCACCTCGTGCCCCTGGGCCCGGGCCATGTCGATCCAGGCCTGAAGACCCTCGGCGTAGGGGACGAAGCTGAGCGTCACCTCGGCGGGCAGACGCTCGATGGCGGCGCGGGTGGTGACGGCGTTCAGCCCCAGGCCGCCGACAATCAGCGACACCATGGGCTTGCCGTTGGCGCGGAAGGGCCGGGCGTAGGCCTGGGCGGGAACGCGGCCGTCGGGGGCGATGCGCGGCAGGGGACCGTTAGGGCCGGGCGAGAACAGCCCGGCGATCGGCGCCTTGGGCAAAGGGTTCGAGGGGGCGCGCACCGGGGCGGCGATGGCCGAACCGCCCGCCACGCTGGCGCCGTCCGGCAGGGTGATCAGGGCCTCGCCCCCGGCCGCGCCATTAGGGTCCAGCAGGGACGGATCGACCCCGGCCATGTCCTGATAGAGATCGAGGCCGCTCATGGAAAAGGCGTCGGCGCCGGTCGGCGCCGGGTCGGCTGCGGCGGCGGGACGTTCCAGGGCCACGCGGGCCGAGGGCGCACCCGCGCGTGGATCGCCCATGACGGCGACAAACAGCGCCCCGGCGGCCAGGACGAAGACGCCTGCCGCGCCCACGGCGACCGGCGGCTTCTTCAACACGGCGACGAGGGAATCGAGGCTGACGCGTGACCGATCCTCCGGCGGCAGGCCGGCGGCGGCGGCGAGGGCGGACTGGCGTTTGGCGAACATGGACAGGGCGGCGCTCGAACGACAGGGGCGGGAACTGGAGAACCACACGACGCGGCGCTCCTCGATCCTCACTTATCCCCAGCGCCGGTTAAGAAACCCTAACGCGGCGTTCACCACGTCAAAGAAGGATCAGTCCTTCTTCGGCTCATTGCGAGGCGTGATCTCCGGGCCTCGCGCAGGACGCTCGCCAGAGGTGTCCGGCGTGTCGGCCTCGGCCGTCTCGACCGGCTTGGCGCCCGGGGCTGTGACCACGACGTCAGCCGGTGCGGCGGCCAACTTGGCCAGGTCGCCGCCAGCGCGCAGCACGTCCAGCGCGCGTTGCAGCTGATAGTCCTTGGTCTTGTCGAAGTCCTTGCCGGGCGCCTCAAGCGGGACGTGCGGCCCCTTGCGCTCGGCCCCGATGGAGGAGTCCAGCGCCGTGGCGTAGGCGGCCTCGGAATAGATGAAGCTGGAACGCGAGACGATGCGGGCCTCGGCCTCCGAGCGCGCGACCTCCAGATCCGGCTCGATGCCGATTTTCTGGATCGAGCGGCCCGAGGGCGTGTAGTAGCGCGCCGTGGTGATCGACAGGGCGCCGTCCTGGCCCCCGCGCAGCGGGATGACCGTCTGCACCGACCCCTTGCCGAAGCTGGTCAGGCCGACGACCGTCGCCCGCTCCTGGTCCTTCAGGGCGCCGGCCACGATCTCGGACGCCGAAGCCGAGCCGTAGTTGATCAGAACCACGACCGGCAGACCGCCGGTCAGGTCGCCCGGCTTGGCGGCGTAGCGTTCGATCTGATCCGGCTTGCGGCCGCGCTGGCTGACGATCTCGCCGCGCTCCATGAAGGCGTCGGACACGTCGATGGCGGCGGTCAGCAGCCCGCCGCCGTTGTTGCGCAGGTCCAGGACATAGCCCTTGATGCCGGGCATATCGCGCTTCAGCCGCTCGATGGTCTCGGTCAGTTCGCGGCCGGTGTTCTCGTTGAAGGTCGAGACGCGCAGATAGCCGAAGTCGCCTTCCAGACGACCGGTGACGGATTCAACCTTGATCACCTCGCGGGTCAGCTTGACCTCACGCGGCTCCTCGCCGTCCCGCAGGAAGGTGACGGTGACGCTGGCGCCGATGGCCCCGCGCAGCTTCTCGGACACCTCGGACACGGTCAGGCCGGCGGCGTTCTGGCCGTCGATGGCGCTGATGACGTCGCCCGCCTGGACGCCGGCGCGGCCCGCCGGGCTGTCGTCCATAGGCGAGATGACCTTCACCAGACCGCCCTCGGAGGTGATGGTCAGGCCGACGCCGGAATACTCACCGGTCGTGCGCTCGCGCAGGTCGCCATAGGACTTGGGCGGCAGATAGTTGGAATGGGGGTCCAGCGCCGTCATCATCCCCGACAGCGCCGCCTCGATCAGCTTCTTGTTGTCGACCGGCACCACATAGGCCTGCTCGACGATGCCCAGCACGTCGCCGAACATCTGAAGCATGCGGAAGGTCTCGTTGCGCGGGGTCTGGCTGGCGACAGCCGCCGCCGAACCGCCCAGGGCCAGGGCGGCGCAACCGATCAGAAGCAGTTTACGCATTCGGTGTCTTTCCATCGGACCCGCTGGGGCTCCGGTCGTCAAGGGAGGCGCAGGCGTTCAGGCGCCGACGTCAGATAGGACGATACAATCAGCGTCCGCGCGGATTTGAAAGGACTTTCGCGCGAGGGCGCCACCGATTGCAGCGCTATTGCAGCCAGGGCGCGGGGTCGATGGGGCGCTCGTCGCGGCGCAGCTCGAAATAGGCTTCGCCGTCCTCGCCGGTGCGGCCCAGGGCCTGGCCGTCGGCGACGCGCTGGCCGGTGTCCACCGACAGCTGGTCCAGACCGGCGACGACGACGCGCCAGCCGGGGCCGAGGTCCAGAATCACCACCTCGCCCCACTCCTTCAGCGGGCCGGCGTAGGCGACGCGCGCGGAGGCCGGGGCGGCGATGACCTCGTGGCTGGAGCGCCAGCGCCAGCCGCTGGAGCCGCCGCCGCGCCCGCCTCCGCGATCCACTCGGCTGCCCGCTCCGCGCTGGCCTGGTCGATCATCGGTCCGACATCGGTCGTTTCGGCTATGGGGTCGCCAGTGCGGAGCGCCGCCACCGCGGGCA
>MCHG01000160.1_pt1 | contig 33881 bp, 25 predicted proteins | sample 787351 | NCBI WGS metagenome assembly MCHG01 (sample SAMN05430296, study PRJNA330682) | permafrost metagenome | biome: Cold desert; feature: permafrost; material: soil; isolation source: enrichment culture inoculated with soil incubated with H2/CO2 at 20 degrees... ... | reverse complement strand
TCGGGTTTCTACCATTCCTAGTGCTACCATATCGTCTCTTATTGCCATTTTATTTGTCTCCTTTCATTAATTCAATTCAATAAAATCTTTCATCTCAAGCGAGCCCTTTACTCAAGCTTCACACCCGATGCTTTAACATCCAGTATCTTTTTGATTAAACTAGCCAGATGCGCACCAGCTTCCGCTGCGGGGGTTCCACCTTTGTGAATATTACTGATCACGGTTCGTTCACTCTCGACCATACCTAGTCTTGGATTGTAGCCCATATAGGCACTCATACTCTCAGCAGTTCCTAAGCCGGGACGTTCTCCGATCAAGATTACGGCAACTTCTGGCTTCAACTCTTCGCCGATTGAATCCATCACGGCAACCCTTCCATGACGAACAAAGATTGTCGTTCCCAGTTTCACACCCATTCCTTCTAGACCTTGGGTTAAGGCTGGAAGAAGATTAGGGATGTTAGCTTCAACTGCTTTACTAGAAAGTCCATCAGACACAATAATTTGGACCATAGCACCTTTTGGGCACCCTTTTTTGAGAATTTCAATATTATCCTCATCAAGTTTTCTTCCCAAATCTGGCCTCGTAAGGTATTCATCCTTCGACTGACAAAGAGTTTTAATCGAAACCATATTATACTTTGCAGGGAAATCCTCTGGAACTTCGCCAAGTACAGAGTCTTGCGCTACAGCGTGATCTGCACGAAAACGAAGTAATGTATCTGTCAAAGGACGGGGTCCACTGCGCCAAACTCCGATTCGAGCAGGCGTGGAAAGCTTCATTTCTTCATACAATGCCTTATTGACAGGATTGGGTACTTGTAAATAGCGTTGTAAATCAATTTCTGCTAAATCTGTTATCTGACATTCGTCAATAATCAATGAATTTGCTAGTGGTGAAGCACTGTTTGAACTTTGATGCTTCCCCTTCTCTATCCCTTTAAGCAACTCTTCCACGATCAAACGAACACTATCTTCTAAGCTCATAATATATCCCCCCTTACCTTGTGAAAATCGTTGCATCACCAGCACGGGCCGTAAGCTTACCCTTGGCCAGGATTCCCATCGATTCTGCCCAAGCCTCATACTCAGGTAGTGGACGTAATCTAAATAATTCTCTTAGAGTCGCAATGTCATGGTAACTTGTACATTGATAATTTAACATGACATCATCGCCCATTGGGATACCCATAAAATACGTACAGCCGGCCGCTGCAAGAAGAGTGGCGAGATTTTCAATATCATTCTGATCTGCTTTCATGTGGTTAGTGTAACACGCATCGACGCCCATGGGTAAGCCTGTTAGTTTACCCATAAAATGGTCTTCAAGTCCAGCCCTTGTCACTTGTCGAGTATCATATAGATATTCAGGACCGATAAAGCCAACGACGGTATTCACCAAGAAAGGGTTATAATGACGGGCTAGCCCGTAACAGCGAGCCTCTAAGGTCACTTGGTCTGCACCATGGTGTGCCTCAGACGAAAGTTCTGAGCCTTGTCCTGTTTCGAAATACATTATATTGGGTCCTGTTGCACAACCCTCTTTTAGTCCGAGTGCATAAGCCTCGTCCAGAATGTCTTTAGTAACTCCAAAGGCCTCATTACCCGTTTGTGACCCAGCAATGGATTGGAATAATAGGTGAACAGGAGCCCCTTTCCTCAGTGCCTTCATTTGGGTTGAGATATGCGCTAGAACGCAAATTTGGGTAGGTATTTTCCACTCTTCAACAAACTGGTACAGAGTTTCCAGGCTACGGATAGTAGCCGGGACGGAATCGTCCACAGGATTGAGTCCAATCACCGCATCTCCAACCCCATAGGATAAGCCTTCGCGTAAACTGGCCAAAATCCCATCCACTCCATCCGTTGGATGATTCGGTTGAAGCCGGGAAGCAAGGCAGCCCGCTTTTCCAATCGTGGTATTACAATGAGCCAGATTTTGAATTTTAGCAGCACCTAAGATCAAATCCAGATTACTCATAAGTTTGGCAGCTGAAGCAACCATTTCTGAGGTGAGACCGCGGCTGATCCGTTGAAGGGCAGATCCAGTGGTTTCAGTTCTCAGGACATATTCTCGAAGCTCTGCAACGCTCCAATTTTTAATCGTGTGATAGATAGGCTCGTTGACATCAGCATCAATAATACGTGATACTTCGTCTTCCTCAAGTGGAATGACCGGATTTCTCCGTAAATCTTCCAAAGTTAATTCCGATAAAACCCGTTTGGCAGCGATCCGCTCTTGGGCGTCTTCAGCTGCAATTCCAGCGAGAATATCTCCTGACTTAATTTCGTTCGATTTCGCCAGAACATCTTTGACATCTTTGAAATTAAAGGTTTGACCAAAAAGTCGTGTCTTCAGATTCACGATTTCACATCCTTTCTGTTGAGACTATTAACGGGCAAAAACTAAAGTTTTGACAATCACAGGCACTGCATCTTGATTAGGTAATGGTTTAGCAATATCCAAGAAATCTCCAAAGACAAGCTCAATACCATCCAAACAAACCAAAGGCGTAGAGGGAAGAAGTCTTTGCAGGGTTTGTCCAAGCACTTTAGCTATGTCTTGTTGGGCAATGATCACTTTAGGTTCTCCCTTTATTAAGGGTAATTCAGAGGCTAGCGTTTCCGCCAGGGAACGAATCGTAACGAAATCCGTATTGGGCAAGGGTGGGACAATTAGCGCCACTGTATGGTAGAGAGAGTCGATATAGTTCTCAGCAGATTTAAGCCACGAAAACTTACCATCATCTACCAATTCAGGGTACACTGCCGGTACATTACGCAAAGGTAGTGTGCGTTTGCTAACCGTAATAGTGGAACCTGATACGTTCACCGTATGTGCTCCCGCCCCGAGCACTGTGGCATGGATCGTCTCAGATCCCTCATGGATGGAAAACGATGAATGGATACGGCTTTTCCTAAACGCCTCTGCCAAAAGAGGCCCTACATCTCCATGAATCCACCATTCCTTAATTCCCGGAAGATAGATATACTTGGCAACCCCTCCAGAAAAGACAACTCCGTCAAGCTTCACTTTCGGTAACAAATTCGTCATTACTAAGGATCTGTCTTGATCGAGTAGAGGTTCCTGAAATATGACCCGTTCGACGCATTCTACCATACTCTGTACACAGGACTGAAGGACAACCAATTCATCCCCACCTTGAACTGGAGAATCGGTCGGACAACAATGATTCATTATCACCCGACCTGGGGCAGAAATATAATTTATTAGGTGGGTCAGCGAATCAACCTCAAAAAGCCGACCACCAACATTGATACACGCCGTCCCTATGCACTTTCCTCGATCGAAATAAGCAATATTCGTAGTCCCTCCGCCGATATCGATGTTAGCAATACACCCATGTAAGCGCTTGGAGAGCGCCTCAGCTCCCGAACCTTTTCCAGCGATCACACTTTCGAGATCTGGTCCAGCCGTTGCTACGACAAAATCCCCTGCATAATCTGCTAAAGCATGGATGATTTCCGAGGCATTCTCCTTTTTAGCGGTCTCCCCAGTAATAATAATGGCCCCAGTGTCAATCTGCTCAGGCTTTACTCCCGCCTTCTCATATTCCTTCGCGACAATTTCGCGTAGTGCGGTACCATCAACATGTTGACGATCTTCAAATGGAGTAAAGTGAACTTTCCCCATATACGTAATGCTTTTATGAGTGATTTCTACCTTTGGTACTTGACTACCAGGCATTACATTTACTAAGGTGAGCCTCGAAATGACCAACTGAGTCGTTGTTGTTCCGACATCGATCCCCACACTGACTAGTGTCATCTCTTTAGCCATGATGTTTCATTAACGCCATTCTTTTCAGAAGGCTCCTCTCCCTAAATGCACATTAGGCATCCAGATCATCTAATACACCAAACTCTTCTTCAAAAGGTCTGATATTTTTGTTACCCCAAATAAAGTAATAAGCGATCGCTATGGCATAAACTAGAGCTGCCCATTTCAAAGCGGGCACACTTGATATAATGACACTTATCGTCAGAAAAATACCAATAATAAAGCTAATAGCTGGGATTACAGGATACCATACTTTAAAGGGTCTTTTGAGATTGGGTTCTTTGGCATGTAAGATAAAAAGACTGATAAGACTAAGCATATAAAGAGCAACAGAGCCAATAACCGCTATGGTAATCACGATTGCTGTCTGCCCTGTGAGAACGACACCTAATCCAACGAGTCCAGGAACTAACAATGCCCAGACTGGAGTATGACGTTTAGGGTCAACATAGGCGAGAAATTTAGGCAAATAACCGGTTCGAGCCATTGCATAAGTCTGACGGGAGTACCCTACAATAATCCCATGCAGGGAAGCGATTAAGCCAAATAAACCAATAATATTGACCAAAACAACAATAAAGGCATTATCGCCGTAGACTTGGGCTAAAGCAATCGGCAAAGGAAAGTCCACTGCTGAGACTAAGTTGTAATCTGCAATACCTGCAGTCAGAAAGAGAGTTAAGAAGCCCATAATCATCAAGGTTGCCATACCGCTGAGAAAACCTTTAGGGATATCTTTCTGTGGATTGACCATTTCTTCAGCAGCCATGGCGCCGCCTTCAATAGCGAGATAGAACCAGATTGCAAAAGGAACAGCTGCCATGACTCCTTTCATTCCAAAAGGAAGAAGGGGTTCTGTCATGACTCTTGCCATCGAAAAGTGAGGAGCTGCAGCAACCCAGAAAATAACTAAACCAACAAGAGCAATAATGGTGACGACTAATTCTACCATCGCGGAAGTTTTCATTCCTAAGTAGTTCACAAAGATAAAGAATAAGAAAGCCAGAACCGCTGCCGTCAAGGTTGGAACGGAGGGAACGAGAAAGTTAATGTACCCTCCAACAGCCAAGGCAATGGCAGGAGGCGCAAACACGAATTCGATTAAACAACTAATACCATTCATATATCCCCAAAAAGGTCCCATTGCTCTTCGTGCATAAGCAGAAGGGCCACCAGCATGGGGTATTGCAGTTGCCAGCTCAGAGTAAGATAAAATAAAGGTTACATAAAAGATCGTCACTGGAATTAATGCTAGGGCTAATCCCATAGGCCCGCCTGCTCCGAACCCATAGCTCCAACCAAAATAATTTCCCGAGATGACTAAGCCTACTGCAAGAGCCCATAAATGAATTGGTTTTAGTACTCTGGATAAATGTGCATTTCCATCTGTTCCGGGGGTCACTAATTTAGTCTCTGTTGTCACCCTAAAAACCTCCTTTAATTTTTATCCTCTACATCTAAAAAGGGCATATAAGTAGTCTCACTTCTCGCAGCCTGCTCTCCTTTCCTAATTTTTGGAAAAAAATTAATGCCCTTTATCACATCCCGGACTTCCAGGATGTGATAAAGGGCATTATTGCCCACTATTCCTTTGTTTAACAGGCATCTCTGACGGGACTACTACTATATTATTAATAATTCGCTATTTAATACATAATTCCTTCTTAGTGAGTAACAATTTACAATAATATTTATATATTAAGTACGTTCTTGCTGCACCATAGTAGTTGTCTTCTGAACAATTTGAGCAGCAAGTTTAACCACCGTAATTCGGAGATCCATGGCTTGATGAATCAGTAATTGATGCGCTTCATATTCACTGATTCCTTCGCAACTTGCAAGAATAGCCTTAGCACGGGAAATTAGTTTTTGACTTTGCAACTCTTGCTGAGTTGTCTCTAGCTTTGATCGGACATCTTGCATCTCTTTCCAACGCGCATAAGCTATTTGGATCGCAGGTAAAAGATCTCGTTCAGTTATTGGTTTGACAAGGTAGCCATACACGCTTACTTTCTCTGCTCTATTAATAAACTTAGACTGACTGTAGGCAGTAAGCAATAAGACAGGAATGTTCATAGAATGTAAGATTTTTGCAACTTCCAGGCCATCTAACCCTGGCATCATCACATCGAGAATTGCCAAATCTGGAGTGAGCAATTTAGCCAATTCAACCGCTTTCAGCCCATTGTTTGCCTCACCACAAACAACATGTCCAGCCCCTTGTAACATCTCTTTAATATCCAAGCGAATTAGGGCCTCATCATCCGCAATTAAAATGGATAGTTCGCTCATAACTGCCCCCCCGAACTAGGTGTTGGTATGCTAACCGTTACAATTGTCATTCCTTCTATGCGTTCCATTCTAAACTCTCCACCTAATTGGTCTCCCACGAGTGAATCTACGATCTGTAGACCTAGGCGTCTATGTTTCACTGGATCAAAAGGCACCTCTGGTTCCGGTCCATTATCGCTTACTGTAATGTATATCGTTCCTCTTTTTTCGGTGATTGATAAGAGGATTACACCCTTTTCTAAGTAACGAACCCCATGTTTAAAACTGTTTGTCAATAGTTCATTAATGACTAACGCTAAAGGAACAGCATGTATACTCGGCAAGTGCAGGGTTTGTCCTTCGACATGAGCGTCAATGCTCTGCTCAGGCGTCATGGAGCATTCTAACAAACTACAAAGGATGCGTTGGGAGAGTTCTCTTAAGTCAACCGAGTCACAGTTCTGACAGGCAAAAACATCATGGACCATTGCAATGGAAATAATACGGTTGATGCTTGCCAAGAACTCTGCCTTTATAACGTCTAAATCCGACCTTCTCATCTGCAAACGGAGCAACGCTGCAACAGTTTGGAGATTGTTTTTAACTCGATGGTGAATTTCCTTAATAACCGTGCTTTTTGCACTTAGTTCTTTTTCTTTTTTACGAAGGTCTGTTATATCTCTAAACGATATGACACATCCACTTAGATCTCCATAGGTCACCAAGGGATACGCTTCGAAGAGATAGCTTTTATTGAGAATACAAAACTCGACTGGATTTTCCAGAGTATCTAACAGTTCATTTAAGGTAGAACAATTAAACATACTAAACAAGAAATCCTGCCCCAGAGCCTCAAAGCCATGATACTCTCTATAAATATCTGCGGCTTTTTTATTAACATAAGTAATTTTACTTAGTTTATTTAAGACAAATATTCCGTTTCCGACCCAACTCTCAAATTGTGAACCTGTCATTGACAGGTACATCAAAGTGTTACTCAGTCGTTCGGCAGTTTGAGACAAAAACTCAACTTGTTCTTCTTGCCGCAATTCTTCGGAAATATCTCTCTCCATAATTAGTGTACCTATCACGTCATCTTTGATGTTACGTATCGCGACTACCGTCTGAGCAATGGGAATCCCTTCCTGACTGACCCCTCGCACATTTCGACTCGTCTTACCAGTTTGAATCGTCCGATAAACTGCCGGTTCACTCGTAGAATAAGCTAATTCTCCAACAACACTATGTCCATATAATGAGTGGTTTTTAGGGCAAGCCCACGCTAGCACTACTGCATCTACCCCGTCTTTCAACGGAGCATCAATAAAGATATCGGTCCCGGTTAATTCGGCTGTATATGGGATTTGTAAAGCCATGGCTTCTAAAATCTCAACATCAGCTTGGGACAGATTTGTGTATTCGTTACACAGACCCTTAATGGTTTCGGAATTCATTTAACGCCTCCAATCGCATGCGCAGAGGTTCATATCCTTTCCCATCCATAATGGACGTTGGATAGAAGGGGTCTTCAATTCCTGCATACGTCAAGTAAGAAGATGCTTGCTCCACATTGGCTTGCGCTAAATCTACTTTTGTTATTATTCCGATAATTGGTTTATTGAAAACCTTCGCAAACTTTGGTGGATAAAAAGTTCGTTGTTTTGTAGCGTCTTGAAGCGCCCAGATCTCTGAAACTTGGTGACTTGCATCAATCAAGACGTGGTAGAAACGAGGTATCTCCAGATATTCGCCTGGACAATCTATAAAGAGCTGAGAAAAATCTAACACTTGAGTCTTTCTGTAGCTAACGTGTTCATTCATAAGCATTTGTTTCAATGAGGTTTTACCCGCACCAATTCCCCCAATGAGCAGTATTTTACCCATCAGCTTCTAGTCACCTCAGCTGCAGTGAATCCTAGTACATTAACTAAGGTATTGACAGCTGCATGTAAGGCCGCTTCAACACTGGCAACATCTCCAGTAATTACTAAAGACCCTGTGAAACGATCTATAAACCCCAGTTCTATATCCCCAGCTTTACTTGCAGCATCAGCTGCAATAATTGCTGCCTCGCTCGGGGTTATGGTCATAATTCCAATGGCTCCTTTGGTCATTATGCCTAATCGTTCGTGAATATCCCCTTGGGGGTTCGGTATGATATGAGCCATGGTCACCTGTTTTCCAGGAACATACTCTTGAATCATGCGTTGTTTTTCAGCCACTGTAAATCGCCACCATTTCTATGCTTTCTCTATTCAATTTATGTAAAGACGAGTACTACCTATTTCGTCGAAAATGATCAATATCCTGCATCATTTATAGCCTGCTTCTTTAAAGTAATTTTTTCTAATGACGAGATCTGAAATATCAATTCCTTTTATCTGGTTAGTTAACTCCGCAGTGTTAGCTGCTTCTCCCATATACGACCTGTTGGACAGGACGGCAAAATCCTTTTTAGTATTTAGCAAGTTTCTTCCGAAAACCGTATCTTGATAACTATTCTCCTTAATACCCATTAGATAGGCAACCGTTGGCATAGTATCAATTTGTCCGCCTGTTATCGCAACTTCTCGTCCCTTCATTCCTTTATGATAGATAATGAGTGGAATCTTTTTACTGTCATCGAGCCACCAGTTTTCCTGAGGCTGAACTTGCTGTATTTCATCATTATAGTACTTATGCACTCCGGTATGGTCTCCATAGATAACAACTACCGAATTCTCCAGTATCCCACTTTTATCGAGAGTACCTAAAAATCTGCCGATCTGCTCATCTGTATAACTTATACATTGGAAATAACCCCCCAATTTTGTTTCATTAAATTCTTCATTCAGAACCAGCTTCCTGTATTGAGCGGGAAGTTCAAATGGATTGTGGCTTGTTAATGTGATCATGAAATTATAAAAGGGCTGTTTTTGCTTCGCCATGAGAGGTGCTATTTGCTTAAAATAACTGCCATCACAGAGTCCCAAGCCAATTTTTTCGTCTGTATTAAAATCGGTTTCCTCCATCGTCTTTTCAAAGCCTATAGCTGTGAGTGCCGGAACCCAGTTCCAATAAGAACCTTTATCAGGATGAATGGCTAAAGTGTTATACCCTATTCCCTTCAGAAGCTTAGGCAGCGAGTTATAGGTATTATTAGGAAAGCGAAAAAAGGTAGCACCCGTTCGAACGGGATAGACCGAGGTGTTAGCCATTAGGTCAGCATCTGAACTGGAACCATTATACACTTGCTCATAAAAATTAGAAAAGTAAAGGCTGTTGGTTAAAAGCTTATTGAGGTTAGGGGTAATTTCTTGACCGTTGACCTTTTGGTTTATGACGAAATTTTCTAGAGACTCTACTTGAATCATGATGAGATTTTGTCCTGTGAAAATACCCTTGAACGAATTGACAGGCAAATCCTCTTGCTTTTGCTCAAACCAACTTTTGATTTCTTGATTTTCCTCCGGAGTAAGTTTTATTGTCAGTCTATCCATGTAATAGTTATAAAAATCATAGGCATGATATCCCAGCGGTGAGAGATTTGACATCGTTTGATTAGGCGACCAGCAGACTCTAAATAACATACCTTCGCCATTCCCTTTAAGATCAAGCTGCACGTGTTGATAGTAAACATATGAAAAGGAAAGTGTGAAGAGAATTAAAAGGGTATACACGTTCCTTTTTGCCTTGGCCTGAAACTTTTTAAACCTAAGTCCGATTACGACTAAAATGAGTAGATCCAATAAGAATAAGGAATCAATGGGTCGCAACATCGAAACGATACTACTGAAAAGATTATCTAGGTTCGTTGTTTGACTCAGTATATAAGGGGAAACAAAACTACTAAAACCACGGTAATACATCAAATCTGCAACAAGTAGTATGGATATTACAGAGTTACAACTAACTAAAAACCAGTAACGACTTTTACCCTGAAATATATAGGCAAAGCTAAGAACTAGAACGATCAAAGAGATGTAAACAACCAAAGATGGCGGAGAACTAAAACTAAAGATAGCTTTAAAGAGATTAAAGCTAGTAGCATTACTATTATTAACGAGTCCTAGAAAAAGAATGAATTTAATCAACACCATTAAAATTGTGAACAGAAACATCGCATCATTAAGTCGCACAAGAGTAGTAATACTTTGTAAACTATTCAATAAATTTTTTGATGAAGCGTTAATAATATTCAAGTTTGAGTCACGAGGTAAATTCTTATTTATACTTGTCAAGAATATATCATCCCTTACTAATAATGTTACAAGGATAGATAATTCGACAATAATAACTGTATCCCTTTAAAAAAATTAATATAGCCTATGGTCAATCAATTGATTGACCATAGGCTATATTAATTATGAGATATAAATTTTCGCAATTTACAAAGTCTATTATGAGCGTTAAAATAAGGTAATAGAAATAGTTGACAGAATATTATATTAGTTAATTTCAAAATCACAACCCAGTCCAGTTAGGAAAAGGAGGATGTTATATATGTTAAAATCTTTTTGGGGCTTCATGACTTACTTCGGAAATTGGCTTTGGCCTTATGACGAACAAACATCAAACGAGTGCTAAATCAGCACTCGTCTTTTTTTCATAATTAACACAGACTATTCCTAGAGAATTGACAAGAAGTGTTGTATTAGAACAGCGAAGAGGACTAACTCCTAATAAGAGATAGTCCTTTTCGTTTGTTTACCTGGCAAAACGATAATCGGACGAGATTATCCCCACACTGCGACACGTCTAAGATTCACGCAGGGCGGATTTGCCTACCCTACATCTATCCTTCCAACTGGCTCGTTGTCATGTCGAACGCAGACTTAAAATTCTCACTTTCAATTATTTGATCAATCATGACTTGTTTTTCTTCCTTCGTGTATTCGTAAAAGATTGGATTAAGATCCCATTCTTTTTCTGAAGGATAGTAGCGCAAATTGGCTCTAACTGTTTTTTCCGCTTCATCGTCTTTCAAGACTAGAGTTAACGCGTAATTGTTAAAGTTATATTCCTTATCAAAACCTGACCCGTTAACCGCAATATCGAAAATCTGCATCTGTAAATTCCTCCTCATTACCCCGCTTGCATTATTATGTTTTGCTAGTCAATTCTTTATTCAATCTCCGATCTCCCGTGGGACCTATTAAGTATCTTCCGAATGGAAACTTACTAAACATAAAACATATTGACGCAGAAACTCCCGAAACAATGACAAACGCAATAAATGTCACCAAAACATAATGCTGATTAAGGGCGGGGTACAGCATATGAAAAAAATCAATGATTTTTACTAGTTCTCCTAAAATGAGAGCATGAACGAGGTATGCCCCAAAAGAGTACTTCCCCAGCCAAGAGGTCAATTTATTAATCCAATTATCCTTATGCGATATTTTTATCCCGATCATATAGAGAGCGATGAGTTCAGCAAATACCAGCATAAACATTGAAGGTTTGAGAGTCGTAGACCAATTCAGTTCGATAGGTAAAGTAGAACCTGATCCAGCGATAAGTTCATACCCAGCCCAACAGTAGGCAACGAGCAACAAGATAAAGTTCCAGCGGAAAGAGCCTTTGATGATCTTCCTCCATCGTTCAAGCTCGACTGCAATTACTGCTCCAAACACAAAATAAAATGAGTAAAACAGAAAATTTGTGTTTCTGTGGGTAATGAAGTATTGAAGGAATTTAGGATAACTAGAGGCGTGATAGGGTAAATACTTGTAAGATACCCACATTAAAAGCATATACCCCAGACCAGTAAATACCAAGATGGGAGTCATGATTCGAGTTTGGGACAGATCGCTTCTTTCTTTTGCCCATGTTAACCCTTTAAGAAACAAAGGAAACAAAAGGTAAAATTGAAAGATCATAAGAATAAACCAGAAATGATAGCCTAGTGTCGGGGTGAGTATTTGCAGCCCTACTTCTCTAAACCAATGTATTTGAATAGTTTCCCTCGGAAACATGTAAACATAAAATATTCCTGTCCAGAGAAAATAAGGCACTAATATGTCTATGCTTCGTTTTCTAATAAACGGAGGGTAACTCAATTTCCCGTAATAATTATAAACTAGTGCCGCTCCCGTCAAAAGAACAAAAGCAGGCACCCCGAACTTAATAAAGTGATAAATGGCGGCCAATGTATAAGCATCAAACAAGCTTGTGTCTTTCCTATAGGCAAACTGTCCGATTGAATGCTGCAAAACGATTGCCAGAAAAGCAATCCCTCTTAGCACATCCCATTCCGCAACTCTTTCTTTCGGCAAAACATATCGTTCCTTTCAAGTGATGACAAACTCTATGGGGAAATCTCCGCCCTGTTTAGGTATCATCCATATTATAAGGCTATTCAAAAGCTTACGTATACTATATAACTCGTACCACATAATCGTCAAACATAACAGGAACCATCTGAGTCCCAACCTTCGTTCGGACCTCAGCTTTAATGTTCTTAATTTCAAGTGTGGTTACAGCTCCGCTATCTTGTATAACGATTAACACGTCATGTTCTTTCACTTGAGTAATACCGATTAGATAACCCGTTCCAACTGAGTCAATCTTTCCAATGGCAACCCCTTTTCCTGCCCGGCCCTGGGGTTTATATTCTTCAAACGATGTGCGTTTTAAAAAGCCTCGTTCAGTCACTGCCACTAAATCCCCTAATGGATTTTCATTCGTGTCATAAAGCATTAATGCATCAACGATCTGATCTTCATTAGCTATAGAAATTCCCTTGACACCGCGTGATTTGCGTCCCATTGGGTTGATTTCCGACACTGGATAACGAATGGATTGCCCTTGATACGTGACCAGGAATAATTCTTCTAGGCCTTCGCTCAAAAACACTTTAACCACTGCGTCCCCGTCCTTAAGTCCCATGGCTTCCGAAGAGCGAGCGTTAACAAAATCACTGGCCGCGCTCCGCATTACCTGTCCATCCTTCGTGACAAATACGAAGAATAACGCTTCCGGTACATCCTTAATGGCAAGGGTAGAGACAATTTTTTCCCCCATAGGCAATGGGAATAAATTTGTTAGGGGACCACCTTTATCTTTATTTCTTGCTTCTGGTACTATTTTCGCCTTTATGCTATAGAATTTTCCGGTATGGGTAAAGAAATAAAGAGTATCCTTGTCAGTGCAAGTAACCTTTTCGGCTAAAGTATCGCCATCCTTAAAAACACAGACAAGTGCATTTCCTTTATTTTTCTTTGTTTGCAGAGGCATCCTTTTAATAAATCCATTCGTAGTGAGCATGACTTCGATGAGATTTTCGGGTTCCTCAAAGGAGCTTAGATCTAGCTGGTCCCGCATCTCCTCAGGCAGAATGAGCGTGCGTCGATCATCCCCGTATTTATCGGAGATGTCTTTGAGTTCCTTTTTGATAATATCGTAAACCCTGTTCACATCTGCCAAGATACATTCTAACTCTGAGATGTGTTTTAAAACCTCGGCATGCTCCTTCAGAATTCCTTCAAGTTCAAAATTTGTTAGGTTTTGTAGCCTCATATCCAAGATTGCTTGTGCTTGGATCTCTGATAATTTAAAACGTGTAATAAGTCCTGCCCTGGCAATAGAAGGGGTCTTACTGGCCCGTATAAGAGCGATCACTTCATCAAGGTTATTAATGGCGATGACTAATCCTTCTAAAATGTGAGCTTTTAAACGGGCTTTTTCTAAGTCAAATTCCGTGCGTTTCGTGACCACGATTCTGCGATGTTTAATGAAGGCCGCATTGATTTCTTTTAGACCAAGGACCTTAGGAGTGCCTTCTGCCGTGATGACTAAATTGATAATCCCAAAGGTATCTTCCATCTGAGTATGTTTATACAGAAGGCGTAAGACAATTAAGGGATCAGCTTCTTTTCGGCATTCAACAACAAGGCGAATCCCCTCACGATCGGATTCATCCCTGACCTCGCTAATTCCTTCGATTTTTCCTAAATCGGACAATGATTCAATCTTGGCGGCTAGCGTTGATTTATTAACTTGATAAGGAATCTCGGTGATCACGATTAAGCTTTTGCCATTTAAACCTTGTTCGATCATCGCCTTACCACGCATCGTCACTTTGCCTCGACCAGTTTTGTACGCATTGACAATTCCCTCGGTGCCGATAATCAGCCCACCCGTGGGAAAGTCTGGTCCAGTAACTTTTTCCATAAGTTCATCAATTGTAATCCGGGGATTATCGATTTGAAGGATCATACTTGTTACGACTTCCCGCAAATTATGAGGAGGCATATTAGACATCATTCCGACGGCAATTCCAGACCCACCGTTAACTAAGAGGTTAGGATAAGGGCTTGGGAGAACAACAGGTTCCTTCAGTCGTTGATCATAGTTTGCTTTGAAAAGGACAGTATTTTTCTCTATGTCTTGGGTCATCAGGTGGGACAAATGCGTCATTCTCATTTCCGTGTACCGCATAGCTGCCGCATTATCTCCATCGATTGAACCGAAATTTCCCTGACCGTCCACCATAGGATATCTTGTTGCCCAAGGTTGGGCCATGCGAACCGCAGAATCGTAGATCGACGAGTCCCCGTGGGGATGGTATTTCCCCATACAGTCCCCTACTAGGCGAGCTGACTTGCTGTATTGTTTATCTGGATGCATTCCGATTTCGTCCATGGAAAAAAGAATTCTGCGATGAACCGGCTTAAGGCCGTCTCTAACATCAGGAACAGCCCGCTGCAATATAACATGCTTGGAATAACCCAAGAACGCTTCTGGTAAGACGTCTTCTAGTGGACGTTGAATAATATTATCTTCAGTAATACTCATGAGTAATATCTCCCCCTATAATCTCGGATGTCAGAGGTCAGAAGACGGATGTGTCAGATCGTTGTATTCCCTTCTGATCTTCTCTCCGGCCTCTGTTATCCGACCTCTGAATAACTACATATCATCATCAGTAAAGACAATATTCTCCATCAAAAAATCGCGCCGTGGCTCAACAAGCTCACTCATTAATATTCTAAGCTTGCGCTCTGCTTCCAAAGTATCATCGATCGTCACCTGAATCATGCGACGATTAGCAGGATTCAGGGTTGTTTCCCAGAGTTGTTCTGGATTCATTTCACCAAGTCCTTTGTAACGTGAAATCTTGGCCGTTTTCCCCAATTCCTTAAGTTCTATCTTTAATTCATGCTCGTTGAAAGCATATCGAATAATTTTGCCGCGTTCCTTCTCTACTTTATACAACGGAGATTGCGCGATATAGACCCTTCCGCTCAAAATCAGTGGTTTCATATATCTATAGAAGAACGTCAATAGTAGACAGCGAATGTGCGCTCCGTCAATGTCAGCGTCCGTCATAATACATACACGGGCATAATTGCCCTTCTCTAAATCAAACTCTTTGCCTATCCCCGAGCCAATAGCCGTAATAATGCTCCTGATTTCCTCATTTGCTAAGACTTTATCGATCTTTGCACGGTAAGTGTTAATGACTTTCCCCCGTAACGGGAGAATGGCCTGAAATCGGCGATCTCGTCCCATTTTAGCCGAACCACCTGCACTGTCTCCTTCGACAAGGAAGAGTTCATTACGTGTTTTATCCTTTCCGCTACAGGCTGCAAGTTTACCACTTAGCGCCTTAACCTCGGCATCTCTAGCTTTCTTTTTTAGCTCCTTGGCTTTCTTCGCAGCGAGTCTTATAAGACAGGTTGTCAACGTGCGATTGATAACGTCTTTAGCTATCGCGGTATTTTGCTCAAAGAATTGACTGATCCCCTCATTGGTTAGCGACTGAACAATGCCCTCAACTTCCATATTAGAGAGTTTCGTCTTGGTCTGTCCTTCAAATTGAGGATCCTTAACCTTGAGTGATAGTACACACGTTAAGCCATCTTTAAGGTCATCCCCGATAAGACTCTCATCTTTTTTAAAAAGATTATTTTTACGTCCGTAATTATTGAAGACTTTAGTCAACGCCGTTCGAAAGCCTGACTCATGAGTTCCACCCTCATCTGTCGGGATATTGTTGACATAAGAGTGTAGAGATTCATCGTCTCCGTCGTTATACTGAATGGCACACTCTACAATAACATCATCTTTTTCCCCTTTAAAGTAGATCGGCTTTTTATGTACAGGCGAAACACTGGATAATTTGATTAAGTGATCAATGAAACCAATGATCCCATTTTTCGGAGAAAAAGTTTCAGACTTTACTTCTCCTCGTAGATCAGTAAGGATAATGGTTAGACCGTTATTGAGAAACGACAGCTCCATTAAACGACTTCTCAGGGAGTCATATTTGAAAACAGTGGTTTCTTTGAAAACAAGAGGATCGGGTTTGAAAACCACGGATGTTCCTGTGCCTGTGGTTTTTTTCCCAATGATGTGCAAATCAGCCTTAAGCTGACCGCCGTTGATATACTCAACTCGATAAAGTTTACCGTTTCTTTTTATGTCGACGGTTAAATAAACAGACAAGGCGTTGACCACGCTTGCTCCAACTCCATGCAATCCTCCGGAGGTTTTATAGGTTTCCCCACCAAATTTACCTCCAGCATGTAACGTCTCGAAAGCTAAGCGCACAGCAGCGATTTTCTTGACAGAATGTATGTCAACAGGAATACCACGTCCATTGTCCTCGATCATTATTGATCCATCTAGATTAATAGTAACTGCGATCTGATTACAAAATCCAGCCCCAGCCTCATCAATCGCATTGTCAATAATTTCATAGGCAAGGTGGTGCAGCCCTCTGCTTCCGGTGGAACCGATATACATGCCAGGTCGTTTGCGGACCGCTTCCAATCCCTCAAGCACCTGGATAGATTCTGCATTATATTGCGTAGCTGACAAGAGCAGTTCGCCCCCTTATACAATTTATCTTGATAATTATAAGTCATCATGTAGATTATCACTTGCTTATCCCTTTTGTCTAGAGCACGTGCAAAATAATAGATTTAAGAGGACGCACAAACTATCTGTGAGCGCCCTCTTAAACCTACTATTTAACAATCTTGACAGGACACTTTGCCTTACTTAAGACACGTTGACTAAGAAATTATTCTATAGAAATAAAATCTAATTCTAAGATAATCCATATTATAGCATCCATGGAAGCGAGAAAAAATAAAGATCGAAATACCTCAATTATCCTCTATTCAAAGAGACATTAAACATGCATAATGAATTATCATAAATATTAGCGATCAGGAGGGAAACCCTATGAAAAAGACACTACTCCTTCTACTTCCTTTCCTTTTTCTTGTAACAGCCAGCTCCGCTGGAGCCAACAATGCTTCCTTCCTGAACCTCCCAGTTGATAGTTTACCGGTTATTGCCTTAGCGACTAAGACTTCAATTGATCATACAACTTTGCCTCAAATAAATAAGCTTGATAAACTTGATCAGCGAACTTCAACCTTACTTTTTGGCGTAGTAAGCGACACCCACGTGCAACGTGCTAATCCCGATGCTCAGAACAAGTTTCAGCAGATGCTAGGAGATCTTGAACAGCTCGAAGTCCCTAACCTTATCATCAACGGTGATCTCGGCGACGGAACTCCACAAGACTATCATACTTTGAGTACCCTTGTTTCTCGTCAAAAAAATACTCCAGCCATATTTTACACTATAGGTAATCACGAGTTTTACAAGGCGAATCACAACCCAATAACTAATGCATGGAGTCCAGAAACCTTCCCAAATGGTGAAACTGAAGTTGCAGCTATCAATCGATTTCTTAGATTCACAGGACGTGATAAAGTTTACTATGATGAATATTTAGAGGGCTATCATCTTATCTTTCTTGGGTCTGAAAAATCGGCGATCTCTGATCGAACCATTGGTGATAAAGCTTTTCTTTCGAATACACAATTAGGATGGCTAGAGTCGGAACTTCAAGAGAATTATTCTCCAGGTAAACCCATCTTCGTTTTCCTGCACCAACCACTGGCACGTTTAGGATCCAGGGCAAATAACTTTATAACCCAGGCTGATCGTCTACGCGAAATACTGATGCGATTTCCCGAGGTATTTTTCTTCTCTGGTCATATTCACCATCAATTGTCTCTCCCGAGCACAATTATAAATGAAAAGTTTAACATGATAAACTCTTCTTCAGTCGCCCTTCCAAGAGATGCTAAGGGAAAGCCTCTTCCTAACCAGAGCGAAGGTCTAGTAGTAGAAGTCATCGATAACAAAGTATTTATTAAAGGGCGTGACTTTCTAACCAAAACCTGGGTTGAAGGCACACAACGCGAGTTTACTTCACCTAAGGTCATATGAAATTGAAACGGATATAAAATGCGTACAGCTGTATGGATAGCCTACTAGACAAAGTGAGCCTGTTAGACCTGAAACAGGCTTCACTTTGCATTCATTTCACTATCGCCCCTTCTCAGTTGCCATTCGGCGATATTTCTCTCGACCGTCTACTGGAGGAACATTCAAAACAAATCGACGAGACATCGTCAAAGAGCCACTCGGGCAGGCAGATGCACAAGCGCCACAGCCAATACAGCGCTCCTGGTTTATAACTGGTATTTCGCTACCACTTCCTTGGTCAGTCATAATGATTGCATCTATTTGGCATTTATCAGCGCAAATGCCACAGCTAATGCAGCTTTCTAAATCTAGAGACGGGATGAAATTACTAGAATGGGTGGCAAAGACCTGTTGCTCATTGATACCGCGCAGAACTTTGCAACAACAGCCACAGCAATTACAGATATAAGTTGGTTTATTCATCACGTTATCACACAAGTGAACTAACCCGAGCGCTTGTGTCCGCTCAAGTACTCCCAGTAAGTCCTCCACGGTTGCCGATTTACCAAGTCCTTTGCGTACAATCCATTCGGCCGCTTTTCCAAGAGACATGCACACGTCCACTGGAGCGTCGCAGGCTTTACCAAGGTGAGAGGCTTCATGACGACAAGCACACATGGTAATGGCACCTCCGCCGGATTGTCTGATGACCTCTGATGCCAATTCATAGTCTAGTACTTCTGTTTCTACTGCCAAAGGTATAATACTTTCATAAATCAGAGTTCTCATTATCTTCGTATCTAACCCGGCAATTTCTTTCATAACCCCTTCACTGTGAAAGTAGACTTCAAACAACTCCGCTAGCTCTTTTAAGGAGGCATGATCGCCTGTCCGCATAAAGGTGTACTCAAAGAATCCCACCAACATTGGAGCCAGCATGTAATAGAAGGACTCCTTACGAGGAATGTCTAGGACCAGTCCCTTCTCCGACATCCCGTCTAGAATTACTTTTAAATCGTTTTCCTCAATCCCTGTGAGAGTCGCAATCTTCGTTAAGTTCATAGGAATTGAAGAGAATTTGCTGCCTACTAACGCTTCGCTTTCCGTATAAAGTCGATGAAGAATTGCCATGAGGTCTTCATTGATTGGCGCGCCTTCTGGAGTCTTGCTTAAGCGTTCTGCCAAGGCATGGTATACCTCTTCTTTGGCGTTTATTATATGTCCCACTCCTATATCCCCCTTTCTATTGAGGTCCGTTGCACGTGCACATAACAGGTTTAGAAATCTATCCTCGTAGAAGTACAGCTAAACTTGGAATAGAGTTAAGCTCCATCCCAAGTTTAAGTTTAGTTTCTTTACCAAGCTAATTTTCTGATTAAGGTATTTCCTCTAAACTCTAATCGCCTCAGCATACGCCTCATGGATGGCGTCTAGAACTTTACGAGGTTTTGCTGCATCCCCTATGATGCTTAAAGACTCTAACTTTCCTTGCAGAGCATGATAAAGTTCATTATTAGACTGCGAACCTACAGCTAAAATTACGGTATCTGCCGGGATAACCTTTTGAGTGCCCTCGTTCTCTACCAGAACACCGTCTAAGCGAATCTCAAGTACTTTAGTTTGATCTAGGCAGTTAACCTTGTAACGTTTTAAATCTGCAAGCATGGACCAACGAGTACTAGCACCAATATCGCGGCCGATTCCTTTGGCCATCTCTAGAACAGTAATTTTTTTAGTTCCCTGAGTCAATAAACGATATAGCTCCTTGTCTGTTTCTGCATGCTGTAGCATGAGGAACCGTAAGGTATCACTATTCAGCGTGCAACATTCCGCTAGAAGCAAAGCCGTATCAACTCCCACAGCACCGCCGCCTACGATAATCACGTTTTCCCCTGCTTTGCTGCGGCCAGTTAAAACATCCCAAGCCTGTAAGACCTCTACTCCTGCTTCTATCGGGATAGGAGGGGAAATGGGACGAGCCCCAGTAGCAATAACTACCCGATTGAACTTCCCTTCTTGCACGGCGGACAAAACGTTCTCTGGAGTTGCCTCTACATTATACTCAATTGCTACTCCAAGTTCCAGACAAGCATTGGCCAAGTAGGTACCAAGATTTAAGAAATCTTGTCGGCCTGGAGGGCTTGCAGCTAACTTCAATTGTCCTCCAGAGTGTTCACTTTCTTCCCAAATCGTCACCTGATGTCCTCGGCCTGTGGCTACACGTGCAAATTCCATTCCAGCTGAGCCTGCGCCAATAACCAAGATTTGTTGAGGTTCACGGGTATGAGTACTTGACGCCAATTCGGCCTCTCGGCCTGCTTCTGCGTTAACCAGACAGCTCGTCGGCTTCAGACGAAATACATAATCTAAACATCCTTGATTACACCCGATACATTGACGAATTAGTTCAGAATGCCCACTCATGGCTTTATTGGGTAGTTCTGGATCTGCGAGGAGCGGCCGAGCCATGCCTATAAAATCCGCCTTACCCCCTTGTAGGATTTCCTCTGCCAGATCAGGCGTGTTAATTCGATTGCACGCTATAACAGGGATAGAGACAACCTGTTTGATTCCGGAAGCCAAGTAAGCATAGGCTCCCGGAGGAACATTCATAGTAAGTTGAGGGACTGGGGTTTCGTGCCATCCGCCGGTTACATTTATGGCGTTTACTCCTGCCTTCTCCAGGGCTTGACAAAAGGCTCGGGACTCTGTGTTCGTGTGACTACCAGGCACAAAGTCATTCCCTGCAACCCGGACAATAATAGGATAGTCCGGGCCCACTGCTTCACGCACTGCCTTCACCACTTCAAGTCCGAAGGTCATGCGGGCTTGGAGGTCTCCACCATAACGATCTGTACGCTGATTAGTAAGTGGGGAAAGGAACTGAGAAATAAGGTATCCGGCACTGGCCAGGATCTCAACTCCATCAAACCCTGCTGCTTGGGATCTTTTTGCTGCACTGACAAATGATGCGATTATCTCAACTATTTTTTCCTCCGTAAGCTCCTCAGGGGTTTGACCCGTTAGTCTTGAAGCGATCGGAGACGGAGCCACTGAGGGCTGACCAGTCAGGGCGGAGTGAGCGTACCTCCCTGCTTGGTAAAGCTGGGGTACGATTTTGGCACCTTCTTCATGGACTGCCTCCACCAAACGACGAAGACCAGGAATAAAGCGATCATCATCAATTTGAGTCATACCGAAGGCATTACCAATCCGATCGATGCCACACCCACCAACGATGATAAGGCCAACCCCTCCGCGCGCACGAGCGCGATAAAACTCTACGAGTTGGTCGTTGACCTCTCCCATAGGACTGTATCCTAAATGCATAGGCGTCATTACCAGACGGTTACGAAGCTTTAGTGTACCTATCTGAGCGGGTGAAAAAAGAATTGACATAAATAAATCCTCCTTAAATAATTATAAAATACTAATTAACTTACTACTTTACTGTTATCATTTCAACTCGACAACGGACATAACGGTGTAGAGGAGTACCAGCGATTGGGTCACGATGGGTATTCTTGGTCAACTTATTGACGTTAACACCATATACCTCACCGTTATAAGACAAGCCAAAGCCATGAGGAATTATTACATTTCCGGATCGAGTGGCTAGCGTTATCTCCAGTTCAATGTCCACTGTTCCTGCCTCAGTGGTAACTCTGACCATTTGTTGGTCACTTACCCCCAGTCGTTTAGCATCATCTGGATGCATAGCCAGCGTACAGGCGCGGCGTCCCTTGTTCCATTCAGGGTTGCGCATCAGGGTATTAGCATTCATATCCATATGTCTCCCGGCCATGAGAATAAAAGGATAATCTAGGTCGGATTTTAATAGTTCTTCCTCAGACTCCGGATTTATACTATATACCCACTCTTCAACTTCTGGGATATACAGATTGATCCGGTTATCCTCTGTGCGAAGGTTGACGAAATTGTTATCTGGGTCCACTTGGCCAATCCACAAGCCCTCAGGATGGTCCAGAATCGCTTGGAAAATGTTATCACCCATAGTCAGACCTGGTTTAAATCCGGCCCGGGCCGCGTTTTCACGAAAGTCTTTTGGCACATTCTGTAGCAAGGCCCACATCCAAGCCAAGTTGATTGAGCCCATTTCTTTGCCTAGTGTTTTGGCCACAATAAAAGGAAGAACTGCCGCTACTTTTGGGTCAGATTGTACATAGGTGTATAGTGCCTGACCATATTCCAAACGGGATTTACCCGCGGCCTTATACAATGACTCGGGGATCGTCGGAATAATGCCTAATTTGTCTGCCAAACGAGTCAATATTTCACTTCCCTCAAGAGGTTCACCCGTTGGCTCCACGATGGGACGACGCATTTGGCAGTATATTCCCGGGTAATTCCACTGAAAGTAAGTGGTATCCCAGCGTTCGTAGGCAGAAAGATCAGGCAGTACATAATCAGACATCAAAGCCGTCTCAGTCATTGCTATCTCAACGGTGACCAATAGATCCAACTTCGAGAAGGCTTCTTCATAGGCTGTTGTATCAGCAAAAGAGCGCAAGGGATTACTTGAAGTAATAAGCACCGCTCGCAGACGCTCCGAATGGTTGTTATTAATTTCTTCTGGCATCACGTTGGGCGGATACATACCCATAATCGGCGGGAAATCCGTAGCCACTGTGCGCCAGGATTTGGGATTCCTTTCGTCCGAGTGCGAGCCCATAGGCATTAAACAACCCGGAATAACATTTCCTCCTGGTACACAGAGTCGGCCACAGATGGCTAGCAGAATAATCTCCAAATACGTCGTCAGTGTACTGTGGCGCCCCATAAGCACTCCGAGGTCGGCGTGAAGTGATGATTTACGGGTGGCAAAGAGGCGAGACACCTCTCTAACCTGATCGTAGTCCAGTTCACAAACCTGGCAGGCTGCACGGGCGTCAAAATCAATGAACCAAGGTCTCACTTGGTCAAACTGACTAACATAACGATCAATATACTCTTGGTTCTGCCATCCTTCTTGAATTATGATAGCAATCATGGCGCGTGTCAGGAGGGCATCAGTGCCTGGACGTAAAGGAAGGTGAATATCTGCCCTTTCCGCCGTCTCGGAACGTCGTGGATCAATGACCACCAGCAATTTAGCGGGGTCCTTGGCCATTTGATCAAGATGTCGCCTCGCCTGTGGTGTCTGATGGCTCATCCATCCGTTCCAGCCAATGGCGACCAGCATATCAGTCCGATCGTTGTCAGGAATTGTGGCATTGTATTGCTTCCCAACAGTCCGTCCGTACCCCCAGTACATACCTGTAAGTTCCCCTGCTATGGCATTGTAGTAATACTGGGACCCTAGGGATCTCAGTAGGCGAAGCCCGAAAACTGCCTCGGAATGAGCACCCAGGCCACCGAGGCCCATAAAGGCCAATGAACGTGGCCCATGTTCATCAATTATTGAGCGAAGTCTCTCCGCGATCTCGGTCAATGCTTGATCCCAGGAGATGGGTACAAAATCCTGTCCCACTTTTTTCAGTGGCTGTGTAAGTCTTTGATCGTGATGCTGATAATGGGCAATATTCAGTCCCTTACGACAGGCATAGCCTTGGCTACGAGGATTATCTTTGTCCGGTCTTACCTTGATGATGCGATTATTCTCCACTAACGCTTCAAGCCCACAGTTTTGAGCACATAGTACGCAACTGGTTTTTTTCCATTCGTTCATCGGTTAGCCTCCTTTGCTATACTAACTAACGCAATTGTAATTTTGAATATTCCATTAGTTTGATGCAAAATACTAGAATAATCTTACCATTCCCCCCTTGTTTTCAAGTGACTAAATGTCTGTGTTTTAGTTTAGTTTGGTTTGGTTTATACTCTAATCTAGGTAAAGCTTTTCAAGAACTCTTTCAAACGTGGCGAACTCTTCGTCCGAAAATCGCTCTTTAATCTCCTGATCAAGCTTTTCTGCCAAACAAGTTATCTCGGCTATACTCTGTTTAGCCCTTTCGGTTAGAAAGACTAGAAGTGAACGCTTGTCTTCTGGATCGGCTCTCCTCTCAAGAAAATCTTGACGTTCTAACCTATCTAGAATGGAAGTAAGGGTTGAACCATCCATCTCTAAACTTTTAGCAAGCTCTTTAAACTTTACTCCATCATTTTCAAACACTGCACTCAATACATAGAATTGAGCAGGCGTAATGCCGTACTGCGAAAAGCTGCTTTCGTAATATCGATGGACCTTTCTCATAACTCGACTGAGTTTATAGCAGACATACTTTGACGGTCTACTGCTGTTTGTATTCATTTTGTCCACAAGCGCACCTCTTAGAATATTATTGGCAGCAAATTGTTTGTGTATCATTAATTGTATACAAACAATTTCTAGACTTAGTATAACTCACTTTGTATTTTATAACAATATGAATTTGCATTCAAAAATAATAATTATTCACAGCACATATAACTGTAGAAATGGTTGTATCCGTCAAAAAGATACTGCCTACATAATATGCGGACAGCATCTTTTTCTGTACTATCAGAAAGTATAAACTTTTCGTTATATACTTTCTAAGCATAAGTGCAACTAAGGCGACGGCCCACACCTGAAGGCTTGCGCTAGCCAAGTTTTCTTTAAAATTTTCCGTTATATGACCTCTTTGTTTAAATTTGCTCCACTGAACTGACTGTTATAAAGATCTGCGTAGAAACCTTTCTGAGCTAGAAGCTCAAGATGGTTACCCATTTCAATAATACTTCCTTTGTTCATAACCAGTATCAACTCTGCATCTCTAATTGTGGAAAGCCTATGCGCGATAACAAAGCTCGTTCTGCCCTGCATCAATTCCGTCATAGCTCTTTGAATATAAACCTCAGTTCTCGAGTCAACACTACTCGTCGCTTCATCAAGAATTAAGATAGCAGGATCTGCCAGGATGGCACGAGCAATCGTCAGAAGTTGTTTTTGACCCTGTGATATATTAGAAGCTTCCTCATTTAAGATTGTGTTATAGCCATCCGGAAGCGTTTTAATGAAGTGATGGGCATGAGCGGCTCTTGTTGCTTGCATAACGGCTTCTTCTGTAGCACCTTCACGACCGTAAGCAATATTCTCCATTATGGTACCATTAAAAAGCCAGGTATCTTGCAGAACCATGCCGAACATACTGCGTAAAGCACCACGCTTGATATCTCTGATATCAACACCATCGATGGTTATTTTTCCAGCATTTAGTTCATAGAAGCGCATCAACAGATTAACAAGTGTCGTTTTACCTGCACCAGTAGGCCCAACGATTGCGATTGTATGTCCCTGTTGGACATCAATATTCATGTTCTTGATAAGTGGTTCTTCTTCATTATAGCTGAAATCTACATTTTCAAACCTTACATCTCCTTTAGGGAAGGCTATAACCTTAGCATCAGCATGATCCGGTAGTTCTTCAACCTCATCTAGGAGTTCAAAGACACGCTCGGCCGAAGCTATTGTCGATTGAATAATGTTAGCTATATTGGCAGTTTGAACGATCGGCATCGTGAATTGCCTTGAATATTGAATAAAGGCTAGAATATCACCAATTGTAATGGAACCTCTAATTGCAAAAATCCCGCCAACCACACAGACAATAACATAACCTAGATTACCGACGAATCTCATTAAAGGCATTATTATACCCGAAATAAACTGAGCGTTATAACCTGCAGTATAAAGTTTATCATTAATAGCCTTAAAGGTACCGATAGATTTATCCTCACGGCCGTAGGCCTTAACTATTTTGTGCCCCGTGTACATTTCTTCGACATGCCCATTGAGGTCTCCTAGTGATTTTTGCTGAGCAGCAAAATGTTTTTGAGAGCGTTTTGCAATATTCATCGTTACCAAAATATAAAGTGGTAAGGTCAAAATAACAATAAGTGTTAATAACGGGCTTATTGAAAGCATCATAACCACAACGCCAATAATTGTTACAATAGAAGTAATCAATTGAGTGAGACTTTGTTGTAGGGTCGTTGATATATTATCAAAGTCGTTGGTAACACGGCTCAAAATTTCGCCATGTTTCCTAGCATCAAAGAACTTGAGAGGTAAGCGGGAAAGCTTCTCATCAACTTCTTTACGCATATTATAAACCGTTTTTTGGGCAACTCCGGCCATAATATATTGTTGCAGATAACTGAATGCAGCACTAATAAGATATAGCCCTAACAGAATTAACAAGATCTGACCTATATATGTGAAATCCATAGCTGGAACAGGCAGGTTCATCTTCACAGCCATCATTTTGGCTCCAAAGCCTTCTGCTATTTTTGTGATTGCCTTACCCATGATTTTGGGACCAACGATACTAAAAATAGTGCTTAGAATTGCAAAGATAAACACCGCAATAAATTTGGTTCTCTGCGGCTTTAGATATCTAAGCAGTCTGAACAGTGTCCCTTTGAAATTCTTGGCTTTTTCTACAGGCTTTCCAAGGGATCCCATCGGCCCCCCTGCCTTTCCACCAAAACCTTGTTGAGGTTTATCAACTTTACGTTCGTCACTCACGCTAATTCCTCCCCTGACAGCTGAGAAGCTACAATCTCACGATATACCTTACAGGTATTTATCAGCTCTTTATGAGTGCCCATGCCAGAGATTTGTCCATCATCTAAAACTATGATTCTATCTGCATTCCTAACGGTTGCGACACTTTGAGCAATAATGAACACAGTAGAATTTGCAATTTCCGGTTTTAGAGCGGATCGTAACCTAGCGTCTGTTTTAAAATCCAGTGCAGAAAAACTATCATCAAAAATATATATCTCAGCATTTCTAATTAGGGCACGTGCAATTGAGAGTCGTTGCTTCTGTCCGCCAGAAACATTAGTTCCACCCTGGGCAATATGATGTTCAAAGCCTGCTTCTAACCCTACGACGAACTCTGTTGCTTGCGCAACCTGAGCTGCATGCTCAATCTCTGCAATCGTAGCATCTTCTTTGCCGTACTTAATATTTTCAGCAATAGTACCCGAAAATAGCACCGTTTTTTGAGGCACAAAGCCAATTTTAGCACGAAGTACTTTCTGACTCATTTCTCGAACATCGACTCCATCTACCAATACGCTACCACTTTCAACATCGTAGAAACGGGTAATCAGATTAATCAAGGTGGATTTACCTGAACCCGTACCTCCAATAATTGCTGTAAGTTCACCGGGTTTTGAACTAAAGGTAATATTGCTAAGAGCTGGTTGGTCTGCTCCAGGATATCTAAAGGAAACATCCTTAAATTCAACGAAACCCCTTGAACTATTCACTAATTTTGGTTTTTCAGGATCAAGGATGTCAAGATCTATTTCTAGTACCTCATTGATTCTTACAGCCGAAACCTGTGCACGTGGTACCATAATAAACAACATTACAAGCATCAGTAAGGAGAATAATATTTGAGTGGCATATTGAATAAACGCTAAAAGTGATCCGATTTGCATAGTACCATTGTCTATTCTAAGAGCACCAAACCAAACAAGTGCCACCGTTGTTACATTCATGATAAGCATCATGACCGGCATTAATACTGCCATGATGATATTGATCTTGATTGCGTTGTCCATAAGATCTGCGTTAGCTTCATCAAATCGCATTTTTTCTTTATCAATACGATTAAAAGCACGAACAACTCTAATTCCGGTAAGATTTTCCCGCAATACAAGATTCAATTTATCGATTTTTTCTTGCATAACCTTAAATAGTGGCAACCCTTTCATCAAGGTAACGCCTATGACCCCAAAGAGTATTGGAACTACAACCACAAGTACCCAGGCTAACGATGTATCCTGCCGCAAGGCCATAATCACGCCTCCAATCGCGGTTAAAGGCGCAGTAACCATCATACTAAGGATTAAGATCGATACCTGCTGAATTTGAGTTACGTCATTTGTCGTTCTTGTAATGAGTGTTGCAGCCCCTAATTTATCAAACTCATGCAATGAAAAACTTTCAACTTTAGTAAATATTCTTTCACGCAATATTGTTCCGAACCCAACGGCTGTTTTTGAAGATAAATAGGCTGCGATAATTGCACATATAGTCCCTCCTGCTGCAATCAGTAACATGAAGGCGCCTATTTTAACAATATAGCTGATATCTCTATTTACTAAGCCTATATCGACAATATCTGCCATTAGGGTAGGTAAATAAAGGTCTGAAAGAACTTGCAAAAACAAAAGTACAACAATGATAACTATATATGCTGTATATTGCTTTAAAAATCTGGCTAATTTAATCATTAACTAACAATCTCCGATCTTTCATATTTAATAGTTTCAAATTATACGCGACCACCTAGAAGCTTCTTCAATGCGACTAAACCAACAGATATTTTTTCAAGCTCTTCCTGTGTGCCTTTGTTCATTACGTTTCCTATGTTTTCCTCTAACCGTTTATGAAAGTCATGATGTATCCCCGTACAGTTAGGAGATATGCTAACATTAACAACTCTCCTATCTTCTTCGCTCCGCGTTCGTTCTACCATGCCCTGCTTCTCTAGTCGATCGATAATCCCTGATACAGTACTATTTGACAAACTTAGCTTGCTACTAAGTTCTGTGATCTTCATCGTTTTTTCCTTACTTAAAATCCCCATGACCATACCTTGAGGAGCTGTCATGCCTGGATTCATCTCCTCAAAGACTTTATTCATGCTGTGCTTAAATAAAATCATGACTTCCTGAAATAGTTTTGCGACTTTGGCACTTTCATTTAAATTGTCCATGTTTTTTCTCCTTTATCAAAATATTACGGGCACTAATATTTCGTATAGAATTATTTCGCCTACGAACTATATTACTCTATTACAACATATGTTGTCAAAAAGGAATAAATGGAAAAGACGGGCACGATATTTCAAAATCGTGCCCGTCTTTTCCATTACAATAAAATCCCTCTATCTAACAATCCCTCGATTGACAAAATCTTCTTTGAGAACCTCTAATCTCTTCGTACCATCCAGACGTTTTTGTCTCATTTCCTCTTGGATCACTTTTGTTTCCTCGATGCCTTTGACGATGGTCTGCCAAGATTTTTCTAAGGTCTCAATACTAACTGAACTGCCGGAGGCTAATCTTGCCACCATTTTTGATTGCAATGCCGTGTTTTCAGCATTTCTCAGTAATAGTTCGTTGGTCTTCTCATCTAAGGCACTCATCGCTTTTGCTTGAACAGCCTGACGTTTTAACATGATTGCTTGAACTAGGCACTGTTTAAAGATCGGCATAGTAATGACAAAAGCGGAGTTAATCTTTCGCACCAAGTTATAATTACCATACTCAATCGACTTAATAGTCGGCATACTTTGGACTGCAACGTTTTCAGCTAGTTGTAAGTCATAAATTCGTTGCTCCATTATGTCTTGAACTTGCAATAGGTTATTGACCGTCATCTGGTCAAGTCTGTTTTCCGTCTCGTTAGCTCTAGCTTGGGCCGTAGGGATAATATTATTCTTGAGTTCCGTCAGTACTACCTGACCCGCGTAAATATATTGCCCTAACTGCTCGTAATACTCAGCATTCTTATCGAACATGTCATCTAAATGCTTATTAGCAATATTAATTTCCGCTTCATATTGCTTCAACGTGACAAAAACTTTATCCACTTCATCTCCCATAGAGTTGTATTTCTGAAAGAGAGCTTCGACCGTATTCTTGGCTTTCGAAAAAATCTTTTCTAAAAATCCTGGGGATTTCTCTTCAAAATCCTTAATATCAAACTTTTCCATAATTTTATTAAGCTGAATTAAGAGTTCTCCTGAGTCCTCAACCTTGGTCGTTTGCATGGAATGAAGAATAGCGTCTGAAAAACGAGACACCTCTTCAGATACATTCTTACCAAACGTCATAATTGAGCTTACATCTTCAACATCAATCTGGCGAACAATACTGCGCACCTCTGGACTTTCCTGTACCTTAGCCATAACTTCGCTTTTCTTTTTTTCGAGATCAAACTCCGGAATAATTGCGGGCACTAAACTTTTATCATCAGTTAATTTCGTGGTAAAACCTTGAATTTCCATTAATATTCCCCCTTTTATTAAAATAGTTAATCTCTAAAAAAGCGTGAGAACAATCCGGGTTTCTGTATTGGGATTGCCGAAATACTGCTTAAAGACGGAAGAGCTAAATCATATTTAACGAACGGTAGTTGATGAACATCAAAAAGACTAGGTTTGATCTGCTGCTCAATCGTTTTGTAATTCGTGGGCGTAAAGATCACGACGTCGAGACCAATGAGATTAAAATATGCAAGTAGAATGGCATCGTTTTCACTGAAGGTTGCTTTTTCGTTGTCGTAGACAATCACTTTTGGAATTTCTTGCGGAAAATCAAAGACTTCAATAAGCTTTATCAGCGAGTCGTCCATGGTTAGGATAGTCATGATTATCTTAAGCTTGAATTTGTCATCAACAGGCGCCAAGAACATTCCAGAGCAAAGGAGTTCATTAATTTTTAAAATAAGGAAATGTTGTAAGTCTGCTTTCAGGTAACCGAATTTATAGTGCTGACTTTCCATTACTTTGATTTCATCAAAGAAGCCCTGATCGTTCAGTAAATAACCAGTCTGATAAAGTTCTTGCCTTGTGTATCTAATTTTAGTAAAGGGGACATCCTCCAGCAGCCTCGTGTTGGAAGCAGACGAAAGTGTTTTCAGGTCTAGCCAATATGAATTAAGATCTTCGCTAACCCCATTAATCTTTGCAAACATGTTGGGAACATATACTTTTTTGTTTTTAACCTTGAACTCCGGACGTATTTTAGCAGGTTCTGTCCAAAGAATTTTCAATTCATCTAAGGTTGTTTTAAGCGTTATGGGTTGGGTTGAGTAACTTTCAAACTGCCACGGTTTAAAAAGGCCAACCTCTTCATTATAGATCGCTTCTTCAATTTCCTTGGATGCTTTGTAGGCTATGGTACTTTTGCGAATCAACCGCTCTCCTTCTGGAAATGTTGTCAAAGGGAAGTTATGTTCATTTTTCATCACTTGGGTCATTAATGTATCCTTGTCAAAGTTACTAAACGGCAGGTCTCCCTCCTCATCGGAATGAACGTAAAGTACATCACACCCCATTTTGTGGAACGCATGAAGCAAATATATTTCATGCGGTTTGATCGTGCCATAAAATAGAATTTTAGGATTATGCTCGTAGTCAAGCCCACTGACGCTGAATTTCTTGTTACGATTACTTCTAGTTAAGATCTGTGGCAGGTATCTATTGAACCAAGTAACAAGCTTTAACGAGAAGTTCAAGACTATAGATGTATTAACATTACTACTTTTTTCTACGAAAAGATTAACTATATCTACAAACGTTTTTCTGACTGTGTTATCTAGGAGCTGATCATGCATTTGGGGAAGTATATTGGATTGAAGAAGTTGTTCTATCATTTCAAACCTATCACTGTACGGGTAATTAATTAGCCTTTGTGGGATTAGATTACTTTCCGCAGAACTAGGTGTTGATATTCCATCTAGAAACTTTAAATAAAAACCCGTTGTTTTAAAGGCATTATCCAGGTTATAGAGGCTATTATAATACTCTGCCTCCCAATCATCTGAGGAATCGGGAGCACCAATATAACGCATAAAATATACCGGAAGTATCGGAAAGGACCCACCTACATAACCACTTCGTTTGGTCAAGGGAACGAGAATATCCTCAAAAATAATATCAGACTTCTTAAGTTTCACCACAATGGATGGATCGTATAGGGCGACTAGGTTGTGATATGTACGATGGTCTCTTAAATTATTGTCCTGGAGATTTGTGGGCTTTTCTTCAACCGGCCGGGATTCTTCGATCTTCGCCGGTGGTTCATTGATTGCTTCTTTCGTTGGAAAAGCAGTGATCGGCAGTTCTTTCCCTTTCCTAATTAACATTGAAAATTCATTATATTTGTCTACTTGATTGAACCTGTCATTAAACGAAGTATTAAGCACTAAGACATCGCACCCAATAATGGACATCAGGATAAGAAAGTAAACTTCGTGTGTTTTGGGACTCCCCCAATACAGAATTTTAGGATTATAAGGAGATTTCTTACCTACTTGTTTACCATAATCGACGAACCACAATAACACTTTCATAACAAAGTTCATGATAATACTCAAATTTACTGTTCGCTCATTCGTCATATATAGTCTAAGCATCTCACCGAAAGCCTTCTTGATTTCTAAGTTGACTTGGAGGTTTGAGGTTAACGAAAAATAGCCATGTGTTTCCAATACGTTCAAAAGCGCCCCATTGCTATAATCGTTAAGGGGAACTTGATTAAGTAATTTTCTTGCCGCCTCAATTGATGAGTTACTTGCGATCTTAATTCTTCGATCTATGAAAATATAGTTGCCAAGTGATCTAAGCTTTTCATCTAAATTTACAATCTGATCCCTGTACTTTTCCTCATGATCACACCCGATAATGCGATAGAAATACACATCAGAAACAGCCTCCCTATCTATCAAAGGAGACAATATATCAATAAAAATATCGTCGGAATGCTTCAGGCTCGTTCGAATATCCTTCCTTGCCTCCATATTAATCACTCCCTTCAAGCCAAAGCGATCACCATATACTAAATACCTTAATCTTCCCACAATGCCCATACAGTTGGCACATAGCCCACCGTCGATTGATTGCCATTGCGTACAATTGGTGTTTTATAGAGGCTAGGGTTATTTAAGAGCATCTCTTCCTTGCCACTCGCAGATATAATATGAGCCATATTTAATTTTTTATAATCCTTAGATGCACTATTTACAAGATTATTTAAGCCTATCGAAGCCTTCACGCTTTGTAGTTCGCCTTTGCTCAAACCAAACATGGTTAAATCCACAAATTGATAGCTTATTTTTCTTTCTTTAAAAAAGCGTTCGGCTTTTTTAGTATCAAAACATTTCTTAACGCCGAAAATTTGTATTTTCATTGACTCTCGACTTCTCCTTAAAAATATTTTATATAAAACAACTCTATACTGAATATTCTACAGATAAATAAAGAATCCCTTCACAGAATGCTAAAAAAGCTCGATCCCTTTCTGCCGAAGATTTTCGATGCATTCTTCGCGATAGGCATCATCATGCTCTGGGTAGATTAGTGCTTCTGCACTAAGGTTATATACAGAGGTCAAAGCGCAAGACCAGGGCATCGTGTTTTGACCTCTGTATTCATGACAATACCAAAGGCGTGCCGGTTTGTATCCTCGGTGCTCCATTTCTCTGAGAACAAGCTGATGATAGTCGACAAGCCGCTTAATGTTGTGTTTGAATACGTAGTCCACAGTAGAATGCTTCTTTCCCCACCCCATTCCCCTTAGGGCACAGCATTCCCGATGTTGACCTAATATTTGAGCTCGGGGCAAAAAAGCAAGGAGTTCCTGGTGCCAGAGTCGCATGTTCTACATCCTCTCATAGTTGTGAACTCGTTCAACTAAAGATAAAGAAAACTTGGCTAGCGCCAAGCCTTCAGGCGCCGGCGGTCGCCTTAGTTGCACTTATGCTTCCAGAAAGTATGTAACTGAAAGTGCCGGGTAGAAGTGGGCGATTACTCCCCCACGACCCCCACAGACCCGGACGTGCGGATTTCCCGCATCCGGTTCCT
>MCHG01000159.1_pt1 | contig 34020 bp, 47 predicted proteins | sample 787351 | NCBI WGS metagenome assembly MCHG01 (sample SAMN05430296, study PRJNA330682) | permafrost metagenome | biome: Cold desert; feature: permafrost; material: soil; isolation source: enrichment culture inoculated with soil incubated with H2/CO2 at 20 degrees... ... | reverse complement strand
CAGTTCTATTACTTTGGCAATGTCACTAGAACTATAATTGCGAATTAATAAATCTTCCAAATCAGGTCCCTACCCCCCTTAAAATTAGAGCATGTATTCTCCGATGTTGCAAACCCTCTATTAAACGAAGTCAGGTGCCCCGAAAGCAAGACAAATCCAGGATTCAATTACCTCAGGAATACATTTTTGTTGCCGTTTTTGGTAACTCTCTTACATGGTTTAAATGTGCGGTCACACGTTTATCGTCACCATATGGATATAAAAAGCCAAGTTGGTCTGCAACCTTTTCTGCTATAACCCTAAATAAATTGCCCGCCGTAAATAAAGCTTCCCATAGATTATCATAGCCACTATCACAGTAAGTTTTGAGGTACATATCCCAAACTTCAGCTTCAAGATACTTCTTAAAATGTTTCCCGCATTTGCCTACGCTAATAGCAAAATCCGTCTTTATGCCTATATACCAGGATATCATATCAAAAATCATATCCTTGAGAAACCAATCGTACATGCACATTGCGTATGGTAGTTCATCCCGCCATATTCCTTTGGCTACATAAGTACATATCCACCAAAACTCATTACAACAGTCATTGAACATTTTCTCCGTCGGCTGCTTAACGATAAAATCTGCATCACTTGCGGGGGGGAACGGTTCTATAATTCCGTCCTTATCAAGAAGAAGCAGACTTTGGCTCTCTCGCTTCATAATATTAACTTTGTCAACTTGTACTAAGCTTAAATCGATGCGGTTACCATCAGTAAATTGCATAAGGTAGGTAAAACTTCCGTCATCCGAGTCAGAAATGAGTCTGTCAGACGTTGGCATCTGCATAATCATGATATCACCAAAGATTCTTATCCAGCTATGATTGGATACAAAGGAACTGACACTCGTTACAACGTAGATAATATCAAAATCTTGAAAAATATCCTTTTTGGCATTCTGGTTTGCCCTTGAACCGTTCATTATGACTGCTCGAACGCGCTGATCATTTTTTGCGGTATCCATTATTAAATTCATCATTTGTTGTTCGCTACGCATTTTCACGGCTATTATCCTTTACTTACTCAAAATTAGGTCTAAAATCTATCTCAGAATGCAAACTCTCAGCACCTGATTTTGTGTAACGTTTAAGAATTTGAGCCGCGCCATTCTCTTTCATATTGGCTAAGTGGCGCCAAATTCTGTGTTATGCAATGTAGCGCCCGCTTCAAAGAAATACTTAACTCTGTCATACTTCTAATTCAAATAATGAAACCGTTCTTCCTTCAATGTTCGATGGTGATTCGTTAATGTATTTAGCTCCCAGTTTGTCATAGAACCCCTTAGCATTCGGATCAGAAAATATGTATAAACGATCTATGTTTGTCTTAGCGCAAATCTTCTTGGCTGTAGCCATTAAATCTGTTCCAATCCCTTGCCCGATAAACTCTGGCAGAATAAAAATATGTTCTAGCCAAAAGCCCTTCCTAACCATAAACTGACCAGTAAAAAAATCCTCCTTAACTTCCACTATTGAGAAATAACCGACTACATTTCCATCAACTTCAGCAACAAATACGATATTAGTATTGATGTAATCAGAAGTAACAGTTAACTCCGTTCTCCAGACATTGAGATACTCCTGAGGGTAATTCCAATATTTCTTTGATGCAAAAGATATATTAGTCAGAACACCGTTTTCATCATCCTTGGCAGGCCTTATAGTAATTTTCATCTATGGCCACTCCTTGTCAAAATCCAAGTATCAATACCAAAACAAATCATCCTCAAAAACTTTCCCGGGTGGGTGCTATGTCACATAACGTTTCGAGGGTTTGCGACGTCGGGTTATTACATTCATATTCTCTCCGATGTTGCAAACCCTCTGTATCGATGTACGCTACTTCGAAGGCCATTTAAAATTCTCCTTTTCTTCACCATAAATTGTGTCTTTAGTAAATCAGATTTTGTCAACTGTAATTTTAAAAGCATAGTCAACAGCATGGGAATCATCCCAATAACCCGTAAGTATAAAAATGTAGAGACCACTTTCTTTAGGAACAATAAATGAATTCCCTTCAGTTGGTTGTTCAATCATTCCAAAATTGAGAGGTTCCTTTTCATTTAGAACGATCAAGTAAACTGTGTTACGTTTAGGTGGTAGGGATGTCTTAAAATTAAAGAAAACTCTTTCACCTTTTTTCGCAATAACCGTGTGAAGCTCAGTAACGAGATTTTCAGGACTGTCTCCAAAATGGGTATTGCCTCCTTGGTCCTTATCAAACCAATTGTAATATCCAAGCGCTGTCTCGATATTTTGATCAGCAATCGTGACAACAGATTGAGGTACTACAGCGGGAATATCTGATCTGTATGTTATGAAAATGAAGACTAGTAGACAACTTATTACCCCGAAAACCAACCACTTTTTCATATCCATCCTCCGCGTGCATACTAAATAATGCAATCTGTATCAATAAAGACGCTCGATAAATTCTTTACACAATAGCTACCTACAAGCGTATATCGTATAACTTCGGGATTACCGAAACTACCTTCGGTTAATCTCCTAAATCCTCTGGATACCCGAAAGTAATTACGGAGATTTATCCTTTAGTAACACCATGTTACAGGAATAATAAAATATTCGTCAGTGGTAAACTTTTTACCTTTATTTTACTTAACATTTATTTATTGTGTCCGCTACGGAATTAATCAACTTCCAGTTACCCTACATTGGGTCACCAATAAGAATAATTGGTAGTTGGTGTTTGTGGCGCAATATACGAAGAATACTGTTCATTAGAAAAAGAACCCGTTGTGCAAAGAAGTCCTTTATCTCTTAAGACTTCCGACCTTTTTCTTTGTGTAATATGCAAGTACAAAGGGAAGCAGTGGTACAAATGCAAGGATTCTAAACCAATTTTCAGCACCACCAAAATAAAGCATTGGTAGTATTAATACTACCCCACTTAAAAGCAGTGCCTTCCATGATTTCTTCCATAGTCCGTATAAAGTTAGCAACAGACCAGTTCCAATCAATACCCAAAAGATAAATCCTATCCAATAAAAGCCCACCTTAATTACCTCCAATTACTTTAATGTTTAGCCATTGAATATCCTTCACATAATACACATTTTCTTACGAATACGTCACAAAATAAGAATGATGCGACCTAATGAAACCAAAGGGTATGCTTATTCTCTTCTGTAATCATAGATTTCGCCTTTAACATTTAATTCTATACCATTTATCTTGAACGTCTCATTATTCACCCATTCCATCTCAGCTTTTTCGCAATGATACTGCCAATAAATATTTTTCATTTTGCCACTATTATTATTCTTTAATCTGCCTAAAACTGCATAATCAACTGTGGCTCCACCGTTATTTAAATAAGCTGTCACAGTATACACTCCATTCGGTGAAGTTGACTCATTAAGAAATTCCTGACCGTTAATTCTTTGAATATCAAGAAATGCCCAGTTAAAAGCATAGGCTACTCCACCCAGCAAGATGGCTATACTAATGCTCGTTATTATGAGTCTCTTTTTTGTTTTTTGCTTCATATGTTTAAACCTCCAAAGAAATTAATAATTTTAACTGCACTTAATCCTACCGTCACAACATAAGAAGAAAGTGAATTAACGTATAAAACTGTTTATACTCATTTAGCGTAGTCGAACTTTCTTATGCCACCGTCTGTGACCATCGTGTGAAAAACCAATTTATCTGAATAAGTTAGTCGGAAGTAACTACCATTATACTTACCGAATTCAAATAATACTTTATATTTGTCAGGATATCCGTCTATATAACATACTACTTTGCCTTCCTTGAGAAAAACTATCTGGTTCATTCCTTCGCTAACTGTTGAATCAATCTTATCCCATTGATAACCTACAACCTGATATACGACCTCCTTCGGGGTATATGGTGCAAAGCTATATAGAGTATCCCACTCAAAAGTAGTAAAATCTGATAAATCATTAATAGTTGCGTTGTTGCCACTTATCGTATTAAAAGAACCATTGAAATGTTTAGCATTTAGCTCCCAGAGGGGAGTTGGCAGTAAAGTTTTAAACATTATGATTCCGAGAATAACCACCAATACCGACCCAATAACTATAAATGATTTCTTTCTCATTTCATTCTCCTTCATAAATATGAATAATCCATTCTTCACATAATTCTACAAATGCGTCACAGCAGATGGATAATGCGGCGTTGGGAATATTCTGGTACCCTACGCTTTAAAAGAATATTATGGCCGTAAATCACTATAAGTAAGCCCTTTTTGTGACATATCATAATACTCAAACTGAGGTTCATATCCTTCTTCAATCCATTGATTAATAATTTTCTTACTAACTATTGTATTTGGTAATAACTTTAACGAATCTGGTTTAATACTGTTCTTTAGGGCTAATATATTGTCTGTCTTTGGCATAACTATTTTGTTTGTACTTTCATATGTACTTGTACCATGCTCAGTAGTATCGTCATAACACCTATACTCTCGTACTAGAACGCTGATATTAGCTTTAGGATTGTGCTTATCGTTATTATCTAAATATTCATCTAGCAGAACATAGAATTTAGTATTTGGTATTATTTTGAAGACTTCACTCACGTCCACGATTTTCTTATCGGAGGTCTCTATTGTTTCAATAGTGCTTTGGCTTAATTCTTTGGAAGCTAAGATTTGCCCACCCTGTCCCAGGCCATCGACCTTAGTTAGAGGACCATCTGACGGATGAAGAAACACATACCAAATTTTAGTCGTCCCATCTTCAACAATACTCGCTTCTTTACCTGTTGTTCCATTCTCAGTTTGTATCCTAACCCGCACAATTTGGGAATCGGAAATTTCCCCAAAAGCTAGGGGGAAGGGTGTATCTTTTGTTGAGGGGAAGTATTGCTCTGTAATTGGTTGCCCTAGTCCTGAATGCGTATGTCCCCCACCATAAACCCACTCCAAGCCCCATAATGTCTTTTTTATATATCCAGAGGCCATTGTGGAACCCGTTCCAGCATTATTACTTTGATAATAGAAAACTACTTCCCCGCCCTTAACCTTTTCTTCGTATATCACTTTTTCTACCCGTCTACCAGATTTCTCAATTGCTTGTTCAATTGTCTTTCCAGTTACGTTCGATGGTAATAGGTATATAAGCATCCCCCCGAGACTAAGAACTGCAATTACAACCACAGCAATTTGATAAGCCCTTTTCATCTCTTATTCCTCCCACGAACCACTATCGCAGATTCGCCTTAATAGGTTCAACAAAGAAAAACCCCTTTTTAGGTTCGATAACTACAGACTCGCTTTATCTAAAGAAGCCCTACAACTAGTGTCTTGTATATCAAATTCCACATTGCACCTGTACCTTCCTTCCAATTCAACAAATTAAAGCCAGAATTTTAGTTCTGGCTTTAATTTGTTCATGTCCCAATACTATGAATTTTGCAAAGTTCAACCCGTCCATTGCACCTGCCGAAATAAGAATAATGGGTAGTTGTTCTTTGTGGTATAATTTTTAATGTTACGAATTCGTAGGAATATCCGCACTGAAGATTATTGTAATTTGCTAATGGGAGAGAATGACATGAAATATCCAGATGAAAATATGGGAAATCAGATATCTGATAAGGCTCGCAGCAATCTTCGAGCTGACTGTGAAAAATGTTTCGGGTTGTGCTGTGTCTCATTGTACTTTTCAGCTTCAGAAGGCTTCCCAATCGACAAAGACGAAGGGCAGCCTTGCCTCAACCTGCAATTAGACTTTCGCTGTTGTGTTCACAAAAATCTCAGGGAGCATGGCCTTAAAGGTTGCCTTGGATTTGACTGCTTTGGCGCTGGGCAAAAGGTTGCCCAAATCAGCTTCGGTGGACACGACTGGCGGGAAACCCCAGAAGATTCAAAGCAGATGTTTGAGGTGTTCTTAATCATGAGGCAACTCCATGAGTTACTCTGGTATCTGACAGAAGCGCTGACGTTACAACCAGCCCGTCCTATTCATGGTGCGCTCAGCTCTATGCTCGATGAGACGGAACGCCTCACTCACCTCAGTCCCAACTATCTCACGGAACTGGACGTGGCAGTACACCGAGCAGATGTTAATACTCTGCTCCTAAAGACTAGTGAACTTGTGCGAATCGAAGTTCGTCGCGGGCAGAAGGCTCATTCTGGGCGTCAGAAGACCTTCAGTCGAGGAGCCGACCTCATTGCTGCCGACCTAAGAAGAATTGACCTCATAGGAGCCAACTTGAGAGGAGCCTATCTTATTGCTGCTAACCTTAGAGGAACCGACCTGAGTGGGACTGATTTAATAGGTGCTGATTTCCGAGATGCTGACATCAGAGAAGCCGACCTTACCAGGAGTATCTTTCTCACCCAAGCCCAACTCAACGTAGCAAAGGGAGATACTAGTACAAAATTACCCTCATCACTCACTCGCCCAACGCACTGGATAAGTTCTGCAAAATTAAGCCCGTAATCCCAGCTTCCCATTATCCTACTTTCATGCTATAACCTAGGTTTATTGCAACTTCCAATTATTTGGCCTAACGGGTATATGGATTTTGTGAAGTTCAGTTAGCAAGTAGCATACACCACGAAATAAGAATAATGCGAACAAGTAGTAAAAATGAAAGGGTAGTACCAACACCACTCTGGTTGATATATAATGTAATAGACTAATATTAACTGGTATAGTGAGGTGAAAGAAAATGAAAGATTTATTTGGGGACATTGGGAATATTGCTGAACAGAAAATTCGAGAAGCCATTATACGAGGTGAAGCGAAACACCTTCCTGGAGAGGGCAAGCCCCTAAATATTGAAAACCTTTATTTTCTGCCACCAGAATTTAAATTTGCATATACCGTCTTAAAAAATGGAGGCTATCTTAATCTAGATGAAGATAAAAAGGTCGCAGTTCCATTAACCAGCGATGAAATAAACTTACCGAACTTGAACCCTTCTACTTCTACAAAAAGTATTCAGGAAAAAACTTCAGATGCCTCAGCCTGTTATGAAATAACCTCTCTGGACTTAAAGCCTACTAAACATATTCAAGAAAAGGCTCTTAATTATAATATAATTAGAGAATGCAGACGTGGGAAATTTTAAGTTTGAAAGACCGTAGGTAAGCATCTCTTCGTCAGCTTACTTCATAATTTATATTTAAATGCATGTTCATGGTTTGTCAAGAATCCACTTTACCTAAATTGTTTTTTTCAAATGCCCAGTATGCATATAATCCTATTTAAACTTGGACTTTTCGTAGTTATAAGGAATACTTGTCCCAACCATTACATCCTCTATTTTTTCAATAATAAGCCAGTCGTCCATATTGCTCTGATGGTCAAAATCTACTGAGGTGATTTCTTTTACATCCTTAAACTCAACCAAACACAAGCATTTTTTATGCCATCTTGACATTTGCTTGTCGGATAAATTGAGCTTGTCCTGATTATTTTGAAGTGTCCCAGTAATTTTATCATCGGCTAATTTTTCATAGTTTTGTACACCTACAACCGTAGCTGTTGATGATATTTTACCTGTCCCTTTTTTCATAAAATATAGAGTTTCACCTTCAAATACTCTGCTGTGCGGTATTTTTCTGCCAGCAGCACCACGGACAATCATGGTTTTTGTTCCCGAGAGTATTTTCTCTAGCACCTTTTCTTTATCATCGCAATAGACCAAATGTATCATTCTTAGTTCCTCCCAATGCTTTTATTAAAATAGCGATAGTTGAGCGTGTTCCTCTTGCTTCATCTTTTCCTTCATTGGCTTAGAGTAGCTGCCTGAAAGATGATACTTCTCTTTCAATTCATTTACCATTAGATAAAGCACACTTTTGTATTCTTTTCCTGCACCGCCTGTCTTATAAATCGACTGCAACGGCTCATATAAATCAGGATATTCCTGCTTTATGAAGTCAAAAAACGCCAACCGAGTTTTACCTCGCAAGTACAGCACGCCGGGCAGAACATAGTCTACTTGACAATCCATTGCGTGAGAATAGAGCGCATCTACATTCTGCCGTCCATCCGTCAAATAGGGAATAATCGGCATAAAATGCAGGCCTGTGGAAGCATTAGTTTTTGCAAACTCATTCAACATAGCAAACCGTTTCAGTGATTCAACTCCATTCGGCTCTATCTTTTGTCGGATATTTTCATCTATACAGGTAATTGTTGCTGCAACATTTACATAGGTAATATTCGCAAGTTCTGCAATCAAATCATAGTCGCGCAGAATCAAATTTGATTTTGTAGAAATGATACAGGGCGTTTTATACTTGATCATCAACCGCAAAATATCCGGCATCAGTTTATACTGCGCCTCAACAGGTTGATAACTGTCGGTCACACCGCCAATATTAACAACCTCTCTTTTCCACAAAGGACTACTGAGCTGTTGTTCTAATTGCTCTACGATATTAGTTTTTATATATATATCGTCAAAATACTGCTCTGAATCCAGATATTGATGGGAGTACATAGCATAACAGTATTTGCATCCGTGTTCACAACCGCGATATATATTCAAATCCCATGCAAAGGGCATGTTCCGTTTCAGCTTATTGCAGGCGATTGAACACTTAATCTCTTTGTAATTTGCCACTAACCCACCGCTCCTCCGTACAAATTGTATAAGTACCTTGAACTTCAAGTCACAAAAATCGATTTCTCCTAATAGATATACTATAACCTAAAACATATCTTGACGAACCCCAAAGCTAAACCTGCCCAATCCGCGCCAGGACGGCGCGGCCCTGGGACCAATTTCCTTTACTTTTAATATACGAACTTCGTAAATTGTCTGTCTAACTGACTTAATGCGAACCTGTTCGTATAGTTTACCTTTGGGCGACCAGTGCCTAATCTTAATATTCTCATTTTCTAGTTTAATATATTCTTCATCAACTTCGCATTATCCCACTTTTATACTTTAACCTAGATTTGGTGGAACTTCCAGTTATGGGCATTAGCTACATCTTAGTTCTTGGCTAAACCACGATATTTGCACCACGTTTTCGAGTCGGCTGCTTGAATATCTCGTTTTATTTGTGCAGTTGATTCGGTGAGTGAGTGCATCAATCTCGGAATATGAGTGCGCCCTTATCAGAATCAGTGCAACCATGGGTTTGATATAATGCTGAGGTTTGCTCTTTATAAATCGCCCTCTCTGGAAAACCAAGGCGGTTAAACATTGCGCCGCAGGCGCTATGTTATATCATTCTAACCTGCACTGCATTCCGTTTCATATGCACTCATTTACCGAGACGACTGCACTGACTTTCCGATTTGACTGCACAATTTGGTCCGTTATATTCAACTGCTTGGGCTTCATAGCCCTAACATAACAATTTTCGTTAATGAGAGGTTTATATAGTGTTAATAGAACGGGAATATGTTATGATTATTGCATTGTGAGACTCACTTTGAGATAGGTATTGAGATTGTCTTGCTTCTACAGCAGATTTAGGAAAATGACCAAACCTAGCGTAAGCCTATTTTTCCCTGGGGAAAAATAGGAATGGAAAGACTGACGGACTGACTAAACTTTAATCACAAAAAGAATATATAAAACACCAGTGTAGGAAGCTTCTTCCATGCTGGTGTTTTTTGAATCTAACCATGTTTAGCCAACCGCCTAAAATACCTAGTTATTTTGATATTTTTCCACGGGATTGGACTGAGGAAAATATTATTCGTAGCACTGAGCAAAACCACGTTCTCCAAATCCCAGAGATAATAGGCATTCAAGGCCTGGTCTACTTTTACTGAGCGTAATTAACCTGACCTTCATTTGGCTACGGTACCCTTTAGACAGAGCGTATCCAGTAATGACTTAATAAAATATAATTTGTATAAATTAGAACCAATACTCTTCCATCTTTTTTAGAAATTCTCGTGTTATCAAGTATCCTGAACTTTCTCCAATGATAGAATCAATCTCACAATAAGGACATATTGCAGTACCACTTATATCAGCAATCCATCTCCAAATCTCGTTCGGGTTAAATATTGCTAAGCAATAAAAACAACCACATTTCGTGTCCTTTAATAATTCATTTCTGTGATTAGAACTATGTTTATGTGCTTGAATGATTTTCTCTAAATCTAAACTTGGCTTCATAGATTTCTCACATAGTTCAAGATTGGTTTTTACATTAGTAAGTTGTTTGTCTTTTGTCATAATCACTTCTCTCCTTTGTATTTAAAATTAATTTAATTTCAAACAGCCAATGTGCCACATTTACTCTCAGACTGTTTGCACTATATGTAGTTTTCATAGAAGATTCTGAAGAAAAAAGACGCTTTATTTAGAATTCAAAAATGGGCATAAAATACCCATCTTTGAATTCGAAATAAAGCGCCTCTCAGCAAATGTTTAATTAATATCAATTTAACATAAACGATGTTCTTTTTCAATAAAAATTAGGGCTCTGTGCACAAATCGTTCAAAAGTCTGTAGCAGATCAGTTCACAAACATACTTTGCGTCCTATGGTTAGGATTATGACAATAGCCTATTTTTAATTAATTCCTGAATCTCTGATCCATTTAACCGGTTTAGCCCTCCTGGCACTTTTACATAGGCGTGATGGTCTCCGGCAAAATAAAGTATACGAGAGTCTAGTGGTGGCATTATTAGAACTTCTAACACGTAAAGATCATTAATGGCAACACCTTCTTTACCATCGGTATAAACGTCATGAAAATCAATATTATAACGGGTGGGATCCAAAGCAGGATGCATCTTCCGAATTTCTGCATTAATCGAAGTTCTAATCTCATCTTTTTGCTTCCTTGAAAGTTCCACTCCTTTAATAACTCCACTATTATCTATTCCATACAAGATTCTTCCTCCTTTACTGTTCAAATAGCCACAAATATACTCTGCTATGTTTTTCTTTACATGATTTACGGGATTTCCAGTTATTTCTTTAAACTCGTACTGAACGTCCTCTTCCACGTTAATCACTTTATTAAAAATCATTTCACTCTGGATCTGTATTATTTTTTTGACTTCTGTGGCAGATGAAATACATATCGTTAGTGCACGATTAATTTTATCCATCGTTTTTTCGGGTAAGCTACCAATTTTTGAAACAAGTAAAGTTTTAGGAATAAATGTAATCATTTCCGTAATAGCCACCGATCCAACAAGTAACCCGGCAACATCCTTTTCTATATCTACATAGGTTGGTATTTTCATATGGTTTGCTTTGGATTTTAAAGGTACAACAATAACATTATTTGAATGACGGTTGATAACTATATTGGATATTATAATTACTGGTCTGGTTCCTCCCATGAGCAAATTAGCATTGGATAAATCCGCACAGAAGATATCCCCACGCTCTATTTTTTCATTTTCTTTCATTCTTACCTCCATAAATAAAATTTATATGACTTAATCGACGAGATAATTATCCTCTTGAGTCCGATAATGGTGCACTATGTAAAGTCGCCGCATCCTTACTTCTTTCGTAAACCTAGGCTCCCTCTAATCTCATGTGATGACGTTACCATTCCTTAACTTTCTTTGTGACTTCTAAACAGTTTCATTAGATTTTCCACGATTATTCCTGTCCAATGAACTGTTGGGAAAATCGGTGATTTCTGAAGCCTTCGTTCAATGTCTGAGTGCCAATTTTTTTCCATACCTTTCACAAAACCACGCCCTGTCGCAAGCACATCCCCATGTTTAAGGGTTAACCTGGAAAATTCTTCTGCGAACGGTAACACGTGCTTGTCCACATATTCTTGAAAAAAGTCTTTATGTACAATGTCAATAGCATAAGTTTTTTCTCTATCAGATCGGTTTGGTGACTCCTCCGACTCATGTTTTAAAACTCTTACCCATGGTAAACTTATTAGTTCGTTGCCCTCCTCCTTAACGCTAACACCAATTATTGGTGCATCAACTACACCTACAGCTAAAGTAAGATTGCAATCGAAATACCAAGCTGTTTTAGGCGGAGTTTGAGATTTCTTAAAGTGCGTAGCAGCCTTTATTAAAGGAAAAATCAAGCCATTGAAAGTATCTGTTCCTGATAGCTCTAGATTACTTCCTCTTCTAATGCACTTCGAAAAAGATAGAGACCATGCAGGGGCCTTTGAAATGAAATCGTGTTCATGTAGGCCAAGTAAATGTGTAATTGGAAATATACTCGTAGAGGCTGTATCATCAGATTTTATCGTGATATTATCTTCGAACAATCCTGAAATAAATGGAAAATCCGGAACCCAAGGTTTGCTCGATGTTAAGAAGAAAACAAATGGTAGGGTCGACTGTTTACACTCAATTAAAAAGTTTAATACGGGTCTAACTCTAGGTTGATCTTTCTCTAAATCGTATAATTCCTTCGAAGCCAAGATATCAAGTGTACGGAGTTCCTGACTTTCCCTATCAATATAACTCCACTCTTCCTGTAATCTAAATTGACTAATCAATTTAGACGCAATTATAGTTTGCAATGGATATCCTGACTTATTTATAGCCTCAAGAATTCCTTCCTCTGTTAAACCACTGCCGATGGTATTTGTCACTGGATTGTCGGGAGATATATTCACTTTTTCCCCTCTCTTACCCCTCATCCCTTTTGAAATGAGGGGTCACCGGTCATTTCCTCTATTTTGCAGGGGTGTCCGTTTCAGGGTTTTCTAGTTCGTGTATTTGAGTCACGGACAGAGGTTACCTTTTTGGATGGGGCAAACCCAACTTTCTACGAAAGTCCTTCAAAACGGGATCGCTATCTGGATCGTATTTATTTCTAACAGCTTCTTGGCCAATATAACTAATTAATTCTGGATTATCTCGTCGTTTAAATTTACCTTTTTTTACATTCAATGAATATATATGTTTCGCCCGCGAAAATCGCATTCCGGGCACTACACTCGTTTGGTCTTGAATTTGATTTTGTTTAAGTTCCAATAGTCTTTTTAATAATTGGGTATTTTCTTCAATTTGACTTGATAGAGTATTTAATTTTTGATTAAAATCGTTTCTTAGGCTATCAATCGACTTATCAAGCTCTTCTATTGCCTGAAGGATAAGAATCTTATCTTCCATTCAAATCACTCTCCATTTCATTTGATTTGCTTCTACCGTCACAATAATCCTAGTGGTTTTCTGTTTTCTCGTATTGGGGTGTGGCCAACATTTCCGACAGAGCCCACGCTAAGACAATAGGTAGACTAAAATACAAATTTGAACCACGTTAAGCCGTTATTATCCATAAATAAGTACCTAAAACGGTTGAATGATAGCATTCTGATACGTTATTATTGGAAATAGTTTTGATACTTAAAAATAGCCAAAATCAACCGTTTTAACGCTTATATATAAAGGACAAAAAACGAGCGTTTACGGTACAATTCCTTAACGTGGGTTTTATCGGTTTAGTTGGCGACACCCCTACTTACAAGTAGGTCATTTAATGGGCCACTTAGTTTGATTATTTATGGAAAGTTTACTTGACATACTAAGTAATAAGTGCTCTGTTATATGTAAAGCATACTTTCCATATAACAGAGAAAGGTGGTTGCTGTGAAAAATAGATTAGAAGAAATACGAAAACAGCGAGGAATTAAACAGGAAGAATTAGCAAACGCGTTGGAAGTCTCAAGGCAGACAATCGGCTCACTTGAAAATGGTCGCTATAATCCCTCAATCACATTAGCCTTTAAGATAGCCCGATATTTTGATATGGCGATTGAAGAAGTGTTTATCTATGAGGAGGAAGAAAAATGAAGAAAAATTTAGTTTTGGCTTCACTTCTATTAATACTTGGAATATCATTGATCACAATTTTACCAAATGGCTCAATAATTTTCGGGATGGGTTGTGGCTTTATAGGTGGAGCAATCGTGAATTTCTATAAGTATCTTTATAGGTTAAGCCCAAAAAATAAAATAGAGTATGAAGAACATCTTAAAAAGGAGAAAATTAATTTAAATGATGAAAGAAAGATCATGTTAAGAGAAAAATCAGGACGGATTACCTACGTTATTATGTTCGTTGTCCTAATTATCACAAATATAGTCTTTACATTTATAGGCGTAGAGAAATGGATAATCTATACCCTTTGGGGTGTCATAGCATTTAAATATATTTGTGGAGTGGCAGTTTTTTATTATCTAGCCAAGAAAATGTAGGTTATGACCATAATTAGAAGGGAAAGAAGATTAGTAGGTTTCAAAATGGAGCGACAAAACTTATGAATAGAGGCACACTTAACAAGTTTAGCATGAATTGATCTTCATTGGGTTATCAGTGTTATTACTCGTGGGTATAGATCTATTGCCCGAATCACCTCCAACTTCAGCAGTTTCCGTAGCACCTATGGCACCTGTAGCACCACTGCAGCTCCAAATCGTAGCAGCCATAACAACAATAAACAATAGCACCAGCATCCTGAACCGAGACCTATATCCAGGGATCACTTAATAATAGTAGCTTTTAAAATCTCTCGATATTTTGATATCGCACTTGAAGAAATATTTATTTATGAGGAGAGTGAAGTAAATGAAAAATAAAAATGTTATATATTATGTTCTTTTGTCTATTGGAATTGGGTTGTTTTACGTTGGTGGATTTATATTAAAAGCGCCAGAATTAAAGTCAATATCTGGGATTTGCATTGGGATAGGTGCAGGTTTGTTTGGCATGAGTTTAGGGAAAATTATTGAATTCAGAGTTCAAAACAAAAATCCATCCTATAAGCGTCAAATGAATATTGAAGCGAAAGATGAACGAAATGTTAGTATTAAGACCAAAGCGAAAGCAAAGTCTTTTGATGTTATGGGAACTGTATTTGGCATTCTCATGCTTATATATGTCTTGATAGAGGCTGATAGACTCATAATTTATCTTGTGGTTGCAGCTTATTTGCTTGTCTATGCAGTTTATATTGTGTCTATAAATAAATATTCTAAAGAAATGTAGAACTCCTTTGGAGGAGGATGTATGGTGTTACTGATTTTGCTTAGTGTCCAAAGATTGATGGTGTAGGGCGTCCAGTGGTAGACAGATAGGCTGACCAAAAAAATTAAAAGTATATCCTTCAGACAGTCAGTCGTCATTGCTACATAAAATTACGTACAATTAGCGTGCATGTCGGGAAGTATATTTTCTTATTCTCAGAGAGAACCTACAAAAATAATGTGGGTTCTCTCTCGGTATATATCTATTTAGATTTGGTTGGTAGAGAAATTAAATCAAAGAATATTCGCGTTCCTTGTGCTTCATACTTCACAACCATCGTGGCAACAGCAAGGTAATAAGAGCATTCTGAGTCATTCCAAACGCTGTCGCCATTTTATCAAGTCCGTCTTTGACCGTATCAGGTAACTCAATAAACTGTCTGGGCAACGTTTTCCCTCCTCATTTTGGTGCAAAGGATGACAATCTATACATCGTTGTAACATCAATATACATCAGTTCTGGATACGCTCTGTCTAAAGGGTACCGTAGCCACATGGAGGTTAAGTTAATTACGCTCAGTAAAAGTATACCAGGCCTTGAATGCCTGGTATATCTGGTTTTTGGAGAACGCGGTTTTGCTCAGTGCTACGAATAATATTTTCCTCAGTCCAATCCCGTGGAAAAATATCAAAATAACTAGGTATTTGTAGGCGGTTGGCTAAATATGGTTAGATTCAAAAAACACCAGCATGGAATACGCTTCCTACACTGGTGTTTATATATATTCTTTTTGTTGATTAAAGTTTAGTCAGTCCGTCAGTCTTCCATTCCTATTTTTCCCCAGGGAAAAATAATCTTACGCTAGTTTGGTCATTTTCCTAAACTACTGTAGAACCAAGACAATCTCAATACCTAACTCAAAGTAAGTCTTACAATGTAATAATCATAACATATTCCCGTTCTATTTACACTATATAAGCCTCTCGTTAACGAAAATTGTTATGTTAGGGCTGTGAAGGCCAAGCAGCCGACTCGAATACGTGGTGCTAATATTGTGGTTTAGCCAAGAACTAAGATGTCGCTAATGCCCATAACTGGAAGTTCGAACAAATCTAGGTTAAAGTATAAAAGTAGGATAATGCGAAGTAAGAGATAAATATTCTTTGAAGGATTTTATATAGAATGATAGTCTTCATCACAGCTGGGACTACCCCTCATTGATACCCTAGAGCTATCTGTTGCTACTATATAAGGTCTCCCCAAACAGCCACACACTTTTGAGAACAGTTTAGACCAGTGATATCAGTAATGGAAAAGTGTACCCATTAAATTAGATTATATGAGGACAGTGATGCTCAAAGAGTTTAAAGAAATAAAGGGTTTTCAAGTATCTTACAGAATAGGATTGGGATAGTATTGGATAAACAATCGAGGGGGAATGTTATGAAATTTATAATTGGGGAAATGAAGACTAAAGGCATAGTGAATGGAATTTTTATTACTGGATTAGTATATTTCATTATTACTATATTACGTGGATTAAATATTTTTTTACCTATACCAGGAACACCTGGAGATTCCATATTGATTTCTCTCTTCGTCACCATGAATCGTATTTATACTTTTGCTATCCTTATTTTAGGCTTAATTCTATTAAAATTAGTGTGTGAGGTATTATATAAAATAGTGAAGGCATCTGAAATTATTATTGAAAAGTATCATAATAAATAAGTCTTGTCGTAATTAACATCATTTTATTTGGCGCAGTGTTTTTTATTGAAGGTCTGAACTTCACAAAATCCATATGCTATGACGCAGTTGTAGAATTATGTGTAGTAAGAATGTGAGTTATTTTGAAATAGAGAGGGATGGAATGTTTCAAATGAGAAAAAAAGTAATCACAGTTATCTCCCTCACTTTAGTCTTAATTGCAGGATGGAGGTTTATACCAGTTCCTGGGACATACCATTTTGCAGGGGCTGGAGAAAACTTTAGTGCTGGTGTAAATACAACGGTTGGTCTAGCTTCCTTTAAATACCTCGAATTGTCAATTCATTCGAAAAATAGGCGTGAGATAACTGGCATTAAGTATGAACTTAAAGGACTATTGGGTTTAAAGAGCTCTGGCATTGTGTCCTTAGGTAGTGATGGATACTATCGTGATTCTATTAGAGACGGTAATAGTCCACTGAATATCAGTAGGTTTGATGTTATGACACTTACATTGGAATGGAACAATCAAACGGAAGTATTTAAACTTAGAAATACGGATTTACTTAGGGCTTTTTAAATCGAAGGTGAATGTGGTTGGAGTTTTATTAGAGCATATTTGTAGGAAATTTGTTAAGGATCATTCTTATAATGTGCATTAGTATTTTACGTTACAAGGAGGAAATATATGGCTCGTGTATCGGTGAGATTCAAAGTTATCTCGATGTTAGCATTTGCTTATCTAATTCAAGCTCCAGGGACCAGACTTCTTACTAAGACTGTTGAAGAAGTCCAGAAGATTACTGTGGTTAATCTAAGAAATGGAAATCGCACATCGGAGACATAAAAAGGAGGAGATACCAGCCAACACTGCGTCAGAAAGTACCCCATCTCCGACAGTATCTCTAACAGATACACAAGTATAGACTTTGAGTAGTGACGCATTTGTTAGATCAGATGAATTAACAGGAGGAATTATTTTGAACGATAAATTTACTAAATTTATACTGCTGGGAATATTGTTATGCCTTATAATCATTACAATTAAGCCTATAAATAACCAAACGACATTATCAAATCCCGTACCTAACCCCAATATTAGTTTTAGTAATTATGAAGAAGAATTCATACAACTGGCACCTAATAGATTGGCTATTAAAGGAAACCCCGGTTCCGGTTTATTAAGTGGAACCATATTAGTTTTTGATTATGATACCAATACTAAAAAATTTAACTTTACTGGTTCTATGAATTATTCAGACTATTTTAGAAACACATCTAAATACGGAATACCTACAAATAATACACCTGCAAATTAAATTATTAATACACATCATTCTCATGTTGTGACGCATTCGTAGAATTATGTGGTGCGACAAGAAGTCGCTAACAGTTAGTGTTTCAATTGAACCTGCGTTAGTTACTAAACCTATCCTCGCTCGAAACTGCAGTTTGAGTAATCGGGCTGTGGTTTGCATGAGAGTTAAATACCTAATGCTATTGCTCTACGCAGGAGTGATGCAGGGTTAGGGGAAAAATGCTACCTACTCTACCAATTGCACATTCTTAATAAATTAAGAGGAGAGTTTGATAATGGAAAAGGTTATATGGGTTAGAAGTAATGGAAAAATGATAGGTGCAAAAGAAGATGACGGTTTGGATATCGTAAACAGGCATTTAGAAGAAAGCTGGAAAGTTAAGCATATATCTGCATGTGCTTTAGGCGAAAGCATGAACACAGGACAGGCATATATTGTTATTGAAAAAGATGTTGATTAGTGTAATTTTTAAATATTAATGTCTCATCATTCTTATGTTACGACACATTCGTAGGATAGTGCATCAAGAATAAACAATCTAAAAACACATGGGTGTAACGGGGTACTTATTTTACAAGGGGGTATTTATGAAAGATAAGAAGTTAGGAAAAGAAATATGGATAATACTACTATTTGGAATTATAATAGTAACATTTTATTGGCTAAGACTCGCATTCTTATTTAACTTAATACTGTTTTGGATAATGGGACTTATCTTATCATTTACGCTTGTATTTACTCTTAACAAAATATTAAAATTTTGGAAAATACCATTAGTAGTAATTGGATTGGCACTAATTTTTTATTTTCAATATCCTTACATCGGTGAAAGCGCTATTGCTTTGTATTTGGTTGAAATACCATTTATCATTTTAACTATTCTATTCACGATTTGGATTTACATTTATAGAATAATCAAAAACGGAACCGGAGAGGCTGATTAGTTCATTTTACGTTCTTCTAGTTAGCGGTAAAAGAATACTGTACATCATTCTTATATTGCGCCACAAACACCATCTTCCAGTTATTCTTATACCCAGTATGCCGTCCAGCCTCTTATGTAGGTGGACGGCATTCCTGGATAACGGGAAATTCACTTGAACTCAGTTGTTATGGGTATTAGAATAATGATCTTACTTGGCTTTTAGTTCAAATTCTTCCGTCCTACCATCCACGGTTATCTTCACTTCGTATGTATCATTGGGCATCGCACCATTGCTTCCTCCGGAACCCAGGCTGATAACTCTCGTAAGCTCTTCGGGGGTTATTTCTGAAGTACCACTCATTTGACCACCTCTGGTAATAAAGCTGTACTCCATGTGAACCGACTGCTTGGGGATTTGCCCTTTGTAATTGATAGTGGGGACTTCGTTATGGTAGCTTTCATACTGAGCCTTGTTTTCACTGTCAGTCCACCAGTGTTGATAATATTTTAACGAAACCTGAGCATCCCAGCTGGGGCTTTGACCCGTGAAGATAATCTCTTTTCCCCCATTAAGCTCAGTAAAGATTACCTTAGCTACCTTTCTAAGATTGTCGCTAACTGCTGAAGTATTCTCTTGGGACGGATAAGCGGTTGCATAGATAAGATGAAGATTTTTTACGTTATATGGCATGGATACGTATGGTTTTTCGTTAAATGTATACGAAAACAGGTCTCTCTGCTCAAACTCTAGAAAGTTTTTCTGCCTCTCTACAAAGGAAGCAAATGTATAAATGAAAAGTACGTTTCCCTCAGAATCCATATAAATATTTGGTTCAGTATCTCCAACCTTATATTCTATAGAGTTAAGTGAAGCCTCAGGCTTAAAGGTTATTCCTTCAATTTCAAACGTTTTAAGTACATCTTGTGCATTTATTATTTCCTTGCCTGCTACTTCTCCTACCTTATCGCCCAAGAATACGGTCTCCGAGATCGGATCATTCTTCGGATTTGCTGTAAACAGTACAACAAGAGCAAATGTTGCTATTAACGCTGCAACCACAACCCCAAAAGCAGGTTTCTTGTAGCTTAGAACATTTATTATCCTTGCTTTCACGTTGCTTTCTCCAAAGCCAAGTGGACTTCCGGAAAGCAACTGACGTTTACCGGTGGCTAGAGCTAACAAAGATTGGCTGTAATTGGCTCTAGTCTCATCGCCGAATAGTTTCAGAACGCTTTCATCGCAGGACATTTCCAAGTCTCTGCTCATCAGAAAAAAGCTGAGCCACATCAACGGATTGAACCAGTGGACTGACAGGACCAGAAACGCAAACGGTTTGATGAGGTAATCCAGCCTTTTTATATGGACTCTTTCATGAGCCAGAATATAGGGTAACTCACTTTGTGGAACATCTGTCGGTATATAAATTTTAGGTTTGATAAACCCGCAAACAAACGGTGTGGATATTCTATCTGTTTCGAAAATCTTATCTCTTACGAGCGTGGACGTTTTGACCTTGTTGATTACTTTCAGATAAGAAATTACGCTATATATTATAAATACAGCGACACCGACCACCCAGACTACGCTCAAAATAGCCATAACAATCTGCATGGGGTTCACACTACCCGTTTGAACCGCCTGAGGCAACGAACTATTGACCGCTTTGTTTAGGCTATCGACACCCAGATCAACACCTGGAGTTTGCATCAGACCCATATTATAGGGCACATATTCTAAGGCCCCCGTTGTTTGTTGCGTTCCCGGTTTAATCACGGTTAAAATGCTAAAGGTGGAGGTGAAAGAAACCGGGAAAACAAGCCGTATGAGTACCGCTGACCATAGAGCATAAGAAAAAATTCTGGGCATTTTTTTAAGCATCAAACGAGCAACGATGACCCCCGTGGCAACAAAGGATGCCGTTATGCTCATGTTGAGAACTGTTGTAAAGAGTACTTGTAACTCATTCATTTGATCACCTCTTCAATGATGAGTTTCAGTTCCTCCGCTTCTTTAGAGGATAACCTTTTCCCATCTAAGAAAGCGCTCAAAAATTGTGGCAATGACCCGTTAAAAGCTTTCTCAATCAATGTTTCACTCTCATATTTTTGGACCTTTTCACGTTTTACGAGTGAAGCGACAACCGCATCTTCGTTTTTCAAGATTCCTCGCTCACATAGCTTTCTGAGGACCGTGTAGGTAGTGGACTTTTTCCACCCCAAGTTTTCGAGGCAAAGCCGTACCAGCTCTGTAGAATTGACAGGCTCGTTTTCCCAAATGAGAGATACAAATTTATGTTCTGCATCAAATAACTTGTATTTTTCCAAAACCGTTACCCTCCACAAAAGTTTATTGTGATAGACCTCGCCTTAAGTTTATCTCGATAAACCTCTTGTGTCAATAGCATTTTTTCTTGAAAGCATTACAGCATATGGATAACTGGAAGTTCGGCTCTTAAAAATCTTGTGTCGCAATATACCAAAGATTACGAAACAAGATCACTATAGGTTTTACTCATTTGGTGTAGTAGTCTAGATTATGAAAATTGTTTGGAAGAAAATGAATTTCTGTTCCTGTCTTATATCCATCAGGACTATCGTCTAATTGATTCCAAACTATAAGTTTGTAGGACAAAGCTGTATAGGTTGCTGTGCCTCCATCCTTATATGCCTGAATATTAAAAGGTGTAAATAGGATAATTAATAAAAATATTATTAGTTTTCTTTTCTTATTCAAAGTCTCCATCCCCCCAGGATATAAATAAACTTTTATTTCACAGTTTTCTACATATACGTTGTATGGATAATGGGAAGCTGGCATATACACAGGATATCCTGTGCGGCGACTTAACAACTTGGAAAGAGTTATTTCCCTACAAGTGTATATGCAATAAGATTTGTTTTTCTCGTATTTAGATTATATTCTAAGAGAGTTGACTGATTGCCAAGGTACATATACTGTATCCTAACCTTTACTTTTTCATCATGGACTATGTCTTTATATTTACTGCTCGGAACTTCTACTACCTGGAAATACGGTTTGCTCCTTACCTTGGGTGACATTATGTTCTGACGAATCACTAACTCCCCTGCGACACTGTCAATATAAAACCTTTTAAATTCGTCAGCTGCCCCATTTAACACATACAACGCTTGGTCGTCATGAATTATTGGGTTATTAATATGTACTTGTTCACTCGTAATGAACGTCATTCCATTTTTATAATCATATTGAACTTTCTGTTCTTGAAAAACTGTCGGAATACTAGTAACTAATTTTATTCCAGAGTTCATGTTTATATAGAGCAATGACACTAATATAAGCACTACAACTACTATGGATAGAATCCAACGCCTTCCTCGTGTTAACAACTACATAACCTCCCAATAGATAACTACTAATGCGTCACGTCATAAGAAATGCGTTCAGTTACTCTTAACAAGATTTCAACAACTTTCTTGAAATACCTTCCATAAATGCCATAAAAAATATGCCCTTTTTCCAGAGCATTCTTTATGTTCTGAAAGAAGGACATATTTGACCCTCTTCATTTGAACTTCCAGTTATTCTTATTTCGTACAGTAGCTTCTTGCAAAATGAACTTCACAAAATCCACATTTTGTATATGGTTACCATCGAAGCGAGCATAAATCGAAAATTGCACCTTTGAGGGTACCCTTTTAAGTGAGCGTTGGGTGCCATTTTGGTACCCTTAGATGTAAGCGAATCCATTTGTTTCTAAATGCATAAATATGCTAACACTATATCCTACGATTGCGTCACAACATAAGAATACTGTTCATTAGAAAAAGAACCCGTTGTGCAAAGAAGTCCTTTATCTCTTAAGACTTCCGACCTTTTTCTTTGTGTAATATGCAAGTACAAAGGGAAGCAGTGGTACAAATGCAAGGATTCTAAACCAATTTTCAGCACCACCAAAATAAAGCATTGGTAGTATTAATACTACCCCACTTAAAAGCAGTGCCTTCCATGATTTCTTCCATAGTCCGTATAAAGTTAGCAGCAGACCAGTTCCAATCAATACCCAAAAGATAAATCCTATCCAATAAAAGCCCACCTTTAATTACCTCCAATTACTTTAATGTTTAGCCATTGAATATCCTTCACGTAATACACATTTTCTTACTGAGGTGTCACAACATAAGAATTATGTCTAGCTAATATATTTATAATGAATATCCTATAGCCATAATTACAAAGAAACTAAAAATAATTACTATATTCAATATAAGATATAACCACTGTTTTTTTAAGAAACTAAAGATTCCTCCAATTATCCCTAAAACAGGATTGATAAATAGACTTACGAGTCCTAATGGTCTTAATCCTTGTCCTAACAAGGATTCTAGGCTATCATACGGAATTAAATAAGCTATAATTAGTAAAACTATACCTAGTACAACTGTTAACTTTGGAGTATTCCTTGAATCCATATTTAACCCCTCCCCCTTTTCTTAATGCTTATAATGCTACAAATACGTCTCAACATGAGAATTATCTGCCATAAATGAGTGGTATTAATAAAGAGGTTACGAAAAAAATACCGTAAGGTAGGCTAACCAAATAATAGCCCCATTTTTTGTTAATCCGTAGAGTTAAGAGTGCAAGAAGGTGTGACAAAGGTAAAAAATAACCCAATACGTTATACAATAAAAGGGGCAAGGCTGTAAGATACCAAGCAAAGCCAATGCTTAGCAAGGAACCGACAATTAAAAAATATGGTCGTTTATAATATATACCAAGCAAAGAAGTACATAATGAAAAAGCAGGTGAAGACCCTATAAATATTTTTGCTAGTATAGCCAGCATTGTCATCCCCCCCTTACCCTTATTTAATTCGCATAATCTTACGAATGCGTCACAACATAAAAATGATTTGCCATGATTATTTATTCCCCAAAGCATCCTCTAGCGCAGACCTTAACTTAGGAAACCTAAATTTAAAACCAGCACTAAGAACTTTCTTCGGCACGACCCTTTGTCCATGTATCAACATTTCCGCCATTTGTCCTAATGCTATTTTCAATAAAAACTCGGGAGTTGGTAACCAAGATGGTCTAGTTAAGACCTCACCTAGCACCTTACTGAAATCTCTCATTCTTACGGGTTCTTGAGTTGTTGCGTTTATCGGACCAGTTAGCTCTTGATGTTCGATTACAAATCGTATCATACTCGTTAAATCCTGGATGTGTATCCACGAAACCCACTGATTTCCTGTACCCAGCGGGCCACCCATGTAGAATTTGTAGGGCATTGCCATTCTATTAAGAGCGCCTTCAGTTCCTAATACTACGCCAATCCGAATAGTTACTACTCTTGTTAAATCGCTTTGAACCTTGTACGCCTCGTTTTCCCAATCTCGGCAAACTTGGGCTAGGAAATCCTGCCCCGATTCTTCAGTCTCAGTTATCTCATCATCCAGACGAGGTCCATAATATCCTACTGCTGACGCATTAATTAGAACTTTAGGTTGGATGGTACGATTATTTATGGCTGTAACAATTGCACCAGTAGTTCTAATCCTACTAGCTAATATCTCCCGCTTTACTGAATTAGACCATCGACGATTTCCAATTGACTCACCAGCTAAATTAATTACTACGTCAATTTCCTGTAGCTCATAAATAGAAGATAGAGGTAAACTATTGTCCCATTCTATTACCTTAACTTTGTTTTCAAAACTGTTAGCGGTTTTTTGGGCATTCCTCGTTACAACGTATACCTGATATCCATTAGTAAGTAATTCCTCTGTCAGGTTTCTTCCGACAAAACCCGTCCCACCAAAGATTAAAACATTCATCTTTTCCTCCTCCAGAATGAAATTAACTGAGACTATTTAGAAAGATACATTAGCCGCCACCTTGCCGCCCTTAACCTACCTGATTAAAAGCAGAGTGTATCTCCCCTTCTTTACACGAACTTTGTTATAATCATGAACTATTTGATTAACGGTCTTCTCCCCTGTATGTGGTATGGGCATCTATAAACCTATTCAATATTCAGCTCTATTCTGAGCGTTTCGAATTAACCATGCGAAAAGTGCGCTCTTGCTATTTAAGAAAACTGCTACTTCTTTGAAGGAAAAAGTGTACGACCACATTCATCCTGCCGAATTCCCTAAATGCCCTGTTATATTTAGGTCTGCACCCTGAGAATGCTATAATCAAACCGTCAACCACCATACCCCTGTACATTCTGGAACTACAGTTAATCCCGCTTCATGTACTTCATTGGCTAATTCGTCACCCCAAAAAAACTTAGTCAATTCTTCGGCCTCCTGAAGGGATTGAAATTGGTAGTCCGTCCTAATGACCTTCTTACTAAATCCTAATGTCTCCAACAAATTGAAATATCCAACTAGAAAGTCTGGTGGCTCTGGCTCTTCATGTCCTGTGCCCAATGTCTCTAGAATAATCAAAATGCCGCCCTGCCTGATAACTCTCTTCATTTCAGAGATAACTGAATGAATATCGTCCTGCCAAAGGGCAACATCACTGCTTCCTAAATAGCAAATACTCCATCCAGCTATCACAATATCTGCCGAATTATCCTTGGTAGGTAAATCTCTATGGTCAGCCACTTCAGTTCTCCAATTGGATAATCCAGCTTTTTTGAGTTTTTCCGCTGTAACATCCAGCATCGGTTGGGATAAATCAAATGCTGTAACCGACTTTGATAATGGAGCAACCATACACGTTAACCTGCCTGTCCCTGCACCCATATCTATAACATCGCAGTTAGTAAAGGAACATAGGCCCATCAGATTACGCGAAATATTCCCATGGTAATCCTCCCGTGAAATCAATCGTTCATAGATTTCTGCTTTAGAACTATAAACCTCTGTATGATTCGGCATCCCATTTCTCCCATCCAACTTCTACAATTTTTCTTATGGACTCAAGTAATTCTTCAATTTATACGCATTCGGTTTCATATGTAAATATGCTTCTTTGAAGGTTTCCAATGCCCTGTTTATCCTTGATTAATATAATATATTGCCATTGCTGCTACCACACAGGGTATACCGAATAAGAATAATTTGCTCGACATACTTGAACGTTCATTGAAGTCTTTGGAATCTGAATAGTTTCCTCTAACTCTATCACCACTTACAAAGGCCCCCGACATAAAACCAGATATAACAATTGGAATTAGTCCAATTGTAAACAAAGAGTACATAATAATATCAGCGTTGTGTAAAAAGAGAGAAATGATTAAACCTAATATGCCGATAATTAAACCAGGTAAAAATAAACGCATACAACATTCGCTCCTCTTTTCCACATCCTAATCCGCATTGGCTCTAGGTAAGCTTCACACCAATAACTCTGTGAAGGTCTATTTTTTTCTGATATAAAAAGTAGCTACCTGACCTCTCCGTAACACAGTTATAAATCGGGTTGTCTCATATCCTGGGGCTCCCGCAACAATAATTGCTGGAATAGGGAAAGGCAGTTGATATATATAGGCTCCATCAGCCTCCGTACCTGGACTAGCTATTAAGTTTAACTTTGGTTCGATGGACATTATTACAGGTGCCTGAACAGGCTTTCCACTCTGCTTATCATATAAATTAAGCCCTACCAAAGGTTCGTTAGTAAAATATGCCCACATGGGGTTACTACAAAACGAAAAATACCCGTATATTGCTACGATAGGTATCGTAAGAACGGCTAACACTATTACTGCAATTTTCTTGGTTCTTATCATCAAATTCCTCCACAAACCTACCCCTTCGACTGGACTACACAACCCATATAAGGCAAAACAGTTTATATACAATTGAATAATTTCTAAATAGAATTCAAACATGCACGCACACCACATATAGTAGAATAAATACATATCTATACTGCATATGGTGACGAAGATATCAATTTTGAGCATTATAAAACTGAATAAATCAGTCACAGATAAAAAATTATTTCAGTTTCTTTTTAAATCCCCTATGCGATTCAGGATTATATCCTACAGATTCATAAAATTCGCATGCGTCAATTCTATTAGATTCTGTTACAAGAATTATTTGAGTACAGTTCTTGTCCCCAGCTATTCTTTCAATCTCAGATATTAATGCTTTTCCAACTCCTTGATTTCTGTATTTATCATCAACTATCATATTTTCCAGCACCATAAATGGTTTGCACTCTCCATATAATTCTCCACAGATAACACCCATCACAGAACCGATTAGCTGATTGTTTTCCATTGCACAAATTAATATGTGCGAACCATGTTCATGAAACTGGTGAAACTTTTTATACATAGACTCAACACAAGATTCTTCGCCCCAAAACTGCTTGTATAACTGCGCTAATTGAGGAATATCATCTGAAATCATTTCACGTATTTTCATTATTCACTCCTACTAAGGTTAATCCAACCTTATAACTCAGTAATTCGTTATGTACAAATCGCCGTTGAACACATAGCCAAAGTTCCAATTTCTTCATATGTCCGTTCGGAGTAAACTTGGTGGCTCTTCTTTTACAATTCGTCTTTCTAATTTATATTCTGTTATAAAATTCGTCAGTTCTAGCTCATGATGAATTGCATCTTCGAGGGTTTCAGCAGATTTTTCTATCTCTAATAATATTGGATATTTTAAAGAAGAGCATTGCATAAGTTTCATATCTATTTGGCATTTTTCATATGAACCTGTTCTATTAATTCCTGAAAGTGTCATGAACTGGTGATGCCCCAATGATTCAAGTAATTGATTTACATTGCTAATATTAACCGCCTTTTTCATTCCTCCGATGGATTGTAAAATATAGCTCTCGTCTATTTCACATGTTATCTCTTCATCAATTTCATTTCTTATATTGTACATATTACCAATATCTGGTTCCTTATAACCCAAGTATACCTTTGTTGTTTCATTATCTTTTACATCTGAAACTCTAAGAATTTTACCTGATTTAAACAACTCAATTCCATACATCCTTGTTTCAAATTCAGTTTCCTTTTTCAAGCAAACATGCAAAAACGGCAAGGTGTTGAATACTTCATCCAGACTATTAAAATAAACCCTAGTTTCTATTTCATAGAGCATTCTCTTTTCCATAATCGCTAATCCTCCCCCCTATTTAATCAATGGCATTTTCTCTGTCCAGTAACCTCCTAAATTTGCTAGAATTATGGGACGGTTCATGTCTAGACATTCACAATTATTCCTCGATTTTTTCAGGTTCAATTCCAAACCATTGAATCCTGCATTCCCGGTAAATTTATACCTAGTAAACCTCTGTAACCCTTGTGAATACTAAGATATTTTGCGCAAATAAGCTTGACTACCTTCCCCTTCTAGGTATAAAATATACCTAGAAGGGGGGGGAATCATGACAAGAGGAGTGCAGAAAATAAATGGGGTTGAATATGTCTACGAATATGATTCCACATGGAATGCTGATAAAAAATATGGAACACATAAACGCAACTACATAGGAAAACAGGTTGACGGTGTGTTTATGCCCAATAAGAAGTATAGTCTCCAACAAGAGCTCGAAGTTGAGAAGAAAAAACCCCCTGGACCAGTAGCGACAACGCAATGTCAACGAAGATTTTATGGAGCTACCTATCTTATGGATGCTATAGGTCAAAAATTGGGTATTGTAGATGATTTGAAAAAGTGTTTCCCCGATACCTATCAGCAAGTGCTGTCCATTGCCTACTATCTTATTATGGAAGACCGTAATCCCCTGAGTCGTTTTCCAAAGTGGGCGTCTACCCATGTGCATCCTTTCGGGAACAACATACCTTCCCAGCGAAGCAGTGAGTTGTTTGGTTCTATCCATGAAGACGGCAAACAAAACTTCTTCCTTAAACAGAGCCAACGCAGACTAGAGACGGAGTTTCTTGCTTACGATACGACATCAGTGTCCTCTTATTCAAAAAGCCTAAAACAGGTGAAGTACGGAATAAATAAGGAGCATGACCCTCTTCCACAACTCAACCTTGCGCTTTTGTTTGGTGAAAATTCACGGTTACCAGTTTATTATCGCAAGCTCCCTGGGAACATCTCGGATGTGTTAACCATACAGAACCTATTGGCTGACATAGACTTTCTTCAAATGGACAAAGTTAAGCTCGTGATGGACCGTGGCTTTTACAGTGAAAACAACATCAACGCTTTGTATCAGAAGCATTACAAGTTTCTGATCGCGACTAAAACATCTCTTAAATTCGTACAGAAGGCCTTGAATGAAGTGCGTGACACGATGGTGTCGCGACCTAACTATAGCGCTAGGTACAAACTATACTATCATTCCAGCACGATTAGCTGGAGCTATTCAGAAAGCAAAAAACGCGGCGGTGAAGTGGTTAATGGTGAGCGCAGGATGTACCTCCATCTCTTCTATAATGATCAAAAGGCTACTGATGACAAAATCGACTTCAATGACCTGCTTGACACTTTGGAAATGGAACTACTGTCTAAAAAAAGGAATCCAGAGCATGAAAAGCTTTATGCCAAATACTACGAACTCAAGGAAACCCCCGTCCGCGGAATTACCCTGATCCACAAACTGGAGGCAATCGAAGCGGTGAAGAAGAATTCCGGTTACTTTGCCTTAGTTTCTAATTCGGTGAAGGATCCACTAGACGCGCTGGGAGTCTACCGTTCAAAAGATGTGGTTGAGAAGGCTTTCGGCAATCTGAAGGAGCGTTTAAACATGCGCCGCACATCGGTGTCTTCGTCTGAAAATCTTGAAGGTAAGCTTTTCGTGCAATTCGTTGCCTTGATTTACCTTTCTTATATCAAGAAAGCGATGTGTGAAAATGATTTGTACAAAAAATACACTACACAGGAGCTGCTAGATGAACTGGATGTCATAGAACGTTATGAGCAACCTGGGAAAAACCATCGATTAGGTGAAATGACAAAGAAGCAAAAAGCACTATATACTGCCCTTGGCGTGCACGCGCCTTCCTAGGTATAAAAACTCGGGAATTCAGGTTGAATGAGCCCACAATTTGTACACACTAAAACTGTGGCTGATTTATTTAACCAATCCAAACCAACGAAGGTTGCTGATTGAGTATTCAACTGTGCTTCACCTTTATCAAAGATAACGTTATTGCAGTGTGGACAAACCACCCGTTTTCCTCCCGCTGTGTACTCTCCTTTTGTGTCTAAGGACTCTTTAATCGCTTTTGCCCCTCGTTTTAAGCCTTCAATTAAATTCCCCACTCGACTTACCTCTCTTTCAACAGAATTTAGTGCTTAATACAGTAGACTTAGGTACTTTACCTGGTCGAATACAAATCTAGTCCCCGCAATTTCTTAACTGTCTAAGGATGCTCTACTTCGGGTTTTGCCCCCAAAAATGCATTCCGTTGTTTCAATGGAGGAGCAGTCATGACGTTTCCCCAACAGTTATATAGACGTGATTGAATATAGGTAGCCCATTGCTCCACCATTTGATAAAATAGTCACTTATCATAGTCCGATTCCCAGGAAGCTCTCCGTTTTCGTCATTCGCTTTGTTAGAATCGACGAAATATAACTCACCCTTGTCATCGTCGAACCCAACTAATGTCATGTAATGCTGCCAAAAGAGTCCATTGCCAACCAATACTATAATTGGAGACGCCCCATGAACTAGGCTGGCCTTCAGTGAAGACATGTCCCCTTTATAAATCATTGGGTTAAGTCCTTGGGACTGAAGATATGATATTACTCCCTTCGGTAGAACATACCCCGAGATAGGGACTTTAAACGGAATCTTTGCATAAACTTCAATCCCTTTAGCTTGGATTCCAGAGTCTCGCAAAACAAAAGCAGTCGAATACGCTGCACACTGATTTTTCCCTTGGAGTTCAAAGTCAGTATTTATTGGTACGTCGAACTTTTTCTGATTGGCAGATGAAATATCGTGGCTGCTTGGAAACGGCGAGAGAATATATATCGTCCCGACCAAAAAGCAAATAATTGTTACTAGAACAAGTAACTTAATTCGAATTCGGGAAATTATTAAAACAATATCCACCTCCGAAATCGACTTTTCACTTAACTAGTGCGTATTCACTCACACTCTAACTACCTACATCTTGGCAATGACGGCGTTAGGAATACATAACCTCCCAATTCTATAAATTAAACTATTGTTTCATAACTATTGCATCTATTGCTAGTATACAACTTATAGCAATGTATCCAATCATTAGTGCCCCTACTCCTACATTGAACCAAATATACTTCTCATCTTTAATCCCTTTAAGAATAATTATAAAGTTAATAAAAGAAAGTGCTGTTAGAACTCCTATCGAATAAATCGTTACTATCGGTGCCATTCCTCATACCTCTTTCTATATTGCTTCTTCTTAATCACCTTTAAATGTCTACTGAGTGACGCATAATCCTACAACTGCGTCATAGCATATGGATTTTGATGCGTTCAAAATATGTGGCTTTAGAGAAGTTATGATTTTAGAAGTTCTAGAGTCCGATAATAAGGGATTAAGACAAAAGAACCAGCAAATCCCTGGTGCTCTTGCTTCCTTGGTTATCTATTATGTTCACAGTCTTAAATAATCTGATAATATAGCCATAATAAAAGACAATATCATGGCTATTACCAAAAGCTTTGTGTTTTTCCTTACAGCACTAAAATATGCAAAACCAACATAAATCAATACGATTAAATAGCCTAAATAATATGGGTGAGATATGGATTTATTGTATAACATTAACAATGTATTCAAAATCACGAATATAATGGTGATTACGATATCAAATTTCTTCGCCATACCCTCCACCTCCTTTCTGAATATTAGTTGAGGCATGGTTGACGCTGTGGGGTCCTACAATGAATGACAAGTATAATTTACACAACCTCTACATATTTGTTTAAATTTGACCATGAGCGTCGATTTACATGTTTTAGCTACCTTCTCATCTAGACCTTTTGTACGTGTTTTTGAGCAAAGGTTAAAGTCTGATTTTCTCTCATTTGCGTGAATTTGCTATGCTGTCTTATTCTAGATTTAAGGAAAATTCCCCAGTCGGCGGACATAAAAGCCTACACTTGGTGACTAGAGGTTGCAAAGCAACTAATTCAAGTTTTTCATGATGTTGCTTCGCTAGTACTTCGAGTCGATCCAGTTGTTTAAAAACTTTTCCAAATTGATTATGGATCTCACCAAACTGATTCTGTATTTCACTGATTCTATATTTCACTAAACTGTTTAATTACCAATTCCTGAAATTTATCGTTTTCCATATCTATTTCTCCTCACAATTAGATGATAATTAACAAACTAAGTAAAAGAACTATGGAATCATGAAAACCTGTTTTTTTGAGTCTGCTTCCTTCTGTATTCCTTCACCAACTCTCTAAAACCACCAAATCTTTCTCATTTTCCGTTCAAAGGCTAATATAGCGAAATCCTCTTTCGGATCATAGTCTACTTTTACAATTATACGTTTATCTTCAGTTCCGCTAGTATTCCGCACCCGCGATTTCACACTAACCTTAATTTTATCTGCAGATGTTCTTTGTATAAGTGAACCACTAGACTTGGTTGAATTGAACTGTTTTAATAGCTGGGCATTTTCATGAACTTGACTTGATAGAGTATCAATTTTCTGATTTAGACATTTTAGTGCCTCAAGAATTTCTTCTTCCATTATACAATCACCATCCCCTGATTATCTTCTGTACTTTTCTTTTATGTTTTATAAGCACTGGATCAGTATCCGGATCATATTTACCCTTTTCAACTATTTCTATAATTATCTTTTGAAATTCCTCAGTGAAAATAGATTTCTTCCTAGAAGATACATATTTGGTACCGCCACCAAAACATTCACCACGGGATTCGAGCCATAAAATGAACTGATTAAGCCATTCATCATGGGTTAATTTAGTTTCTATACAACCATTAATTATGATTTCTCTTTTTCTCTGGTCCATAAAGCCACACCCTCTCTAGCATATTTCGTGAAGAGTTTTATCTTCCATTCCAGTTCCAACCCAATCATTCTTTCTCAGCCTCTACAAACTTGTAGAACGTATTTCGCTTAAGCCCCAGTAACCCCATAGCCTTTTCAGCTGTCAATTCCCGATTCTTCCACCGTGGATATACCTCGTCCCAATTATCCGGTTTTTTAACTTGTTTTCGCCCCTTGTACATACCCTTCGACTTTGCAATTGCAATTCCTTCGCGCTGCCTCTCTAACATATTGGCGCGTTCAAATTCATTTATAGCCCCGATCATGGTCAACATCAATTTTCCGGTGCTGGTGTCCGTGTCAAGATTCTCTTTCAAGGATCTTAATTTAACACCCTTGTCAGCCAGCTGCTTGACGATATTTAATAGGTCCTGCGTACTCCTAGCAAGCCTCGAAAAGTCTTTAATAACAATAACGTCGCCTTCGCGTGCAAACTCAAGCATTTCTAAAAGCTTGGGTCTTTTTGCATCCTTGGCACTTACTTTTTCCGTAAAGTATTTTTTGATGTTTTCGTGTTCCATCGCCTTTATTTGTCTTTCCTCGTTCTGGTCTATCGTTGATACGCGAATATATGCTATGTTCATAATCACATCACCCCGAATTTGCGAATCTTAATAGCTTCTATAGCCACCAAGTATTGGTCCATAGACCAGCCGGCAATTACATGGGATATGGTCATCTTGACCATATCCTAATATTTTCCTGCGTATAACTCTGTAGAGGCGCTGTCTGGTTGTTTTGCCGTTTCTTGTTGTTACCTTATTATACCACAATTTATTTGCCAATGTCTAAAACTATGTAAAATAATTATTTATAAATTACAAAAGCACTCTATATAAATATTAATAACGCCTTCTTACCCCACTTCCATTCTGTTTATTTAGACCACGCCCAGGTAAACAAAGAATATTACCGTGAAGCCCTCCCGTTCAGTTAGGACGAGAAGGCTTCACGGTAATATTCTTTGCCTTGGATTAAACAATTATATCTGCAGGGATGGATAATTGAAGTGAGTTAAGTTTTCTGTATTCTACTTTTAATATTTTCTCTTAAGCTTCTGTTATTTATTATTCTGATACACTAGCGTTGCATAAAATTGATGTTCGTTTGTCAAGTTGTGCCTTGCTGCGATATACAGCGAAAATCGCAGAATAC